>Ga0180301_10001643_pt1 | contig 17584 bp, 11 predicted proteins | sample GuaBasSediGuay16_FD_121797 | JGI IMG/M metagenome (GOLD analysis project Ga0180301, IMG submission 121797) | Subseafloor sediment microbial communities from Guaymas Basin, Gulf of California, Mexico - Guay16, Core 4569-2, 12-15 cm | ecosystem: Environmental > Aquatic > Marine > Hydrothermal... | reverse complement strand
TGGGAGACAGCCGTATATGAGTTGGCTTTGCTTCTAGCCACCGTTTTCAAGTATAGAGGATTGCAGAGTGTAATATTTATCGATAGTATAAGAGAACTACATAGAATCTATAATCAAATGTTAAGGGTAGCTGCTCTCTACTATAGGGAACCGAAAGATCATTTCGATCCGAACATAGTTAATGATCCTAATGATCCATACAATTATCAAGTATATATGAGAAGCGGAGAAACTTTTAACCCGGATAGAACGCCTGATGAACTATTCAACTATGTAAAAATCCATTACTCCGGCGTCCAAGATAGAGAAAAAATCGAGCAAGATTTCACAAGTGGAAGATTAGGAGTTCTATTATCAACCTCGACATTAGAGCTTGGGGTAGATTATCCCAATGTAAGCATAGTAGCTACTGTGGGTGTTCCATTTATGCTTGAAAGCATTCCTCAGAGAATCGGGCGGGCAGGCCGTAATCCCATTAGAACACTGAATACAACATTAGCGATAATCATTCTTAGAAATACACCTATGGAGCTATACTACATGTATAAACCGGAAGATCTTGTTGAGGGATTCAGGAAGAAAGACATACCAGTAGCGTGGAAAAATATTGCAGTTAAGAAATACCATTCTCTATTCACAGTATTTGATGAAATGGGCAGAAATGGCGAATACACATACATTCTCAGAACAGATGGCAGACTACATGACCTAGTAGATTTCATAGATAATATAATAGATTACATCGATAGAGTTAAGAATAAGTTAGAAGAACTAGATCCAAGGACTGAAAGGGATAGTGATCCTCCAACGAAGATTATCGAAGAAGTTAAAAAAGAATTGCAAATGATTCCACATAGACTTGACGAATGGAGAAAGGCACATGAAAGTGCGCTAAGAGCCCATGAAATTCTAGCTACTGTAAGGAGGGTTGCCATACAAGTTTATCGCATAGCGAGAAGGATGGGTGATAGAGAACTTGAACAAGAGTCAGTCAAAATTCTTCGTACAATATGGAAAATACTAGCTGGGTGATCTTAATATGAGTGCACAAACTAATAATGAGATAATAAAACAAATTAAAGAATCATTAAACAAGATAGCATCCAGGCTTCCCGAGAAAATAGTAGAAGCGCACTCAAGACGCAAACTTGGTGTAGCGAGAAAACTTAGTGAACTATCATCACAGGTGTTTCATGCTTTAGATGAAATATCTAAGGGCGAGGAAAATATAAATGAGTTCATAAAACTTGTCAAGAAAACGAAGGCAACCCCTGAGGAATTACTAAATCTGCTGTCTTTGTCCGAAGTCCCGGTTACACTCAGTAGTGGTAGAAGCATTGTTGAAGGCATTGTTGGTTACCGTGGGCTGGGTATAGAAACTATAGATCACCATGTAGGTAAGATAACTTACGAAAATGTTAGGGAAAGCGATGGAGAAGGGCCAATAACCGACATGTCAATAACAAGCTTCATATACAGGGTGCCTCCATTCGAGCTAACGCGTTGCCCGTACGAACGAGGTAAGGATGCCGAGATCACTAGGATACTTGGTGCTAGGCATGTATGGCTTGTAAAACCTAGGAATGTTTCCGAAGACTCCTGGAGGAATATACGGAATAAAACTGTTGGAGGAAGATATAAGGACGTCATTATAAGCTCTTACGAGAAAGTTGGATCGGTTTTACAGCTTAAGACCTTAAAACTTGTAGACATTACTCAAAAGAGTTTGGAGATAGAGATAGAGAAACCTGCATTTTTCCTCAAACTAGGTAGCACAAGACTAGAGGAAGAATTAGCTGGTATTGAAAACAGAGATAGAATCATAAGTGAATTGAGAGATAAAGAAAGACAAGCAATCAGGGATCTCGGCTGGAAATTAAGCTCTTGGAGAATACGTCTTGACTATGTCTACTTCTGCTATAAAGGATTAGCTATATCTTCTGATCCCTATGACCTAGAGTGTCCATACAAGAACTGCCCTCTTAGAAAGGGGGGATTATGTGATGGAAAAAGATACTGGAGCGCAGCATATGGTAAGAGAAAACCATATCCAAAAATATATCCTCTACGTTTCGTTGCACCCGGTTTTGGAGGGATCCAGACATATAAGGAGAAGATACCTAAGGACATAATAATGCTTGCAAGTTACGATAAACGTAGAGTAGAGTCAATATGGTATGGCGTCGAGATTGGCACCTGGTTCCTCAGAGCCAGACCAACTATAAGGATATACTTTGATGAGAATGCCCGGATAGGATACTCTATACCAACCACACTTCTAGAACTATCATTTAATATGAATTGGTTAAATGACGAAATTAAGAAGATTCTAAGAGATAACGATGAAATTAGGAAGAGTGTTGCACTTAAATATGTGCTATATAAGAGTCTACAACGAACACTTGATTACGGAAAACTAACTAGGACCATAAATAATATCCTGCAGGGTAAGGAGGAGGCAGAGATATTCAAGAAGTATTATGAGAATAAAACTATAGATGACGAATTTCTTATGTTTGCTAGGAGATTGCTTCTACACTCTCTAGAACATATGCTGTCTCAGTACATATTATTCAAGCTAGTTGGTGTTGACTATAGCTTCATAATGACTAGATACTATTATAAAAACAGTGCTAAGATATTCATAATAGAGAATGCCAAAAACGGTAGACTAGGTATTATAGATACAGTAATCAAGAGTGTTGAAAATAAGGGGTTACCAGCATTTCTCCTAGAATTCATTGATTGGCTTCAAACATTTTTGCGCGAACATGATAGAGAATTCACAAGACTTTCAATTGAAAGAAGGAAGAGAGCAGCTAAGTTAATTAGCGAAACAATAAAGAGATTGGAAAAGATCGATAAAGATAGAGCTGATAGATTAAAGAAGATAGATGAAATTGTTAAAGAATTCACTGATGAACTTAGAAAAGCTAATATACAATTAGACGTTACACTTGCTAGAACCATTCTATTAGTTAGCAACAGAATAACAGAGGATCTCATAGAAGATCTAGAGGACTATTTTGATGATATCCTTGAAAAACATGGATTTCCACTATGCTGGGATGGCTGTAATGCGTGTGTGAGACTTGAGAAATATTGTGGAGAAGGAATTTATCAAATACTTACCACGAGTAAGATGCTGCTAGAAGCATTTATTGAGCGTCTAAAAAGACTCATAGTCACAGGTATTAGTGAGTCATCGAGAGAAGTTGGTAAAATAATAGAGCCTATACTTAAGGAGGCTAGAAAATCCGTGAATGTATCAAGTCCGTTTATTTCGCCTAGATATGCACGTATGCTTGTTAACAAATCAAGAAAAGGCATTAAAATACGTGTATTAACATGGATGCCAGAACCAGGAGAAGAAATAGATGAGTATAGATATCACATTGAATCGCTTAGAATCTTAAAGAACAACGTAAGTGAGAACCTAGAAGTTATGATTGCCGAAAAACTCCATGCCAAAATGTACATAATTGATGATAAGATAGCAATTACAGGATCCGCTAATCTCACCGAAAGAGGTATGTATGGAAATTATGAACACATAGACATTAAAATGGATCCAAGTTCTGTCCTAAGGATATACAATGAGTTTGCCAAGTTATGGAACTCCGCCAAGGATATCAGAAAAATTAATACTTAAGCTATCCAATGTCTCATTTTAATGGTTTATCAATTTAACTTAATCCATTCACGCTTTTCCTTAACTCTTTGGGTCCCTCTAATATGTTTTCAACTTTGTCTATAGTTCCCTTTGACCACAAACTATTAAAAATACAAATTAATTGCAATTCTTTAGGCTTTATCATGGGGATATAAAAGACTTTTGCGGAAGGTAAGAACTCAGAGTAATATGACAAATACGAGGACACATATGTAGTAAATAGGCTTTTTTATCTTCGCCCATACAATTACATAGTGGTGTTAGTTATTGATTCTTCATCTTACAGCCCGTCTTGCATGGCATGACAATTACTGGAATGGTAGAATATGCAGAAAGCCATCCGAAAATATTTACTGTTCTGGAAACTATTCTCTGCTCTCTACCAGGATTCAGAGAAGAAAAAATAGTGAACTAGAAGATAAATATGCAGGTAAACCTGCAAGTGAAATTGTGGAAAAAGAAGACTATATTCCGCCATGCTACTGGGTAATTAACCTACTTGAAGATAAAAAACTCGAAGTAAAGCACGTACACCCATTCTGTGATTTCATTAAGAAGGCTAAAGAAGGTGGGATTAAACCTATTAAAGACACCATAGAACCTCATGCCATTCTCTCATGGAGTTTCAAGTTCTCTTTTGCACGTGAAGGGATACTTAAATATCCTCGTGATCTTGAAGACAGACTTAACCATTACTTATCATATATCATTCCAGGCAAATCCGTAGTCATATTTTACCTTAATTATAGTAACCCGGTTAATGGAGATAGGCATAAGTACTTGATTGCAGGGGCTGCACTGGTTAAAGACATAAGAAAACCAAAACAATACGAGTTTGATCCAGAATACTACGAGCACCTAAAGAAGCAATTTAGAGGATATTTTCCTCCAATGGAATGGTCTTTCCAGATAGTTCTTGATCCAGAAACCATCGTAATAATACCTTATCAAGAATATATTAAAGAGCTTGAGGAGGCGAAAAGTGAGGAAGAAAAGCGTAAAATTGAGGAACTACTCAGCGAAATTGTAGTTGAAGTGGATAAGCAGTCTCTTATTCCTCACTTTAAGTATGTTTCAATGCATATTTCAACCGATAAAGTACTATATTTATTGTATAAGATACTGAATTCGCTTAATAGAGCTAAGGAACATGGAATCGTGGAAAAAGAGCCGATTGAAGAATATATTAGAAGAACCGAAGACCTCATAAAACATTTATGGAGACTAAGAGGAGAATATCCCTCACTAGGCAAGGTACTCATCGCTTTAGGAGAAATACTGGGCCACTATACCATAATACTTAATCACACTTCAGAGACAACTACAGATTACAAGAAGTATAAAGAAATAGAGGAAAAATTAAGTAATTTTTTCAGTAAATATGGTATCAAATTCATAGAGATAATGAAAACAGCCGATCCAGGCCGTATGGAAATTCTTCTTAATGAACTAAACCAAGATAATGGAATAGATAGTTATACCAAATATCTAATATCTCAAATTATCAAATTTATAAGAGATCGAGGATCGGAATATCTTAAAGCCCTTGAATTGTTATGTAGGCTGGATCTCGCATATGCACAAATAAGAAATATAATTCGAAATATCGAAAACAAGAAAATAGATATCGAAGATCTTGTAAACTATCCATATAGCCTGGTATACACTTATATTCCTCAACATGATTTACAGGAAAGAGAATGGTTTGCAGAGTTTATGGACTTTAATCTAGATTTATATCTCCTAGATATATCGTTAATACCGGATCCGTACTATGTGAATTACATGCCGTTATCGTCGCCAAAGTCCCCGGATCGTTTAGTAGCTGCAATATACGAAGTTTTATATAATGAAGCATTATTTGAAGGAATTACGGCAGTAATAGAGGAAGAGCTTATAGATGCAATAAATAAGACGCAGGTTTTAAGCCTTTATCATAGAGCAAGACCAGAGGTTTCTAAAGGAGATATTGATAATATTATGGCTAGGCATAGAAACATATTGCGTAAAACAATTCACTATGTAGAGGATTTAAGTGAAGGAAGGATATTTCAGCTAAAACACGTCAGAGAAATAGAGAAAACAATAGAAGAAACAATTAAAAAGCTACTGAGTAAGGAACTTCTGATAAAACTTGATATTAACGCGAGTGAACACATAGAATATATTATCAAATCAGTATCTAATCGGTTAAGTGAGGCAAAAGCACCTGAAAATCAAAAGAAAGAATTTCTTAGCATACAAAGAAGCATTTACGAGAAGGCTTTAAGATATGGGCTTATAGTGATTTCAGGAGGTGCAGGAACAGGTAAGACAGAGACAATAATCAACCTTGTCGAGTTATTCTCCCGTATTGGTAAAAAGCCCATATACATAGTAACTCCTACAGGTAAATCTGCACTAGTCGTTGAAGAACGGCTGAGAAAAAGAAACTTATTAAAAGACGTGGCATTTATCTCAACCGTTCATAGACTATTGTATTCATACTATTTCGAGAGATTTTCGTCTATAACGGGTTTTAAGAAAGAATTCCATGAGCTCGTTGAACTTATTGATAAAACTTTAAATGATATAAGATTCTTTAATGAATTCAAGAACTATATTAATAGGAATAGTAACTTAAAGATACAGCCAAAAATCCTCATCATAGACGAAGCCTCTATGGTTGATGAGATCCTATTAGCATTACTTTTTAGTATTATAAACATAGATTCCCTTGAGCACTTAATAATTGTGGGTGACAGTAATCAGCTTCCGCCCATAGGTCTTGGTAAGCCTTTCGTAGACATAATAGATTTTCTAAAGGAAAAGTATGAGGATCAAGTAATAATTTTAGAAACACCTATAAGATTCCCCATAAAAACAGGGATCTGGGCATTTTCACAAACCTTTACTTCCCCCGATAATCCTGTAGATGACTTGGAAAACTATATCGACGATACACTTAAGATATACTATTTCCACGTAGTAGATGATCTCAAAGGCAAAATAACAGGTATTCTTAAAGAGCTATTAAGTGAAACAGTAGGGAATCACTCAAGTAAGCCTGAAATACTAGATTTACTCAATACAATACTCGAGATTGACTCATCTGAAGAGCGGCCATCACTTGAGAAGATAGATAAAATACAGATCTTGGCGCCAACTAGGTATGGAGAGCTAGGGACTGAATACATAAATAGGGTAATAGTGCTAAAGGGAAGAAACGTTGCAGATTGCGAATATGCAAAGATCATAAATGAGCAGAATAGATATGTTGAGTTAAGTACTGGGAAAATACTATTATTACCCAATGGCTCACTTGGATGCTGGACTAAGAAAAGAGGCGGAAGAGTCTTCTTTAGAGAAGTTAAAGAAATACTTAACAGGTTACCTTATGATAGATATAATGACCGCAAAATTGTATATAATAAATTGCAGGAACTTGTGAATGAGGTAACGGGGCGTTTTAAAGAGGGAGATAGTTATATCTCGCCAGGATACGCGATAACAGTTCATAAGGCGCAGGGTAGTGATTTCGATTACGTAATCTTCATATTATCTAGAATAAGCAGTTTCGCCACGAAGGAGTTAATATACACAGCTTTAACTAGGGCTAAGAGAAGACTGTACTTGCTACTAAATACAAACCTGAAAGATAACATAATCTTGATACTACAGCAAGTAAAGATGTTCTCCGAGCTTGATAGGAGAAGTACCTTGCTTTTCAAATATAGGAGGTATCCTGGTAGAGTATATAGTTTAAGGCTAAAAAATGGTGAAACAATTTATTTGAGAAGCAAAACGGAATACATAATAGCAAAAACACTTGATAGTCTAGATGTGGAGTTTAAATATGAGCCAAGTGATCTTAGAGACCATGGTATTATACCTGACTTCAAAGTAGTTGTGGATGGGAAACAGTATTTTATAGAACATCTAGGCCTACTAGACAAAGAGGTATATCGGAGGCGATGGGAGATTAAGAGAAGAATTTATGAGAAACTCGGCCTACTGGATCAAGTAATAACGACTTCCGAGCCGATGGAAGGAAATATAGACGTTGAGGGAACAATAAAAAGGATAATTAGTGATATAAGGGAAGACAAACTTATGGAGACAAAGAGCGGATTCCCTTCCAAACATCACTATGTCTTAACATCATCAAGCTAAAAACATAATCACATTATTATCCAGCAAACAATATGATACTACACAATTTTTACTGCAAATCTCGGTTTAAATTAGTTGATATTGATCTGTTTAGCATAAATTGTGAGTTATAACTAAAGAGGATAATTAAGGAACCTGTTAATAGTTTGAAGAAGTAAATATATAAATTAAATTAAAAATAACATGAAACCACCAGTAAACTAGCAGTAATTGGATCAAGAAAACAGAAGAACCTTTATAGCAGAGGGAATCCTAGTTTATATTATTAATATGCTTAAAATAGGTGGTAAAGGTCGTGTGCAGACTTTTTGGTTTATACGCTAATAAGTAAGCTTGTTCTTGTTAATGAAGAGAGTATCTCTCACCTAACTTGTGAAGAAAAAGAGTTAGGTTTGGGATAGGGACTCTATGTTTTTCATTAACGCCTCAATCATCCTCTTCCTTTTATAGAATGGCAGAATTATCTTCTTCAGTATACAAGCGGGATTTAGCTCCCCCCAGTCCTTCTCAGTTTTTTCATTATATCCCCAGCGTTCTACGCATTCCTGTAACCCTAATCTGAAGATCTCGTCTTGGCTGAATACTATCTTCTCGCTTATGAGGATAGATAATATCAAAACTGATAAATCAATAACTTTATGTCTCTTTATATCAAGTACTTCAGCTAACTTCTTTACTTGCTCGTAAGTGGATCTCCTTATCTTTATTACTCTCCACTGTTGGCGCTTCTTGAATTCTCTAAGTTTTCTCCTATATTCTTCCATTTTCTCCTCTGCTTCTACCCTCTCCTCCACCATTTACACCCAACGTATAATAGGGTTCTACCTTTTTCCACCAGAATTCTACCAATTTCTACCGCTATTCCATGGACTCACACTATACGCCTGGGGCCCCATCCCAGGAAGGAACCCCGAGCCGCATTGTGTGAAGGCCCACAGAAATTTTTACGACACCTCCCCATCAATTTTTACGACAAAATATATAAGCTAGTCTAAAAAATCCCAAGGAGAAAGTCCAAAAATTCTGTCTGGTTTCCTTATAAATCCCGTCTACTAAGTAGACACTTAACCATGGGGCAGAACAGAAAAATCCAGTAAGTAGAAAAAGATTATTTTAGAGATTTGACTTTTCGCCTGAATGTCTCGTATTTCATGCAGTCACGTTTTCCATCGGTTGTTTCCCTGCATATCTTCCCTACCGATACCAAGTATCGATGTATCTTTGCAATACTCCATCCCTCATTTAGAAGTTTTCTTATTTCCTCTTTGGGGAATGGATATTCAGGTCTCCCTAGTTTCTTTCCTTCTCGTTTTAGGCGTTCCATTGCTGCTTTAGTTCTTCTTCTAATGTCTTCTCTGTAAAGCTGGGCAAACCATAGAAAATCAGATATTACTTTTAACCTCAATACATCATCTTCAATATAGTCAATGAATTCTTGAGCTATGAATTTGAATTTGAATCCTTCTTCAGTTAGTCTCTTAAGCTCGTTTAGTCCTTCTATTAAATCTCTACTTAGTCTGCTTAAGTCATAAAATAATAGAGTATCAATATTCACTGCTTTCGCTGCTGTTAACATTGCTTTATAATTCATTCTTTCTCTAGGAGGCACAGCACCACTAACATCGTAATCTACATAAACTCCCATTACTCGATAACCATTTCTCTCTGCCCATTCCCTTATCTTCATTATTTGATTCTCAGGGTTCTCGTCTTCCCGCGATACACGTATGTATGCGAGTGCTCTCTTCATGGGGGACACCTAATGGGGGTGATGGAGTTTCGTAAAAAATAGTTTTTACGGAGTTTTGATGTTAACCTTCACTTATCTGCACGTCTCCAGATTTAACGCCCCCTTTCTACGGAGAATTATTTGTATAAGTTCTACTTTTACTAACAATTACTCATAAGTCTACTTCCTTTCAGTCTTTTCTAATTGTTTCATTAACTGGCGTCTCCGCCAAGATCCCCCCCAGCTATTTCTTTTATGTTTCTTTCGCTTACGCTGAACATCTCATTCCATGCATTTACGCAATCGATTAAGAAGTCCTTGAGCTTCTCCGCATCTACTTTAATTTTATAGTTCTTTGCCCAGTCGAGCAGTCTAAATATTAGTATGTCCTTTAGAAACTTCTTCTTAACAAAGCTAATACTCGTCCTTTTATTATCATTGTAAACTAATGCGTAGCTCTTTCCCGTATCATAGATATCAATACAGTAATCGCTCCTACTGCTATCATCAAAGTAGTACTCGACTCCGCCATCTGTTTTCCTCTTCTTTACAGTAATCTCCTTATCGAAATACTTTATTTCGTCGCCCTCCTTGAGACATATAATTAGTACCTCTTTGCTGAAAACTAGGAACATGTTACCACCTAATACGTAATGACAAAAAATGAGTTGAGTTTAAGGAGAACTATTTTGAGAATTTACTCCCCCTCTATGTTGAAGCGACCTACTTTGCTGTCTACTTCTTTCTCTTTTTCATGTGCCTCCTCTTTTCTTTCCTCAACCATCTTTCTGATATCTTCAAAGGGTACGAAGTATACTCCTTCTACTAGATTATACCCTGCACTGTCTCTAACCCTAGCGTATGAAAATAGTATTTCTACTCCTCCACGTTGAGCAAGCACCTTTATTCTTTCTCCGTTTCTCGATGCATCACTAATAATGTAGATCTTTCCATCTGTTCTTATCTTAGCGTTTCCAGTTCTTGATAATCCTATTGTTCCTTTGTCCTTGAAAATTGGTGTGTTTAATATATCTTCTATAGTCTCGTACTCAATAATGTCTACAACGTCGCCTGTTACATTCTCAATCATCTCAAGACTGGGTCCAACTGGGATCTCATCTACCTTCAGTAATAATTTAGCTCTGACCGGCCTCATTCTTTCCAGTGATTCTATTATCTTCTCTAGCTTCTCTTTATAGTTCTCATTGTTCTTGTTAAAGTATAATATGTAGTCGAAATCTATCGCAAAGACATCATATCTGCGTAGCTGCTCCCTGTAGTCTATCAATATTACCTCTATTTCCTTAGTCTTTATTTTGAGTTCTTCTGCTTTTTTCTTCTCTTTGATTTCTTTTAGAATATCGAGTGCAGACTTTAATTTGCCCTCTACCTGCTCCGTCATACCTTGATCCACCTAACTAATCAAAAAATGGATTAGATGTATTGCCTTGCTATGTCAGCCACTTTATTTAGATCGTCTACCTCAACCCGCATTATTTCATCGTAGAGCTTGTTCCTGAAGAAATGATAGAAAGCCTCGTGAAAGCGCCAATCGAAAAGTATCATTACATGTCTATTCTCCTTTTTCCTGACGAATCTGTACAAGCTTTGAAGATTCTTAGCATAAGTCATTTCCCTTACATAAGTACTAAATACTTCTTCGCCAGCAAGCTCCGTTAAGTAGTCTGCAATTAGCGGATAATGCTCCTTTTGAAAACTTCCCTGATAAAATCCAATTACAACATTAATATCAGATATCCCTTTCCTTAAGATATTTACCCCACGATAAAGCTTTCCTTTTGTTGTTACAATAATTACTTGTGCTACGTCCATCTTCTTTCTAAAATCCTTCTCAAGATCGCTCACAACTCTATATCCCATCTTTTCAAGTATACTCTGTAAATCATTAGTTAAAGCATAATTCCTAGACACGATCCCTAGAACATTATACTTGTTAACCGCAAACCTAGATATTTCTACAACCTGTGTTAATACTGTAGCTTTCCACTCACTATACTTTTTCCATAATAGCTTATCTCTGTATATTATCATAACATCTTTGGGTCTGCTTCCTATGGAGAATACCCATGTTGTGTCAAGTTCACGGTCAACCAGAAGATAATAGTATTCCTCGATAACCCTAGGGAATGTTGCGCTGAGGAATACTGAATCCCTCAATAGCTGTTTAAGAGTTGAGTGCCTCATGAAGTATTTGTGTTGTTCTTTTTTCAGCATTCTTTTTATTTTCTTGTAAAGCTTTTCATCTATTTGCTTGATAGCTTCTACAACGTCCTCATGCAATCCCTCAGATATACGCTCTAAGAAATCCTCTGCCTCATCAAAAATTACTAAAGGCTTCTTTTTCATTAAGTATGATAATACAGTTGGAAGGATCGCTAATGTATGCGTTGTTACAATGATCCTATTGTTCCGCATTGCTTGTTTCAAGTTGTCTATATGCTTCTGGTAAATACAATTATCATTTTTCATATGTTCTGCTAATGCTATTAAGTAGTCTTTGCGTTGTTTAAGCCTCTGTTTGAGAGACGGACATACTTCATCGTGGGCCTTTAGCTTGAAGCCACAATCAGGAAAATAGTTTCTAAATACTTCATCTCTCAGCTTTCGCAACGGTAAAGCAAATACTATTTGTAACTTCCCGTATTTCTTGATAAATTGCTTGTCACCATTGAGTATTATTTCCTCTATACCTCGTGCTGCAAGAGCCGCCGATCTCGTTTTTCCTTCCCCGAAGAAGCCACGTACTAGTATAGGTCTTCTGTTGAGTATCGTGTTCATTAGCCTCTCGACTTTCTTACGCTCCCTCTCGTTCCTGTAAAACGTGTATACCGACAACGTGTTATGTGGTATCTCGATGGGATCATCTAGAATAACTTCTTGCTCCATGTAAACCACCTAAAAAGCTAGGCAAAAATATGATTTGATTGAGAGAATTAGGACTTCATCGGCTCCATCACTGGACACTTTCTGATGTGCATTCTAATTATATATCATAGTAAGAATACATCACAGAGTGTCCAGTCATGGTGATTCATGTTCTCCCATTAGAGAGTAGCTTATCTACGATCTCCTCTATCTTCTCCTTACCTCTTGATTGTAAGTAGTAGTAGAATCTCAACACAGGGTTCTTTTGACAATTCCTGTATCTACGTATACTACAGAATAGACATTCACCGCGCTTCATCACATATAGTCGCCTGAAGAGATCCTGTTCCCATTCGTATACTGTCCATAGTGCGCTTTCATGTGCGTCATTAGGTTTCCCATCGAGATCCTCATAAGTCTCAAGTAGATCAGCAACCTTCTTATGAGGCACTCCTATCATTGCTAAAACACTTGTAATAGTGTGTAAGAAGTAGAACCTTGATGTTCTATTACCCCAGCCGAACTTCCTCATGTTGACCATACCGTTCTTGATCCACTCATACATTAGATCCCTAAGACCATAACAGTTCATATCATGGAATATCAGAAATAGTAGGATCTTCAGTTGCTCAACAGATAGCTGATCGATATTCTTCACAGGAGCAACAGCTATGCTTATGTTCTTTCCTTTCAGAGGTTTCGATGTTATTTCTTCAATATCTACTGTAAGAGCAAACTTGATAAGGTCTTTAACATCTTCCCACTTGTATTTCGGTAGTTCTGGTACATCATCGTATTTGTAGAAGGTATAGGTGAAATTGCTGCGTCTTGTTGGGGGCATTGTCCAGGGGTGCTTAAAGAGTGAGCCCCCACCTTCTCCGATTTTCTCCCCATAATAGTATATCCTTAATTCCCCTATAGGTTTCTCAACCTCGAAGTGAATATGCAACCCTCTTTTTGTCTGAACAACAACGAAGTGCTCTGCTAGTTTCTCCATGTAATAATCTCTGAGACTATCAAACTCAGGTAATTTATCGAAATCGATTGCTACATGATCCCCCCTAGGAATTATCGCTATCCCAGTTGCTCTCTTCCATAGTTTCTCATCCTTTATTAGTACCGGCTCACTCTTTTCATATATTGTTCCCCATTTAATCAGCGGGATCATCTTATCATTGTTATCGTAAACTATTGGTATTGGTGTTACTTTCCATTTCTCATAGTATTTCCTAGCGTAAGAATAGAGATCCATAATCCCACCTAATTACTCAGGGGTGCTTCTCTTCATCGCGTTGGGCTCCGCAGAACAGATCCTCATCGTTCTATTCCAAGGAGGGCACCCAACAAAGGAATTGAGAAGAAAAGGAATTGAGGGAGAAAAAGATTTTATTTTATTTTTGGGAGGGCTTCCGCTTTAATCTGCGAATATTTTTATTTCATAATATTTTTCTCCGTCCTTGTCTTTTCTTCTATCTATTTTTATGATGTATTCTGGAGCATCGGGATCTGCATGGGGATTCGGCATTGTGGGATAGGAGAGCTTTCTCTCCTCTAATATCATTGGCACAATGTTCTTCTCGATCCATCTCTCTATTGCGTCCCTCCTCGTTCTCTTCCCTGGCTGTAGCTGGATTAGCATGAATTCCATCGATATATTCGATAGTACGAATGATCTCCCGCTGAATCTCTCAGCAATCCTCCTCTTTATCTCCCTTAGCTTCTCCTCTATATCCTCATCTTTTAGATATGGAGGATATATCCCGATCCCCTCCTCTATCGTGGCAAATCACCTAAAAAGAGAATGAAATTGGGAGCAATAAGGAAAGAATGAAAATTGTAGTTTCGTTTTTAATTACTTAAAAAATATTGAGTTGTAAACACTCCTATTCCTAATTATTATATTACTAACTATTCCATTACTTCCCTGATATCTTCAGGTTTTTCAATAGGACCTTTAACAATCACTAGATACTCTTTGTCAGGATCTAACTTCTCATAATACTTGCTAGGCACATAGAAGTAAAGCTTCTTCTTACCAGATTTAACCGGCTTCTTTATGAACCAGATCATTACCTTCTCACCCAACATTTTACACCCCCACTTAATATAGGCAGAAAATTCAGGGAGAATACCGCCTAAGATAGAGTAATCTCGGGGTAGGCACCCCCTCATTAGACCCCGGGGTTCGGGTTCCTCCCTTACCCCGGGTAATGGGGCCTCCGGCCTTCATCCCCCGCATAACCCGCGGGGTATAGACCTTCAGCCCCAGTGAGTGTGTGAGCGTCCTAGTCCATGTGATATATGGTTATGGAAAGTTAAAAAGTTTTCGTTACATATACTTTAAAACTCGGGATATTTCCCCCTCATCCAGGTCGGGGTCAACATGAACTATCTGGAGTACCTCATTCTCGTTGAGTTTCAACCTGATATTGTAGTATCCCTCCTTCCCGTGGTGTTTGTTTATAAGTGTAAACTTATGTCCATTCTTCCTCGGAACAATGAAGTAGATATTGTATTTGTCATATCCGAGGACATAAACATCAAATTCTTCTTCACTAAAGACAATGTGATTTACTACCCTACCCTTCCACCTCAGTATATACCAATACATGTTCTCCTCATAGATTACCTTCTCCTTTCTATCGAACTTTAATCCATTTATATTCCTAATTTTCTTTCTGTTTCTCCATAAACTCTTAAAATAACTCCTTGGAACAATAGATATCTTTTGATGACCAAAGACCTCATTGAGTTTACCACCATTCCTAACAGGAAGTATTAGTGATCCCCTATACTTTCTTGAGTACTCCTTCCTCTTTTCTTTGGGGTCTCCAAGTTTCTTAGAGTACATATAAGCTATTTCATCTAGCTTAGACTCAATAAATTTCCCGTTCACCCGTATCCTGATAAACATGTGATTCCTACTTCCTAGTTTCGATACTTTATTAATTAGATACTCCCTGAACTCTGCTTTCAGCTCATCACCGTATTCTTTCAGGTAATTCCTTACACATTGTCTCAGGTACTTGAACTCTGATACTGGTAATTCAGGGTGTTTTCCTCTAAATGTAACCTTTATTTCGAGAAAATCGTACTTTACCCCATTACCGTTCCATAGCCTAATAATTCCTGAAACCTTAACTACACCTTCTGTTTCCGTAAATAACCTTTCAACAGGAATAAGTACTCTTAACTCATTTCCTACAAACTTCGGGTAATAGTATCTATCATTGAACTTTACAAGAATGACTTTACCGTTTTCTCTCCACACTTTCTCTGGCTTTTTGTAGTTAAATCTTGGCTTGATAATATAGAATTTTTTGTAGTAAAGCTTGGGGTTATGTTCCCTTATGAAATCAAGTATCTCTCTTGTTTCATGGTCAACGAACTGATATAAGTCATCAAGACTCAGTTCTGAATAAGTATATCCGTAAGGTATGTGAGAGGATATTATTCCATCTGTTGTCATGTATATCTCTACGTCCTTGATAGCATCCTCATAGCTCTTGAGCTCATGAGGTTTTGGTACCTTGTTTTCGAGTTTGAGTGATTTCCAAAATATATCATTCCACTTCTTTAGTGAGAGATCCCTCTTTACCAGGTTCATACCGGTGTTAATGAAATCCTCAATGTCCTTAACATATATTTTCCCGTTTTTCTTCGGATATATCTTCCCAATGCGAACCATTGACTCAATGAGTAATTGATAGTTGTAGGGTTGATACTTCTTAATAACGTCAAAGATTTCCTGAAGTAACCCGACTAATTTATCCCCGACTTCTTCTATCTCCTTATTTATTTCCTCAGTTTTTACATGACTCATCTCTCAGTCCCACAGTATATTATGGGTTCCGAACCTTATATATCTTTCGTTACTTTTCGTTACATAACTCAAGATACTCCACAACGTTGTATTCATGAATCTCTCCAAAGCCTTCTCTTCTTATAGAATACATTCTGTACAATATCCCCTCTTCACCAGTAGCATCAGAAAGCAATTGGTCTATCAATTCGTCTATTTTTCTTACAATTCCAGGGTATTCTTTGTCTGTACGCGATAATAGATCATCATAGTGTATGTCCCCAATTGACAATTTCGATATTCTCGATTGTATGAAGTCGCAAATCTCTTTTTCACATGTTTGCCTGCATATTCTATAGAAGAGTTTGCGGAAGAGTTTAAGGTCAACTTTGTATTTCTTCTCGAAGTACCTTGAAATAGAATGTACCTTTCTCCCTCTGTAATATCCTTTCCATTGCCTTAGTTTTCTTACTAATTTTACAGGTAAGTATACGTAATCACATCTCTTGCGCCCGCGTATCCAAAACATAGAGTAACGACAGAACCCATCAAAACACTCTAACCTAGACTCGTTAAACTCGTTAATGAGCTTGATTACTTCACTAAACCTGATACCACTATAAAGTAGGATTTCAAACACTAGTAGTTCTACTTCTCTTAGTTTTTCGTTGTATAGTACTTCAATTAGTTCTTCAGTGTTAATATGGTGATTGTTGAAGTTATGATTCTTTCGTACTTTGAAAATCCCTTTCATTTTCTGGTAGTCCTCCCAAGATATTTCTCCTCTTTTATAGAGATAGTCTAAGTACAACCTAACTGTTTTAGTTAACCACTTGTTGTGGGAAATAGAGAGATACAAGTCGTAGTTGATGGTTTTATTATCTAGTTTTCTCAGGTACCTCATGTAGTCAACAACTGTTCTCTTATCTAGCTGCCTATCTTTCTCTAGGTAATCCCTGAATTTCTCATCGTATTTTATCTTGATTTCACGTTTCTCTATCTTAGCAGTTACCCCCAATATCTTCAATAATTCGATAAACTTGGAGAGCTTGTCTTGGTCTTGGAACTCTAAAATCAATTTGTTATTTTCAACTATTATTTTAGACATCAGTGCCCCACTAATATCGGAAAGCTGAGAGTATATAAGGCGTATAACATTGGAGGGGGTAACTCTTTCAGAATTCTTTGCTGCCCCTCTTGACCCTACAAGTAAGTTTTCTAATGCGCCGGTCTTCGGAGCCGGAGGTCCCGGGTTCAAATCCCGGCGGGCCCGCCACAAAATACCCTCTATAAAAGCCTCTCCTTTCCGAAGAATAGAATTGCAACCCTGAATCCGAGCAAG
>Ga0180301_10001642_pt1 | contig 17584 bp, 15 predicted proteins | sample GuaBasSediGuay16_FD_121797 | JGI IMG/M metagenome (GOLD analysis project Ga0180301, IMG submission 121797) | Subseafloor sediment microbial communities from Guaymas Basin, Gulf of California, Mexico - Guay16, Core 4569-2, 12-15 cm | ecosystem: Environmental > Aquatic > Marine > Hydrothermal... | reverse complement strand
GAATAATGCAGGCCCTGAGCGAAACCGGTGCCGCTTTCAGCGAGCTAATGGTAATGAAGGAGGCTTTCAGGTTCAGGCCCAAGAAAACAAATCCTTTGGAATATACTAAGATGAAGGGCGTCGAAGTTGAGGTTGGAAGAAAGGTGAAGGAGCTTGAAGGGCCTGTGCAAATAGGGAAGATGAAGATTGAGGCCGTGCCCGTAAACCATTCCTTGCCGGGCGCGTGTGGCTACATAGTTGAAACTCCTTCGGGCACAGTGGTTTATACGGGTGACTTGCGCTTCCACGGCTACGGAGGCCATCTGACCGAGGCATTTGTAAAAAAAGCTGCAGAGGCAGAGCCAAAGCTTTTGATTTCAGAAGGGACCCGAATAGATTCAGATGGTGGGCTCACTGAGGAAGAAGTCAAGGGCGAGATACTTGGACACATGGAAGGATGCAAGAAATTAGTACTGGCAAACTGGCCCGTTAGGGATACGGACAGGCTGAGAACATTTTACGAGGTTGCAAAAAAGAGCGGAAGGAAGCTTGCAATATGCACCAAGCAGGCATATATTCTGAAGATGCTTTATGATGCCAAGGTGGGCACTCCGAGTCCAAAGGACAAGCACATAGCGGTTTACATGCGCAGAAAGGGCTGGGGCACGCTGGGCGAAGAGGGCTGGCCCGAGAACATAATGCTGGCAGATTATGCCGATTGGGAGAAGGAGTTCCTTGATTATGAGAACATGGTAACGTATAAGGATGTGAAGGAAAGCCAAGAAGAGTATTTGCTGAGGTGCGACTTCTTCGAGCTTGCGGAGCTCATAGACTTGAAGCCCGATAAGGGAAGCGTTTACATAAGGTCGGTTGTTGAGCCTTTCAACGAAGAGATGGAGCTCGATGAGAAGCGGGTTAAGAACTGGCTTGCGCATTTCGGCCTCCTGCCCTACAAACAAACCCACTGCTCGGGCCATGCGCGGGGGCCTGAGCTGAAGAGGATGATTGAGGCTATTGCGCCTGAGATGCTGATGCCTGTGCATACCGAAAAGCCTGAGAAGTTCAAGGGGCTGGCTGAAAAGGTTGTGATTCCGAAGAAGGGAAGAAAGTATGAGATATGACGCAGAATTATCAATTATATATAGAAAAGGTTATAAATAATATATAATATAAGTAAGATGGTGAGAAAATGCACATGACAGTTGAATTCAAGGGCTATTTGGAGGAAATTGTGGATGAGGCAATAAGGAGGGGCATAGTGAAAACTAGGACAGAGGCGCTGCGCGCAGGCCTGCTGGAGCTTGCTGACAAGTACGGGCTTGGCGAGGCTGATGATGAGACTGAGGTGCTGGAGGAGGTGCGCAGGCTTGAGGAGGAGATGAAGAAGGGAAGGATGAAGACTTACTCCAAGAGGCAGTTTGAGAAAAAGGCGGGGCTTTGATGGCTTACAGGCTTGTTTTCACCGAGCAATTCCTTGAGGACATCTCCAAATTAGACCATTCTGTGAAGGTGGTGGTGAAGAAGCTCTATGACAAGATTGAGCAGAACCCCAAGCACTTCAAGCCCCTGCATGGGGATGCCAATGTTTACAGGGTGCGCATACTGAACTTCAGGCTCATTTACAAGGTGCGCGGTGATGAGGTGCTGATGATGAGGTTTGAGAAGCGGAGCAGGGCTTACAGGTGAGCAGATGGCGGGAAACAGGATAAGATGCATTGCATTTGACCTGGACTGCACTATGATTGACTTCATGAGCATGAAGAAGGCCACTGCGCGCGCTGCTGCCAGAGCCATGATTAAGGCGGGCTTGAAGGTTAAGGAAAAGGAGCTTTACAGGCGCATATTTGAAACTTATGATGAGAAGGGCATCGAGTACCAGAAGACTTTTGCGCACGTTCTATGGAAGCTGAAGAAATGGAAGGACTTGAACGAATTCGAAAGAATTCAGCAGGCAGGCATTTCCGCTTATTTGCAGACTAAATTCAAAACTTTACGAGCCTACCCTGAAGTTCTCTCAGTTCTGCGCAGGCTTTCCAAGAAGTACAGGCTGGCAGTGGTTACGGATGCACCGAGGAACAAGGCCTGGCAAAGGCTTTGGCTCACTGGCTTATGGCACTTCTTCCCACTAGTGATAACCTACGATGACACGAAGAAGTTCAAGCCCCACCCCTCGCCGTTTAAACTCCTGCTCAAAAAGACGGGCTTGAAGCCATCTGAAATACTGTTTGTGGGGGATAATCTGGAGCGGGATGTCGAGGGAGCGAAGAGGATGGGGATGAAAACAGCGTGGGCGAGGTACGGGGTCGGTATAAGAAGCAGAAGAGTACGGGAGATAAAAACGCATAACATTCTGAAGAATTTCAAAAACTTGAACAGATATTGATGAAATCTGTAAGAAACTATGTGCGTATGCCGAACATATCGGCAATCATGGACTTTATTATCGTAAGCTCCCGAGGGCCAATAACTCCCAGTTTATCTCTAAAGCGGGTTTTGTCAAGTGCTCGTAACTGAAAGATAAGAGCGACGCTTTCCTCTGGCAATCCGTTTTCCTTGGAAGGTGCGATTACATGAGTGAAAGGCAGTTCAGCACGCTCTAGGTTTTTAGTGAGAGGAACTACAACTGCCATTTCCACCTTCGGAATGTCGGCTAGAATTATTGCGGGCCTCCTGCCCGCCTGCTCATGACGCGAGCTTGAAGGGAACTCCGCGTACCAAACATCTCCCCGGGAAAGACACTGCATGCCATCACAACCATTTCTCGCCGTCTTCGTCGGCAGCGCGATTCCAGGGCTCCATTTCCTTCTTCAATTTTTGCAACTCTTCCGAGGATACAGTTGAGATTAACTCTTTTGCCTTTGAGAAGCCGAGGGCGAAGTCGGTTTCTGAATAGAATGGCTTCATTTCCTTTACCTGCCGCATGGCGCTTATCGGAGCCATTCCATACGCATTTACAAGGAAAGCATAGGTGGCGGCTATTTCGAAAACCGCAGGGGAGGCGTCCGTCATTACCGCCTTTAGTTCTGCTATTTTGCTTAGCTCCTCTTTTGACAAGCGGGCGGAGGCCTTCAGTGCCTCTAGCTCAGACTGATGATCATATAGTTGTTCTGTGAGTTGTGGAGAATACGCGCCGCGCACATATAGGCTAAAGGAATAACCAAAGTCCACACCCATCATTTCCAGAAGGCATATGGCCTTCTGCATCACGAGCCGGCTGTCGAAATTATCCAGCTTCGGCTTCAGCCCCATCTCCCTGAAAGCAGCTATGACTTTTCCTATTTGTCGTTCCATTTTTTCACCCACCTTGAAATCCAGTTTCTCATCCTCTCAAGCTCCTCGCGCCCGGATTTGGTGAGCGCATAAGCATGCATTTCCTCGCCTTGCACAGTTACTTTCTGTTCCTCGATATATTCCATGCGTTTCAGAACCTTCAAGTTGGCGAAGAGCACCCCATCACCCAAGTCTAAAGAAGCTTTAAGCTCTCTGAAAGGTACAACCTCGCCCTCAGGCAAATCCGCCAGAGAGCGCATTATCAGCATTCGTGGAAGCGAGAAAAGCTTAGAGTTCAGAGCCTTAGATGCCTTAACTATCTGAAGCAGGTCACCGCGCACACCCATATTCAATATTGTAGGTTTATATACTTTTCGTTCTAATTTTAGTTTAAAGTCAAATGAAAAGTAAGAGGAGGTGAAAAATGGGGTAAGCTTTAGTTTCATTGCCAAATCAACACCAGCGATACTCGTTGCAGGAGGCGTATTGTTCCTTCTCTTGGACCAAGTAGCAAAGACGAACTTTAGAATGGTGAGTTGGGGGCTGATAGGCCTTGGTGTCCTTTTGACGTTGGTTTGAGCAGGAATTTTTAGAGGCTATAGACAGAACATGTGAAAAAGAACTTAAAAGTAGCATGAGCACTAGAACACAACTCACAATATTGGAAGGTAAGGGAATGGAGCGTCTAACAAAAGAAGAAGCGAAACAGAAAATAATGGAACTGATTGAAGATTATAGAAAACAATATCCGCAAGGCCCACCTAGAAACTTCAATGAAGAAAACACGAAACAGTGGATAGATGAACTTTTCCGTAGACTAGGATGGAATCTACTTACAGACATGTCAAAAGAAGAGAAAAGCGGGCGTAGGAAACGTGTAGATTATGCCTTCAAAATCGACGGAACGGTACAATTTCTGCTAGAAGCCAAGAAACCTAGTGAAAACTTGGATGATCATGTAAAGCAGGCGGTTGAATATGGCTATCAGAACAGCAAGAGATGGGTCGTTCTTACTAATTTTGAAGAAGTAAGGATATATAATGCAGAATACTGGGATAAGGCAGAGGAAATAAAGAGGCTTTTTGTTCCTCTAAGAATTGATGAATTCATTAAACGTTTTGATGATTTATGGCTGCTTAGCAAACCTGCGTTTGCAGATAGGCTGATTGAGAAGATAGCCAAGCAGTATGGAAAGATGAAGCCTAAGGAGCCGATAACGAAGCTATTGGCAGAAGATATGTACAGGTGGAGGCGGCTTTTGACTAAAGGAATTGGAGCTCATAAGAGGCTGAATAACATACCTTCAGATCCACAGGAAGCAAAAGATTATATAGACGAGATGGTTCAGAGAATACTTGACAGGATTTTATTCATACGCGTTGCGGAGGATCGTGGAAATGAGGAACCGGTTTTGGATCAAGCACTTAAAGACTGGAGGGCAGACAAGAGCAAAAAACTGTCGGAGTATCTGCGATTGCTTTTCAGGAAGATGGATGACGTTTATAACAGTGGGATTTTCAGAGAACATGAATCTGAGAAGCTGACCATCGATAATGAAATATATGAGCAAATAATCAAGGAAACTGATGAGAGCCCCACCGGGCTTAAGTATGATTTTGATGCGATAGATGCAGACATACTTGGAAGTGTTTACGAGCAGTATTTGAGCGTGCTTCTGAAAAAGACTGCTAAAAGGGCGACACTTAAGAAAAGTAAGGGAAGGCGGAAGGAGCAAGGAATATACTATACGCCGACGTACATAGTCGAGTATATAGTAAAGAATACGCTTGGAGAGATGCTGAAGGGCAAGAAGCCAGAAGAAGTCGCAAAAATAAAGGTTCTGGATCCTGCGTGTGGTTCAGGCTCGTTTTTGATAAAGGCATTTGATGAGATTAAAGAATATTACAAGAAAGAGAAGGGACAACAGAAACTGAATACTGAATCAAAAATACTGACTGACAACATTTACGGAGTGGATTTGGATCCGAAAGCAGTTGAGATAGCTCGGTTGAACCTGCTCCTGAAGGCCGCTGAGACTAAGCACAAGCTACCGGAGTTGGACAGGAACATAAAGTGCGGAAACTCTCTGATTGATAGTACTTTGAGTGAGGAAAAGAGGGCATTCAACTGGAATGAAGAATTTGAAGAGATAATGAAAAATGGCGGGTTTGATGTGGTGATTGGAAATCCGCCGTATATACGAAATAGAGAACTAAATCCGAAGGAAAAGAAAATTTTCGAAACGGATTATCAAAGTGCAACTGGACAGTATGACATTTATCAGCTGTTTTTTGAAAAAAGTATCGATCTATTAAAAGAAGGCGGCATGTTGGGATTTATCACCTCTAACAAATATACGATTGCAAGCTATGGAGAGAGGATAAGAAAACTAATTTTGAATAAATGCCAAATCATATCAATTATCGACGTCTCAAATATACGGGTTTTCAAAGATGCAGCTATATACCCGTATATAATCCTCCTTAGAAAAAATAAATTCAAAAATATAAGGGATGCGACTAAAATACAGATATTCAGGGCAAAGTCAGAAGAAGATCTTTTAAATTTGGAACGAAGCGAACTAAAACAATCTGAATTTCTGGAAAACGAGGGGGCTGTTTTCAAAATAACCTTTAATAAAGAAGAATCAAGTATACTAACTAAATTAGATCACGACTGTGTGAAATTAGGAGAAATAGTCACGATAAAGGAAACCATACATACAGGGAATATTCGAAGGAAATTAATTTTGGATTCGAGAGAAGGAACCTCTTCAAAAAAACTACTAAGAGGAAAGGACTGTAAGAGATATTATTACAAATGGAAAGGATTATGGGTTAATGTGAATAAAGATAGTATTAATCGGGCTAAAGGAGAATATGCTACGATCCCGTCTTCAGAGTATTTTGAACAACCAAAACTTTTTCTAAGAGAAATAGCTGACAGAATAACTGTTTGCTATGATGAACGGGATTTCTACTCACTCAATAAAGCATACGTCGTCATCCTCAAAGATAGAAAATATTCACTCAAATACCTCATGGGATTGTTGAACTCTAAATTACTATCATGGTATTTTAGAGCTAAGTTTGAATCAGCACACGTACGTGGAGGACATCTTCAATACAAGAAACAATACACCACTCAAATTCCAATTAAGGATATTTCACAAAACAAACAGAAAGAAATTGAAAAGCTTGTAGAAAATATCATAACACTATATTCTAAAACTACAGAGATTGGAAATAAACAAACAGATGAAAAAACAAGAATCGCGAAGAAGATCCTAGAGACAGAGAAAAATATCGATGAGCTAGTCTACAGAATATATGGCCTTACAGAAGAAGAAAAGAAAATAGTGGAAGCATCTTTCAACTAGGTTAGATTTATCTATTGAAAATTATGGTGGCAGTAATACCGACAAGTATTCCACCTATGAACATCAAAATGCCAAGGGAACGCTGACCGCCATAATCAGTTATGAACAAAAAACAGGGATGCAAACATCCAAACAAACCAAACCGCAAGCGGGCCGGGTTCAACGGGCATGTCTCATCCCCTCAATCCCTTAACCCTTTCCTCAAATTCAGCTTTCAGCTTCTCGGCTATCATGTTGCCCGTGAACGCATCAGCCTTTGCGCAGATGGCTAGCTTAGTTGAAAGTGAGCGCGCTATCTTGCCGCGTATTGCTTTTGGTGAGGTTGAAATTGAAGCGTGCTGGAAGATGAGGCCGTGCTTGGGCGGCTTGGTGTGCTTCTTAAGGTGCTTGAACAAGGCTTTTTCTGCTCCTAGAACTTGAATTGTGGAAGCAGGCATGAGTGCTAGTTTGCGTAATGAGCCGGCTTTTGCTATTAGCTTGGCTGCCAATTCTGGCCCTGCTAGAAGTGAGAGGTTTGGTGCTATTTCCTCTGCTAATTTGGTTTGGTATTCCTCGAGTGAGGTGCGGTAGGCGTAAAGGTCTTCCAGCTTCTTGCCTAATTTGGTAAGCTCGGCCAAGTCTTCTTTTTTAAGCGAGGCACCTGTGCTTGATTTTGCCTTATTTGCAAGTTCGCGCGCCTTTGCCTCTCCAACTATTGCCTTGATGTCTTCCACATCCAACTGCTCGCGGTTTACTGATTGAACTAATTTGGCAAATGTTGAGGGCTCGCTCACCTTGAGCTCAGGGAAGTAGACTCCGTACCATTCCGTAAGAGTTTCATAGAGTAAATTGGCTGCTCGGTTCACTTCGTAAATCGCCTTCACGGTGTGTGAGAGCAGTATGTCCCTTGAAGCATGGGCCTCCTTCAGGCCTGCCTTGGCTTCTGCCAGAAAGTCGCGTCTGCGTTTAATCATGAACTAGGTTAGGCATATGAGAATTATAAAGGTTTTAGAGAGTGTGATGATTAGGATAGAGTAGTTGAAACGAAGTCTATGAACTCCTGAGCGCCCTTTACAAAATATTCGGCATCCTTTTTATTGAGGGAAAGGCGGCCGTAGTCGGCGCCGCTTTTTGCCTGCAAGGCGTGGGAGAGGAGGGAATGGAAGTGCTCGTGGCTTTTCTCTAGCTTGCCTGCCTTATGAGCTCTAGGAAGAGGAAGGGCATGTCATCGTGCCTTGTGGCCTTGCGGTTCAGCAGGCGCATTGTGAGCGCATCGTTGGCGCGTATTATTGCGTGTATTGCTTCTGCGCATGCTACTGCTGCTGGGCCGCTTTTCCTGCAGTGGACAAGTGCGAGCTCTGCTGTAGCCAGCCATTCCTTTGCCTCGTCCAGTGCCTTCTTCGGCGTATCGGCTGAGCTCATGTTAAGAAGAGGTGAAAGATGCGTTTAAAAGCAAGCCGAAGGAGCAGGATGCGGATGACTATTTCAGCCGCCTGCTTTCCTTGCCCTTCAGGAATGAAAGCAGTTTGGAGCGGGAGGTGAAGAGAAGGGGCACGAGCCAAGGCTCGGCGTGTCCACTCTTGTGAAGCCGTAGTCCTCTATGCGCGGGTCTTCCTGCTCGAGCGTTAAGAGGAAGGCGGACTCGACCACAACTGTGAGCAGGCCGCATGATGAGGAGCCGGGCTTGTACCACATGTGCTCAACGCGTATCCCATCTGCATCCAGTTGCGTGAGCAGGGCGCCTGCACTGAACTGCTCGTTGTACCACTCATCAGGGAAGGTGAAGGCATAGTAGATGTCCTGCGGGAAATGAGGGCTGCTATCAGCAGGAGTTTCGTTTGATTATGGCTGCAACTTGATTTTTTCATATTATCCCACCCCACTTCTGGGGCTGCTTCTCTGCTATGGAGTGCACAATTGAGCCTATCTTCCAGTTTGCAGGCTCCTGCCCTGTCTTGGCGTAGTGGTAGAGTGCTGCCACGTAGATGGCATTGAGCGCGCTCATCACTATGCCAAGTGCAACGAATGCTATTACAAAGAGAATTACTGCTGGTATCAGGCCCACTGGTCCAAGCAGAAGGTAGAAGCTTGCTGCAGGTATGCCCACCAGTATGAACACGGCTATTGCGAGGAGGAAGTTGGCTGCTCCCAGCCCCATATTCCCAATTATGTACTCTCCAAACTGGTCTTTAACTAGGTAGGCTGAGCGCTTGATTGCCTCCAGCGGGCCGACTTTTTCAAATATGAGTACTGGAATTACGAAGTAGGTTATGATGCTCCATGCTCCGCCTATCAGGCCTATTACGATTCTTCCAAGCAGGTTGTTTCTGGACTTGCCTGCAAGTGCGCGCAGAATCATTCCAACTGTTGCTGCAACTGCTGCCCATGCGGCTATGTTTGTCAAATTGGCCATTGCTATGTTAATTCCATCCTTTACAGTCGGGTCGCCGCCCTTCAGCCTTATGCTTGCAGCTCCAATTAGGGCTGAGTTGAAGAAAATTATTATGAAATAGGAGATGAAGTAGAAGAGGAATACGATTGGGTAGAGTAGTACTGAGTCTGTTAGATCGAAGAGTACGAGGGGGAGGAAGAAAGTGATTGCCGCTATTAGGCCCAGAACTGCCGATATTATGGGGAAGGTGAGGAGCTCCTTGTCGCTCCTTAGAACCGAGTAGCTGCTCTTCATCAATTCCCAGCTTCTGCCGAATGATTCGAACATGAAATCGCCCACTACATATTTAGTCATATTCTTTTGATCTCTGAAGGGCGTGAAGGATTTAAATAGTTTTAAAGCCATATTTTGGTCTAGTTCTATGGAGGTGGATAGGGTTGAGTTTCAAAATAGGAAAGCAGCTTTTTCAGCATCCTGTGGCTGACGGTGGGGGAACGAGAAGGCAACCAGAACCGATTACTGATAGAATCAAACAAAGAAATGCTCCGGATACGGGCTATACCCTGAGAATTTCTACGCCGGGCTGCAACCTAAAATGCGTTTATTGCAGAACGCAGAAAAAATTTGATGTTGAGTCCATATCTAATGAGGAACTTTTGGATGTGATAAGGGCATCTATTGAAAATGGTGTTTACTCTCTTAGGTGGACAGGGGGGGAGCCTACAATACTTCCAGGTTTTATAGACCTTGTAGGCCAGGCAAGACAAGAGGGAATAAAACATCAGATGCTTTCCACAAATGGAACCCTTCTTTACCCCATGGAAGAAGGATTGAAAGAGGCAGGCATAGAGAGGGTTAATATAAGCCTTGATACGCTCGATCGCAATAAGTACGCTCAGATAACGGGTGCAGACCTTCTCGAGGAGGTAATAAGAGCCATAAAAAAGGCGACTACAGTCTTCGATCTGACAAAAATAAACAGTGTTCTGCAGAAAGCGAGTTTTGAGGAAATACCTGCGATGATCGAATTTGTTGCGAGTTTGAGAGCTCCAAAACAGATAGTACTTCGGTACATAGAACTGGTAAAGGGTGGATTTCAAGGTGATAGGGAATACGTGGATGACCAACACCGTTCAAACCAACAGGCAATAGAACTCGTAAGAAGCATATTTGGGCCTGTTGAGGATGTAAGTGTTGAAGGAGACAACCCCATGTGTTATTACAAGAGAATAGTTCAGAATGGCGTGACGATGGGTTTTGTACCGAATTTCTCCACAGATTACAGTTGTGGAGGTAAGAAGTGCAAAAAACTGAGAATCAGCCCTACCGGATTCATGAGTAATTGCAGCATTTATCAGCAATTCGGCCATGATTTAAAAGGCACTACATATGAGGAGAAAGTTGCTACGATCAAGCACATAGTGGAGGAGAAGATGGCAAGGGGAGAGGAAGACTTCAAGAAGCTTAGGCATTATCAGACAGACTATCAGTTCTGGAGATTTGGAGCACCAAGTACTCAGAGGATGGATGATGATAAAGGCCCTAAATGAGCAACACGCGCTTTCGGCGAGAGCAAAACAGGCTCCGCGAAATGATGCGATGCCAGTAACCGTGTTCATATCATCTACGGATAGGTGCAACCTAAGATGTCCAGATTGTTTTTCAAATATCGGGAGATACGGAGAGATGCCTTTTGAAAAGTTCAAGCGCCTAGCAGATGAACTTTTCCCAGCTGCAAAAGAATATCACACCACGGTAGAGGGAGAACCGCTCACTACGAGTTATTTTTTGGATATTGTTCCGTTATTGGAAAAGCACAGCACTATGATGAAGCTTACGACAAATGGTACCTTGCTGGATGGGGATATGGCTGCCAGGGTGATGCATGTACTTGGTTCTGTGAGATTTTCTGTAAATGGAGCGACTAAAGAGATGTTTGAAAGGTTGTCCTTGGGGTCTGATTTTGAAGGAGTCATGAGAAACATCGAGAGATTTATACGATTAAGAGAGCATTCTACTAATAGGCCAAAGGTTACGCTTCAGACAGTGATTTCAATAGATAACATAGCGCAACTGCCAGATATTGTGAGAATGGCTTATCGATTGGGGGTTGAGAGGGTGAAGGCCCAGCATATGATAGCATGCAATTTAAGCGGTAGGAAGAGGACCCTTTGGTTCCATCAAGAAATCGCTAATCAATATTTGGAAGAAGCAGAAGCGCTTGCAAAGGAGCTAGGCTTGGAATCAAAGTTCCCTAGGAGATTTGGTAAAGAAAAAAGACGGAAGGAAGGACGTAAGATCTGCCATTTCTTGTGGCAGGAAGGCTGGGTGCAGGTAGATGGAACGGTAATTTCGTGCTGTCATCCGAAGCATATGGTCATGGGCAATGCGTTTGAAAAAGGTTTCGCAAGCGTATGGAATGGAGAGGAATATCAGGATTTGCGAAAGAAGCTGAATACGGCTAAGGAGCCAGCAGCGTGTAAAACTTGTTTGCTTGTAGAGGCGTATAGGGGAGGCGGAAAGGAGTACGGTGAAGGGGATTTCGTACACGAAAGGTAGATGATATGAGGAAATTCCAACCTAAACTGGTGCGATTGAAGGAGCAGAATGCGCGTTTGGTCGCAGAATCAGAGAGAACCAGATCACCCATAAATAAGGGGATGCCAACACGGACGACAATAACTACGACTACGCAGTGTAACCTAGCCTGTGAGATGTGCAAGTATCACGGTCAGGAGAAAGTAGAAAGCGAGAGGCTTCCTTTTGACAAATTTAAGGATGTTGCGGAGCAGCTGTTCCCTGCTGCTGAGGAGTTTCATCCGACAGTTAAGGGAGAGCCGCTCATGACTCCATATTTTGAGGGGATGTTAGAAGTTATGGAGCGGTTTGGAGTAAGATTGAACCTGACTACTAACGGAACGTTATTGACAGAGGAAAAAACAAGTGGGCTGATTCATCTTTTGAGAGATGTTAAGTTCTCATTTGATGGCGCAAGCAAGCGTACGTTTGAGGCAATAAGGAATGGCGCGAGGTTTGAGCAAGTGAAGGAGAATATACGGGCAGCTACCAGAGTGAGAGATGAGTATGTTGCAAAGTATCAGCAGGAAGATGGATTTAGAAGGCCGACCGTAACGATACAGGCAGTTCTTATGACTACGAACATTCATGAGCTTCCGGATATGGTGCGGCTTGGAAAGGAGCTGGGGGTTGATAGAGTGAAGGGCTTCAACCTCATGGTTCTCGACCCTGAATTCATAAAATATTCTCTCCTGTTCGACCAAGAACGGGCGAATATATTCATAACTCAGGCAGTGAGCATGGCAAGAAGGTTTGGGCTACAGACGAAATATCAGGAACCGTTTGATCTGAAGAGAGATGTGTTCAGATATGAGGAGAGTGGAGAGAAGAGAAGAAATTGTGAGTTCCTTTGGAGGCAGATAAACATAGAGCCGAACGGTGATGTTACGCCGTGTTGTCATGTAGATGCACCGGTCATGGGGAATATTTATCGAGAGGATTTGAGAACTATCTGGAACAATGAGATGTACCAGGATATGCGGGCTTCTCTGGACACCACGGGACTCTGGGAGTGCTGCAAAACCTGTGCCATGCTCGATATGCGGGTGCTTGATGCCAAGGCATTCATATTTGTACCGTTGAATATTGTTGAAAGGAAAGAAGGTGGCAGGTGAGGTGATTGAATGGTCGAACTAGTGATGGGAAAAATGAAGATGTCGGGTGATTATGATTCTATTGTTCAAGCAATAGCTAAAAATAGGGCGGAGCTTGACTTTTTGCGCAAGAATCCGATTACGGACTTTTTCTCATTCAGAGAGCGAAGCAGAATCGTTAGGATGGAGATTCGAAAGGAATTGGACATGCTCCTGAAAACGGATCCGCGGGAGAGCAGATATGATGAGCTAGTGAGGGCGCTCAGGTGTTATCCGCAGCAGTGCCTAGCCGCAATCGAAGAAGCTAGAGATTCATGGATCGGAGATGAGAAGGGCACAAAGACAGTGTTATTGCTGATGAGTGGAATGGATGAGCCGAAGGCAGATGGCTTAAGAAAGGAAGCAGAGAAAGCATCCAAAAGAGATGATTCTGAAAAACAAGAGCCTCCAAGAAAAGGAGGTAAGAAGCCTAAGAAGAAAGAGGTGTATTCGAAAGACAAGGACCATAGGAAGCTCGGCAGGGAGCTTGACCTCTTCATGATGCACGAATCAAGTCCAGGCACGCCGTTCTTCCTTCCCAAAGGTACAATAGTATATAATTCACTATTGGGCTTTTTGAGAGAGGAATACCGTCGAAGAGGATATCAAGAAGTGATTACGCCGCTGATGTACGACAAGAAGTTATGGGAGACTTCGGGCCACTGGGACCACTTCAAGGAGCATATGTTTAATCTCGAAGTTGATGAGCGTGAATTCAGTCTTAAACCCATGAACTGTCCCTCGCATCTGCTAATCTATATGAACTCACTACGCAGCTATAGGGACCTTCCCTTAAGGATTGCCGATTTTGCAGTATTGCATCGGAATGAACCTACGGGCTCACTAACTGGAATGACGAGAGTGAGGAAATTCAGTCAGGATGACTCGCACATATTCGTTACGCCAGAGCAACTCAAGGATGAGCTTATAGGCCTGATAGATTTCATGAAGTACATATATGAGAGGGTTTTCAAGTTCGAGTACACGGTTGATCTGAGCACGAAGCCTTCGAAGGCCATGGGAAGTGATGAACAGTGGAGTCATGCTGAGAAGGCGCTTGCAGAAGCCCTGCAGGCAAAAAGCGTTCCATATGGAATTAAGGAGGGTGAAGGGGCATTCTATGGACCGAAAATAGACATACAGATAAAGGATTCACACGGAAGGAATTGGCAGTGCGGCACGATTCAGCTTGACTTCCAAATGCCAGCCAGGTTCGGAGCCACGTATGAGGGTGCAGATGGTGAGAAGCATACGCCCATAATGATTCATCGTGCATTGCTCGGAACGCTTGAAAGGTTCATGGGAGTCTTGATTGAGCACTATGGGGGTGCAATGCCTCTCTGGCTCTCTCCACTACAAGTTAGCTTGTTACCGGTTAATGACGGGCATTCTGCCTTTGCACATGAATTGCGTAAGAAGATGGAGAATGCGGGGCTCAGAGTGGCAGTAGATGAAAGCATGAACACGATAGGCTATAGAATACGTAAAGCACAGATGGAAAAAGTACCCTACATGCTCGTAATAGGAGATAAGGAGATGAGTAGTGGAACACTACAAGTCAGGACACGTAAGGGAGAGATAAGTAATGAAAAGACAGACGATTTTATCAAAAACGTCGTTAGAGAAGTGGAAGAGAAGGCCTGAACTCTTCCAAGTATAGTTGCTTGGCCTCGCGTATGTTGCGCAGGGCTTCCTCCTTAGTTTCGCCCTGTGAAACACAGCCAGGCAGTTCGGGTACGTAGGTCGTGTAGCCTCCCTCCTCCTGCTTTTCCAGAACTACGTGTAGCCGCCTCATTTCATCGCCTATAGGTTTGTCCAGCCCGCAGTTTATAAAGCTAAGCGCATCTTCATCCATGCGAATCCCGAGGTGAGTTGGGCAGGGCGCTTTTTAAGCGCTTTCAGAGTGGGGTGCGGGTGAAAAATAAGAAAGGAAAGGCTACTCTTCTACAGAGCTGGCATCTGTCTCAGGCGGCAATTCCTCATACACTATGTCGCTGCCGTACCATCTGCTTGTGTAGCCCTCAAGGTCTTCGCGCGCAACCTCATCATAGGTGTCGAAGTTGTACACAACCACTTCATCATTTGTGATTATGTACAGGTATTCATCCATGTACACGTTGCGCACCGCATCCTCCCTTATTATCTTGCGCAGGCTTATCTGCCCGTCCTTTACTCTGAACACGTAGTCAGAGCTGCCTATTGGCAGAACCACCAGGTTCTTGGCCTCATAGTGGAGGAATGCGTGGTGGTTGTAGATTGCCTCGCTCCAGTACTCATCCATTATGAATGAGTCCAGCTCGGTTGGATCAGTTGGATCGGAGATGTCGAAGAGCGAAATCTTCACATTCCCATCCTGCTTCCCAATTCCGAGCAGCTGGTCTGCACCTATTGGGTGCAGGTAGGTTGAGTAGCCGGGTACCTTGAGCTCTCCCTTTACTTCGGGGTTGTAAGGATCGTAGAGGTCTATTATGAACAGCGGGTCTATCTGGCGGAAGGTTACGACATAGCCGTAGCGGCCTATGAAGCGCACTGCATACACGCTCTCGCCCTCAGCCAGTCCAACCGCTCTTCCAACCTCATTCATGTTGGAGTCGAGTACGAGCACGCCGTTCTCGGAATTGCTCCAGCTTCCATAAGTCACGGCTACTCGCAAATTGTTCTGGTATTCATCCATTGCAAACTGGTTGAGCAGCCTGCCCGGCACTATGCCTGTGTCAGGCTCGCTCAAAGCGCCCGTACCTTCATAGGCTATGCGCGCAATTCCCGTATATTCAAGCTTCTCAGGGTAGGCTGTTATGTATACATCCAACCCATCCTCCAGATCATTGAACAGGTTTGCAGCCTCCTCATCGCTTGCCCTGCTCATCCACTGCTCAAGCGCAATGCTGAACTCCAGAGTTTTTGCTTCATCTGATATGTCCAGCGAGTCCAGGTATTCAAGTCTGTCCTGCAGCTCCTGGGGCAGAATGCCCAAGCCGTCTGTAAGAAGGAATTCAAAGAGCACCTTGGTTTCAGACTCGCGCTGGTACATTCCAACATACAGGTTCTGGCGGGACATGTAGAGGGTTGAGGAGTATGGGCCCATGAAAGCCTTGGAGTCCATAATCTCCCCAGTACTTGCCTCCAGTGAAATCACATCATAGAATACTTCTGAACTGATGCCCTGAGGTATGTAGACGCTTGTGTAGTCTATTACAAGTGAGGAGCACACTCCTCCTGCGCATCTCTCAAGAGGCATGGGTCTGTAGGGTGCGTACGGGTATTCCTGAAGAACTAGGTAGATTATTCCATCCACCATGCGTGAATCCACGTAGGTTGAGTTCAGGTTAATGTGCCATGCGCGCTCGCCATCATCCTTGTTGAATGCCTCTATCTTATCATAGGAAATTGCTATTACCACGTCATCGTATTCATAAATTCCATCGCCCCATTCGGTTTCAGCCTCTGCATACCTTTCCAAATCAGCTGGCGGGTAGGCATTTAGGAAGTTGAGCATGTCTCCGCTTAGAACATAGAGCTCAGTGCCGGTCTGGCTGTCCACTTTAACTATATCCAATTCATCAACTCCAACCACCTGTACATTTGTGGTTGAGTAATCTGAGGGTGCCTGCGCTCCGGAATCAACGGTTTCTTCCCAGCCCTCTGCAGTTGTGGGCGCTGCCTCTGGCACTGCATCAGCCGCTCTGCCCCCTATACTATAGCCGTAATAGCCTTTGTAGGCAGAATCTAGAGCTTCCTGTATATCTATCTCACCTGAAGCCTGCATAAAAGTGAAGCCTCCGTTTACTGAAGAAGGCTCTTTTACCTGCCCATCTCCACCATTCCCTGGCGGGGTTTCGGGAGGCGCGCCCGGGCAGCCGAGCATTAACATTACAGCCATCAGAATTGCACCCATTGCGAGTAATCTGCGCATAGCATCACCTGAAGAACTATTTTCACCAAAGCTTAAAAAGAGGGATGCGATATTTCGGTTTTCGCCGCATGATCCGAGCGCCTGTGCAAGCTTTTTAACCTATGGCACATTAGTAAATGGAAGAGGTAGATGAAGTGCAAGAGGAGTTAATGGCAGTTGCATTGAAGCGGAATTTCCTTATGCCTGCCAATGAAATCTATGGTCATACGGCAGGCTTTTATGATTATGGAGTAGTGGGAGCTGCCATGAAGAGGAAGTTGGAGAATGCATGGCGCGAGCTGTTTTTGTGGCGGGAAGGCTTTTACGAAATTGAGAGGGCATCTGTTCTGCCCGCAGCTGTGCTGAAGGCCAGCGGCCATGTTGATAATTTCGGGGACATGATGGCGAGGTGCGCGAAGTGCGGATGGGCTGACACGGCTGATGCAATTGTGGAAGATGCGGAGGCGCTTGAGAAGCCCGAGCAGTATGAAGCCGCCATTAAGAAGCTTGAGTTCAAGTGCCCAAAGTGCGGCTCAAAGGAGTTCAGGGTTGCGTGGTTCAAGCTGATGTTTGAAACCAAGGTTGGTGCCAAGGGTGATGAGACGGGCTATTTGAGGCCTGAGACTGCGCAGGGAATTTTTGTAGACTTCCCAAGGATTTTCAGGGCTCTTGGCTCGAAATTGCCATTGGGTGTGGGGCAGATTGGAAAGAGCTTCAGGAATGAGATTGCGCCAAGGCAGGCATTGATGCGCCTGCGCGAGTTTACTCAAATGGAATTGGAGTATTTCTTTGACGCGAGTGAGGGAAGGCACCCGAGATTTGGGGAGGTAGAGGACAGAAAAGTGCGGGTTTTGACTGTTGAGCAGCAGAGGAAGAAGCAGGGCAGGGCGAAGGAAATTAGCTGCATGAAGATGGTTGAGGAAAAATTGGTTCCTAATGAAGCGGTTGCCTACTTTATGTACAGGACTCAGCAGTTCCATGAG
>Ga0180301_10001641_pt1 | contig 17586 bp, 12 predicted proteins | sample GuaBasSediGuay16_FD_121797 | JGI IMG/M metagenome (GOLD analysis project Ga0180301, IMG submission 121797) | Subseafloor sediment microbial communities from Guaymas Basin, Gulf of California, Mexico - Guay16, Core 4569-2, 12-15 cm | ecosystem: Environmental > Aquatic > Marine > Hydrothermal... | reverse complement strand
GTGAGATTAATTCGTGCGTATATAGGTTCTTTACTTTCTAATGCACGTAATTTCAATACATTGCCTCTAGCTAATACCTTCATATTACGTAGTAGAATGTGATCCTTAATGATTTTCTCAAAGATAATATAGCCCTTTCCTTTAATTTGTAAAGATGCGGAATAAGGTAGGTACAATATGTTAATTACGGATAAGTGATTGGCTAATTTAAGCTCAAGATACTCATCGTAAGGGACTAGTAATAAGCTTTGATTATTAATTACTTCCCATGAGATATAGAGGTCGTACTCCTTGGGTAAATAAACACCTATATCTTCTAGGAGTATAGTGTAGGTACCCCTTGGTAACTTTTCTACATCTAATATAACCAATGAGTTAAATGTATACTCGATGAGCTTATCGAGGATATAAGATGTCAGATTCTCATATTCGTTATAGATTTTAGTTATAACTAAATTCGTAGGCGTCGGAAAGCCTACAACCATTAGTAACCTTTTCATTCCTTCTTTCTTAATGTAATCCTGGTTTAGGAAAAAACTCGCTTGGTAATAACTCCTTTGGCGTGAGATTCGAACTTTGAAACTATCTAGTATTAAGTAATAATCAATCGAAAGCGATACTGTACCCTTTCCTTTTACAAGTATCACTGGTGAAGAATTATATGAAATTAATAGTAGATCGTTCTTATCTTCAATTTTTACTTGAGCATAACTGATAGATTCTATGGTTACATTCTCTACTCTTATTCTCATTAGCATAACTTGATTATCCATAATTGGTACGTATCCTGATGTATTTATATTCAAGATACCATTCACTTTAATGATTCGCTGTATTGAATTATGAGATAATATAAGTACACTTATCCATGCAAGGTTCTCGTTAGTGCTACTTGCTAGGATAGAACATGTGGATAGTAATATTAAGAATGTTATGAGGGATGATAAGAGCTCATTAGGCTTCATACTTATTGATTATTTCAAGTGAAAAGGCAATATAAGCTATTAACATTAGATTTAAGCTATATAGAGGCACCCCCTCATCTGCAATGGCTCATCATTTAGATCAGTAAACCCCGCCTAGAGGGGGTGCCTCTATTTTATTAAAAATTATCATAAATATTTAAAAATACTACTCTCCTTAGTAGAAATGTTGGGTGAAAAGCTATGAGGCTAGGCGTAGCATATGCTCCGTATCTTCTTAATGTATCATGGCGTACATTGCTCGATATGGCAAATAAAGTTGGAGTAACAACAATAGAAGTAAGAAGTGATGATCCAAAGCTCTCTAGGAGGGTGCTCGTAGATAGATTTAAGGATCTTTTAAGCTCTTATGACTTTGATCTAGGAGTACACGCTCCTTATATTGATATTAACCCAGCTAGTCTAAATCCCTTAATAAGCAGAATAACTAGACGAGTGTTGTTACATTGTGTGAACCTGGCCCAAACACTCGAAGCTAACTACATCGTCATACACCCTGGTGAGTTCCCTATTGATTATCCTAGAATGTTAAGGCGACGTGCTATTAACAACTTAATTAATACTATATACAGTTTATCAAGAACAGCTAAAGATTCTAATATAGAGGTATTAATTGAAAATACTCCTAAGGATGATGGGCTTTACATAGGCAGTACTATAGAGGAGATTAAAGACATAGCTACAAGACTTGAATGTAAATTGGCTTTAGATTTAGGTCACGCAAATACCATGGGAAATCCATTAGATTACATTAATGAATTAGCACCATTGGCTGCAATTATTCATATTCACGATAATAATGGTGAAAGGGACGAACATCTGCCATTAGGAAGGGGGACTCTTAAGGTTCCAGCATGTCTCTATACACTCAGTAGAAAGAAATACAATGGTCCTTTAGTGGTCCAAACAAGAGGTATTCAAGGCTTGATAAATAGTGTAAGGGTTCTGAGAAATATCATGACCAAGACTCGGATTTCTACTACTTAATTTAAATTTTGAGAATTCTTTTAATAATCTTAATAATCTAATGGAAGTCAACACCATATACTTTCTCGGGTAAGTAGACATTAATGTATAAAGCCGTATCTAAGCTTATTTTATTCTGATTGAGTAAGCTCTGTATTCTTCGAGGAATTGTGCGTAAACTTAGTACTGCTCCAGGTCTTCGAGGATCATCTAGATAATCTGTTTCCAATAAGAACCTCTTACCTTCCTTCAAACTTGCTATTATGAAGGATCTTTTTGCAACTATGGAGGGTAAGACACCTACACTTTCAGCTATTTTAACTATTGGAGGTGAGTGGTGTATTATGATTCGTGAAGTTTCAAAGCCTACCTTCTCAGCTATTTCAGCTATTTCATTTAAAGACTCTAAAGTCGGTTTTTCCATATGAACTTGAACAGGCTTATTGACTTCACACGCTCTCTGAAATGCGTATTTTAAAATTTCATTGGAGACTTCCCATACCTCTCTTGGCACAGGATAGTGGGGTCTACCAACTTCACCTAATGCTACCGCTATATCCTCCTTAAGTAAAGCAGTAGCTATATCTATGGCCATCATCATGAATTTTTTAGCTGTAGTTAGTGAAAAGCTATTCCTTAATAACTCAGTAATCTCAGCTGGATGAGGACCTACTACAGCATAAACTCTAATATTAGGGAATCTTGATTTGATTATTTGAACGGTTTCTAAGTGTTTCGAAATTACTTTCTTGAAGTTAGAGCATGATAAGTATGGTAAGCCATAATGCTTGCATAATAGGTTTACTAATAGTAAATTCCTTCCTCCACAATTTACGAAGTCCTCTACAGCTTTGACTCCTAAGCCTTGATATAGGTTTATATGAGCGTGATTGTCAGTTATAGGTATGTTCATAGTGCCTATATCAGTATTAACTCTTTAGTATTGCTTTAAGTCTTTCAAGTTCCTCTTCCCTTGAGCGTAATAGCTCTTTAAGATGCCCATTCTCTAGCTTAAGTTTTGCTAGTTCTTGCTTTAGGGCTTCAAATTCTTTTACCTTATTCTTAAGAGCTTCTCTTTCTTCTTCAATTTTCTTGCGTTCAAACTCTACCTTCTCTTTAAGTTCTATTAATGCGCTCTCACGCGCTACTAGTGCTCTTTCATAACTTACAAGCTCTTTCTCTTTATCGAAAAGGCTTTTCTCCCATTTACTCAATCTTTCCTCCCACTCTTTTAATTTAGCTCGAGTTTTACTAAGCTCTTGGTTATAAAGTTCTCGTTCTTCGTTGAATTTTAATATTCTCTCCTCAAGCATTCTCTCCCTTTCTCTGTATCGTTTGTCCATTTCTTCTATCTCCTTACGCCAGCTCTCAAGCGCTATTTCTTTTTTCTTAAGTTCTCTTTCGAGTGTATGTAGTTTTCTCTCTAATTTATTTAGTTCATCAGCCTTTTTAACCACTTCATTCCACTGATTCCTTAACTTCTCTTCTAGAGCTCTTAGCTCTTCTTCCCTTCTCTTGAGTAATATATTAAATTCGTTTAGCTCTTTCTCTTTTTTCTTAAGATTATTTTCCTTCTCTTCAAGAGCTTTAGATCGTTCATTTAATTCTATTCTTACTTTTTCAAGTTCTTTAAGCTTAGTCTCAAGCTCTACGCTTTTTCTACTAAGTTCTAACTCTCTCTCAGAGAGTCTTCCCTCTCTTTCTTGAAGGCTCTTTCTTCTTTCTTCTAGTAAGCGAGAGAGTTTGTTAATTTCATTAATTTGCTCTTCTAATCTCTTCTCTCTTTGGCTTACATCACTTAAGATGGCTTTTAAGTCACTTTCAGTATTCTTTAGTTCGTTTAGTTTTTGTTCGTAAGCTCTTTTAACTTTCTCTATGGCTTCTCTTTCCTTCTGTAAACGCTTATTCTCTAGATCTATGGCTTTGCGTTTCTCCTTTATCTCTTCTTCAACTTTTCTTAATTCCTCTCTTTTAGATTCTAAGAGAGCTTGAGTCTTAGACAGTTCATCCTTTAGTTTAATAAAGTTCGATATAATGTTAGAGATTCTGCTGACTTCTTCGCTAATAGACTTTAATATCTTTTCATCAGATTCCTTGAAGCTCTCAATTTTTGAGATTAATTCTTTAAACTCTTTAAGAGCTACATTTATATCTTTTTGTTGTGCATTAAACTTATTACTTATCTCATCAGCTAAGTTCTTATATTTAGTAGAAATGGCTTTGAGAGACTCAGTTATCGTACCTGCTATATTAATGAGCTTCGTCTCTTGAGCTTCAAGCTTAGAACGTCTCTCATTCATTTCTTGAGAGAGAGCTACTAACTCGTTAGCTCTAATATCCATAGCTCGTCTTTCAGCTTCTATTAGCTTCAGCATGTCGTTTACTAAGCGTTTACTTTCATCAGAGAACCTGAGAACTTCTCCTCTTAGGGATTCTATGGCCATACTTAGATCCGCATAGACCTTCCTAGTTAAATTGATACCTTCTTGGATATTCTTTAATAACTCCTCCTTAACTTGCTCTATAATGACTTCAACTTTTTTACCACCAAGAGGCATAAATTTCTCCTCACGTTATTTTTTAACACATAAATTTAAATTTTCAATGGTCTTCTCAAGCTTGCTAATGCGAGCTGAGATGTGAGCTACTAAGAGCTTAATAGTATTTAATTCATTCAAAAGGGTCTCTTCGTGCCTACCTAACCTAGAATTAACTGTCTCGTGCATTACAATATCCTCCTTAAGCCTGTTAAGCAATAAATTAGATGTTGTTCTAATGGTGGAATTAAGTTCGCTTAACAGCATAGAGCTCTCCTTTGAGAGAAATTTTAATTTATTAAGCTCTGTGTTTACTTCTGAAAAGCCTTTTTCATTGACTTCCTCTAGGAGAGAGACTCTCTTAGAGACTTCCTTGAGCTCTGCATACATCTCAGTCTTAGCTTGAATAACATCATCAGATAACTTATTAACTTTGCTTTCTAAAGAAGAGATACGATCACTTAAAGCGACTAAGGAGTCTTGCATTTTAGAAATAGATGAATTAAGTGCCTCTACAATTAATCTTAAAGCAGAAAGTCCTGAATAGAGTGACTTAAAAACCTCAGCCATCACCTTAAGATCTTGATTCTCCAGAGGACGGGTCTCTTTATTCATAAAACCTTAACCTCAATTCTTGTTATCTTTAATATATTACAATATAATTATGTTTTCTTCGTCATTTAAACGAGCACCATATCCAGAATCCCCAATTAGCAGGGATGGGATTAGGAGGATCGGGAAGTACCTTAAGCTCGATAAGCTTTTCAATAGAGTAATGCTTTATAGCCTGACATATCATTATAGTGAAACTTGCATCATCAACATGAGTATAGCCATACCTATACTTCATTCTAAGTACCCTAATTAACTGCCTGCGTAATATGCTTTCCACGATTTCTCTACTTAACCTTCTAGCTGAGCTGAACATTATCTCCATATCGCGTCTTAAGAAAACTGGAAAATTTACTTTTAACTTTCCATTCTCTTTTCTAAATAGATTCAGCGAAATGAACTTCTTGGCAATATCTCCAATAAAGTCGAAGGGAAGATTTGTTTCGTATGCTATTTCATCTAAAGTTTTTGGACCTTCAGCCAAGAGGGCGGATATCCTAAGAAGTTCACCATATATATGTACATATTCACGACGGAAGCCTCTAATCCAAATACTTCCACATCCACCTAAGGGAGAGGAGATTATGTTAACCCAATACTCATATCTAGAGCCAGTACCATTTTCTAGACACCATAAATACCAAGAGCCTCCATCAGGTCTCGAAGGAGGCGGCGGTACTACCTGTTTTTCATGAAGTACCTTGAATAAATGTTGATCCAAAAGTATACCTCCAATTATTGTAAAACTTAAATCATTCCATGAAAAACCCTGCTTTGGCAGAGAAGTACGCTTATATATACTTATTAACTCTCTTAGATGCCTGCTTATGTACTTAACTATGATATCCGCAATAGATGATGCCTTCTCCATAAATGGTTTTTTCTCTTCTTTATCTAATATCGGTATTATACTTTTAAAGAAGTAGTTCTCTTTAGAAAGGACTCCTAATCTTATGTATACATCTAATATGTTCTCAACGTCTTTAAGGGAAATGACCTTATCTAGATCTTTAGCACTTAAACCCTTTCTAGCCTTAAAGAGTAGGTTTCTAAAAAATGAACCTAATAAGGGCTCATTTAGTATAGCTATAGGTATACTCGTGCAATGGCCATAGACACTAAAGATAAGTTCATTAACCATATTTAGCCCTTTTTAGAGAGACAAGACCCTTTGATAAAACTATTCTTCAATATTATATAAGGTAGCAAAGTCGATAGGGGAATGAGAGAAAATAGCAACATTGCATTTTTCATTCCTAACAATTCTGCTAATAGTCCCCCTAAAAGAGAGCCTATACTCCACCCTACATTAATAAAAACATTACGCAACCCTATCAGTCTTCCCCTCCTCTTAAACATTACACTTGATGATGCGTAAGAGAGCGTTGAAATCTCAAAGAATGAATAAGCTATTGATCTAAATAGCTGTGCGAAAGATAAAATCGCAAACGATGAGGAAGAATAATATAGTATGAATGTTACAGTTAAAGAGATAGCACTCAATCTTAATAATATCCCATACCCTAATTTATCGAACACTATGCCAGATAGAAACATAAGGGGGACTTCTCCATATGCAGCTATGGACCATAAAAGGTATACATGCTTAGATTCATAACCGATTCGTTTTACAAAATTAGGCCATATAGAGGTTACAGTCATGAAAGACATAGACCATAGGAGGACTTCAAAGAAGAATATATAATGAATTCTATAATCATACTTTTCTCTATTTATAGACATATCCTTATGAGATTTTACTTTGTATACATCTTCTAACGGTAATAACAATAGTAAGGATAGAAATAAGATAAAAGAGGAGGACAAAAATACCTCGCGATACATGATCTCTTTAAAGGAGAGCAAAAAGTACATAATTAAGCAAGATGTCGCGAAGCCTAAGGAACCTAACATTCTAAAGATTCCAATATTCTTTCCTACTCTAATATTAGATCGCTCAATGTAGTCGCCTAAAAGAGAGGGAGCTAAAGTTAAAAATGCAGCTGAGCCAATTCCCTCTATAGCTCTTAGAATACATAAAATAAGTACATTCCGGATAAAAGCCATTAAAAAGAGAGCCGATATTAAAGATGAAAGACCTATTAAGAGGAAAAGTTTCCTCCGCGCGAAGTAATCAGAAAGTAGACCCCATAAGTATTGGGATAATGTTAATGAAATACTAAGAAGAGAAGAGGCAAAACCTACATAAGCTAAGGATGAAGAGACATCCTCTATCAGCAAGGGAATTAAAGGGATATAAAGGCCTCTGCAAAGGAAGAAGAGTGATGAAATTATGTATATAATAACAATAAAGGTATCTCTAAACCATGATTTCATAATATCATAATTTAAGTATTACATCTTAATAAGCTATGTCAAGCTAATTAGACTTCAAAAAGTTCTAAGGAGGAAAACTTAAGTAGCTTCTAGAAAGTTAAAAATGTGAGAGGAGAGCCGGGGTGGCCGAGCGGTCAAAGGCGCCCGGCTGCAGCTCTTTTCATCCTTAGCAGAGACCGGGTAGTCCGGGGTTCGAATCCCCGCCCCGGCTCCATAACAAACTTCTCCTGAAGGGTAAGTAATTTAGGTAATTCTAATATAGGAGATCGTATACAGGATATACCTGAGCCCGCGACGCCCGTAGACTGGCCCGAAAGGGCCTGAATGATACGGAGCCCCCGCAGCGAGCTTTGGGCGCCCCTTCATTTAACACTTTATGGATATTGATAGTGAAGCCATTCTTCCCGAGTTTTTCTTCGTCTTAGAATTCCTATTAGGATTCCTACCATTATACCTATTGAGAACGAGGTCATGATCTTAATGTCTTTCACTAATTTTAATATGGTATTTAGGATGTCTTCTTTTTCATTCTCTTGAGGGATATTGGGGGATTCCGGCTTTGTTATATTCGGTACAGAGGGCGTTATAGTTCCATTTGGGTAGGTTATGCTATGGGAAGATTTGAATAATGTATATATAAGTTTAGCATAAGTGATAGAATCTTTATAATTTAGTAAGGCTTGAATGAAGTCTCCTTGGAATTGACTGAAATTAGCGAATTCAAAGTAACAAAAAGCAAGTATAGGTGTCATATTGAATTGTGATACACTAATAAGTTGAGATATTGCTAAATTGCGTGAAATTTCAACTTGTTTTAGTAATACTTCTTTCTCTACGGCAGAAAATAGAGACATTGCAGTACATGAATAAACTATGGCGCTGAGGGCTTCAGCTAGGGAAAGTAGTAGGTCTCCCTTTGAATAATCATTTTTTGAATATTCTACCCATTTTAAAGCTTCACTTGCTAACTCTTGAGTAACCCCTGTGGCTCCTGCTTCTTCAAATATCTGATTAACGTAGATTGACATAGTCTGAGCTTCATAGAGGTAGTCTTTGACAAGGCTATGAAGTATATTGATATTTACAGGATATTTTTTAGAAACGTTCATTGCTAGGTTCGCCCAAGATTTAGCAGTTTTAGCTCTCCATTTAGCATATGCCAAACTCCATAGAACATCCTCTATATTCCAGCTCCGCCTATATTTCAATGCTCTTTCAAATTCTTCTAGAGCACTTTTTAGTCTGAGCTTAGCTCCTATCAGCAGTTCTAAGCTAATTAGATCTAATGTATTAACGCTTCTTACGCATGTTTTAGCATCTTGTAGAGTCTCATTAACTTCTGATATTATTGCATTTAATATCTTTTCTCCAGAATACCCATACTTACCTAAGTAGTTAGCATATTGAGTTGTATAAACTGCTTGAAAGACTAATGAGGCTGCTACATAGTAATATCCTCTTTCAGCATAGTTATTGGCAAGCGACATCTTAGATTTAGCTTCACTAAGTAAACGATTCATAGAACTTCTTATAAAGGAATTGCTCACTTTCAACTCTGTAGTATTTTCTATTAATGAGTTAGCTGAGGAGAGGAGCTCCTTAAACATCCATTGAAGGGGACTTATTACTATCTGAGGAATAGATATATTGATACTTAAAGAAGTGGAAGGAATTTCATATCCTGTAAAGTAGTAAATAGCTTCACGTATATCTGCTACTTCTTTAACAATCATTCCCCAATTCTTTAAAGCGTATTCAGTAATGTTAACCTTCTCAGTATATCGTCTCTCCACAATAAGGGGACCTATCTTTTCGTAAACTATACGTACTCTCCTAACAATAGCCTGACCATAAGGAATTAGGAAAATCTTTATACCAAATCTATGAGCAGCCTCTGCCTTCTCAAAAATACCACCTACAGGACCTATAGTCCCATCTGGATTTATCATTCCAGTCATTGTTACTTTAGGATTTAGGCTCCAATTATTAATTATAGCAATCATTGCTATGGTCATAAGTGCACCTGCAGAAGGTCCTCCTATTATAGGGGCTTCAGAGATAACCTTGACATAGTAATTATAAGAGCGATAATCTCTTCCGGTTACCTCTGAAGCGACAAGAGCCGCAACTCTTGCGGAGGCTTGCATATCGATTTCGGTGAGAGTATTTACCGAGAAAAATACGTCACCTTGTCCTGGTTTCTCTACGTATATTTCTATCTCTGTAATAACTCCAATATATCCTTCTTCAGTTCTCGATACAGCTGGGGCGTAAACTTTAACAAAGGTTTTGTGGGAGAGGGAGAAAGGAGGAAGGAAGCTGAATGAAATTAAGCTAGATATAAGCAACAGTAGTAAAGAAAAGGGTAAGCCTCTCATATGGCTTTTCACCATGAGTTTAAAGTTAGAAAGCTTTATTTAAGCCTTCTTAAGCTTGAGGTAATTCTGCTTTCCATGTTTTTCTAACTCAATTACACCCATCTGTGATAATCTTCTTACATGTCGCCATAAGGTAGTTTTCGGAAGATTAACATCACGAGCAATTTCATATTGGTATGCTTTACCACCTCTTCTTCTTAAAGCTTCAACTATTGCCCGTTCTTCTTCGCTAAGAGAAGTTAAAATCTTAGACGATCGTAATTTTCTATGCAGTAGAATCAGAAGCATAGTTACGCTTATAGCTGATATTATGGGTAAGAGTAGTGAATTCAGGAATAGTAACTCCTTGGCCTTCTTCTTGTCAGAGGTAGAGGGAGGTGTATGAGTAGGTCTTATAAGAGGGATAGTATAACTTATAGTTACTGCTCCTTCTCTAAAGGAGAATATAGTTACGTTATCCTTAGAGATAATACTAGAGGGGACATCATTGAGAGATAGGATTATAGCGTTGGGAGGCATAATCACAGTCAGATTGTATGGTGATGTAATGTTTAATGTCCATATCTCTTCGAACTTGTAAGTGAGTGATTGTGTGAAATAAGATATGATAACCTTTTTAGCTCCTAGAGTGTAAATGGTAAGGTTATTATCTTTTAATTCATATGTTAAGAGGGTGTTATTCTCATCAACTATAAGTAAGTCTGTAGGATTACCGATAAGGTATACGTTTATGGATGGCATAAATGGGTCAGAAGTTAGAGTCATATTCACTTCTACAACTCCATCTTCATAGACTCTTAAAAACACATGATTTTCATTTGCTATAATGCTAGGCGGTAAAGTTAGGATTTCATATATAAAGTACAGCATCAGCAAGTATTGCACTATCTTCTTCATAGTATTCCCTCTTGTCGTTATTTCGTTAAAATGAAATGTGTTATATTGCTACCTTTGCTCAGATATTCAAGAAGCTTTAACATATCTTCAATATTGTTTATCTTTAAATATACCGTATGCCCGTCTATTCTAGAGGATAGCTCCTCCTCTAATTTTAATGATTCTGGATTAACTCCATTAATAACTAGGTTCGATCTACTAGTGTACATTACCGGTAAATCTCTAGATCTTTTCTTTAAGAGCTTTGATGCTCTTTCTAAGTCTCCACTAACTATTTTTCGAGCACAATATCTGTAAGTGGGACTTAGCATATCGGAGACTGCTAACCTTTTGCATACTATCTCTTCCTTAACTTCAACTAAAGACACCTTAAAGTTGCTCTTCTCATTTAACTCTCTTATGTATTTTCTTACTTCATTAAGGAAAGTAAGCATAAAGTTAAGTGAAGAATTATCCTTTAGTGGAGGGGCATTTGTGTGGTAGTACACCATGTCTCTCAATCCTACCAATCCTATAATGTAATTAACCTTATCGATATTAAGAAGTTTATTTTCTCTGAGTTTCCGCTGCGAAAAAGATAGAATTTTATTTTCTTCTAACTTCCTAAGCCACTCGTATTTTAAGCTAAGTACATTATAAGCAACATCTATGACTCGCATTACTTGATCTATTAATCTTTCATCCTCACCTTTAACTCTATAAGCTAGTCTAGGCAGATTTATCGAGACTATACCGCCTATACCTAAGGTAAAATGAGAATAATTTCTAAACATGAGCTTATCTTCTATTTCTTCATTATCCCAAGAAAAGTAATCATACATATGATGAGAGCATATGCTCTTCTCCCAATTGGGAGTGGATAGATTCTCAATGCAGATTTCCCCATGAGTACAAAGAAGTGAGAATAAGCTTATTATGTTATCTTTATAGATTTTTATAGAATCCTTATCCACTAAGAACTCGAAAATAGGGAGCATGAAGGATTCTCTTCTAATTCTTTTCGTTAAGAGATCTATAAATAGATTAAATATGATATTGGTAAGATCCTCAAATTCACCATATACTCTATCATAAACTTCTCCCTTATAGACAATAGGTTTATTCTTCCATAATGAGGTTACATGAGGAGAGATCTGTATAGAAAGAGAACCCTTTTGCAATGAGTGAGTTATAAAGTGATGCATTACCTCGAACAAAAATGTTTGCAAGTAATGTTGCATTTTTCTCTTACTAAGTTTCTCAAAATAAGGTGCTAGAAACGTTGAAAAGTTCAATAATACTTGACTATTGGAAACAAAGGTACTTCCGCGTTCTAAGATTTTCGCTGCATGAATTATAGCTGTATCCGGTTGTTTAGCGCATTTAGCTATGCTGAGGCTCAGGCCAATTTGCATTCTTAGACCATGGAAGAAGAGGAAGCGTAAATCATAACTTATGCCATATAGTTTAGTTAAGAAATTTTCAAGATCATGTATATTAATATCCCCCTTTAAATGCGCATCAGCTAAAGGAAGAGGCATGAGAAGAAGAGCCATCTCTCGAGAAGAATTATAGGCAAGTTTCTTATATAGTAAGTCAGGGTTTATAACGTATCTCTTAGGAACCTTACCTTGTAGTAGTGTATAAGCATCATACACTGGAATTCCACATCTTGTGCATAGATTTCTATACAAAGCAAAACGAGGATTTTCCTCTGAAAGTTCTAAGAGTACATTATTCACCATTTCACGTATCAGAGGAGCACTTACAAACTTTAGATCTAATTTCTTCACACGCTCCTCAACTATTGAAGCTATTTTCTCTGCTTCAGTCTTTGTAATAGCCTTTATACGGAGAAGTTTTTCACATAATTTAGTCTCTCTTAAGAGCTGATCGACTATGTAGCGTTTATTCCATGGTACTAAATGTCCATCAGAAGTTCTGACATACGGCATTCCTTTTGATTTATGCTTTCCTACCTTGCGTAGTAGTTCATCTAACTTGCCCATTAACCTACTCCCATTGGTATCTAAAATAACCTTTAAATTAAAGATTATTTTGGATGAAAGAATAAAAGGCGTTTTTCTTAAATAAAGTCCATAATTCTATATAGAACGAGAATAGAGCCTATAAAGGGGCTATATTAAGCAAAAATAGTAAAGATTAATAAACACCCTGAGGTATTATAATTTATCGGAAGCCCCTCGAGGATAACCCGTTAGGGTGTCAATGAAAAGGGGTGTCAACTCCCGGCTATATTCCTTCCATTCGCCTACCTTTTAATGGTGTTACTATATCGCTTCTTTCTCTTGTCCACCTAACACATATGTCCTTCATTATCTCTGCTAGTCTATCTAGGGTTTCTACAGAGGTCTCGGAAGTTAGTGGTCTTGCATAAAGTTGTGGTACAAAGTAATCTCTTCCTGATTCTTTTACAAGTCTTAACTCTGCACCTACACGTTCTAATCTTCCATATCGTGTGCTCCGAAATATGAATTTGTAAAGTTTTATTTTCCTTCCATCTTCCTCCTTAACGGGCATACCCTTTATGTCTTCGATACGCTCAATGACGCCTGTTGATAACTCTCTAAGGTTATCTAGAAGGAATCCTTCAAAGAATATCTCCTCATACTCATGAATTCTTAGTGGCATATCATATCTTTTCTCACTGTGAGCTCTCATAATTCTTGTCATTATTTCCTTCCTCTCCTCCTCGCTCTTTACTTTTATTTTACGCTTAAGCGAGGGGATGACTAGGTACATAGCCCTAAAAGCAGCTCTTAACGATGAGGCTATCGAGACGCTTAATGCTAAAAGTAATCCTATTATACTCCAGTACCATTCTAGCTTTTCTCTAATATTTAATTGATATTGAGGACCTAAGAAGGAGAAGAGCCTGAACGTAGCTAAGCCACCTAGGTATCCTAAGCCTCCTCCAACTAGACCCATAACTATTGACTCTGCTAGGAATAGTAATGCTAAGTGTGTGGGGTTGAAGCCTACTGCAGTAAATATTAGAACATCTCGCTGTCTTTCTCTCACTGCACTATACATTACGATGCCGACATTTACGATGACTATAAGTAGAGGTGCTAAAAGATCTTGATACCCTCTTATTTCGACCTTAGCTCCAAAGTAGTAATGTTTAAGAATGTTTCCTTCTACTGCCCATACCTGATATCCTCTTAAATAAACTATTGTTTTTGCTAACTCATCATAACTAACTTTGCTATTCTGCAATTTTACCATTATCCTATAGATATGTACACATTTAGAGAAACCTCTATCATCTTGTGGGGGTAACCTTACTGCGTCTTCGAAGGACATAATTATGACTTCATTAGGACTTGAGACTACTAAAGAGCCACGTTCATACCTCTGGGGAAGATAGTACCCTCCATCTATATCCTTTATTCTGGATAGAGCATCATCATCGAGTATTGCTTTTACTACAAAGTTTCCTACTTCTTCCTTTACTGTACCCACTTGAATCCATACAGTTACATTATCTCCTGGTCCTACTCCAAGTCTTCTAGCTGCATCACGTGATATTATTATATATCTTCGCTCCTCATCTGCAGGTAGTCTACCTCCTACTATTAAGTCTTTGAGGCCGGTTATGCTTCCCTCCATAGAAGGTCTTATTCCTAATACTGATTTGAAATTATATGTGCTGAAAGCTGATTTAACAGTAATTTTTAAAGAACGATGAGGATCGCTCCATGCTAAAGGTGCTACTAGTTCTGTACTAGCGATGCGTTGTGCCCAGCTATAATCAGAGTATGGAAGTTGATAGACACTATCTTTTACTATGTTCCTAAATAGAAGGGCTTGAATGTTGGGAGCTGCTTCTTGTTTTTTAGTATCTATTGCGAGACCGTAGACTGTTGAGATAGAAGTTAGCGTAGTGAAAGCCCATATCAGTAATGCTATCGTAAAGAGTGTTAGAATCAATCTAAGCCTTCTCAATTTAGCATAACGTTTAGCTAAAGAGAATGTAATCACTAGTACGGAAAGTTTTGTAAATTCACTAGGTAATTCTGGCTCTCGGAATATCTTAGGCAGAATGAAGACAAGGAAGAGTACACCCAGTCCACAGGCTAAGGCAGTTATAACGAAGTTCTGGAGTTCATTAAGACTTACTACTAAGTGAAAACCAGGATAAGTAACACAAAATCCTAGAACTGATAGTATGTATATTATAACGAAGGATAGCATCTTTCTTCGAGGATCTTCATAGAGGAAGAATGCCATACTCATTGAGAAGAAGGCTAAGAAGCTAGGAAGGATATAAGCCCCAGCTTTCGCTACAGCGTACATATAGTTAAGCCTTCTAACAAGTATATGACGAGACATAGCATAGACTTCGCCCAATGCTAATAAAGCTCTTAGGTAATCTCCTTGTTCAATCATATTCTCTGCATAGTTTATTGAGTTTATAGCTGCTCGTAGGTCTTCTCGTTCTGATGCTATATAAAAGCCTAATCCCTCAGCTTCAGAGAGGAGACCTTCCGCGAAGTTTACATCAGATCGTATAAGGCTTATTAACTGTTTCATAGCAGTCTTAGTGTAGTTGATTACAGTAAAGCCACCTTTTGGCAAATTAATGGGATTTTCTCCTATTCCTATAGTAAAATTGAACCTACTTAGGCCATTAATACGATTATCGAATACCATAGCAGAAAATAGTAGGTATACATCTTTATTCGCTGGAACTAGAACTAAGTTCTCACTACTAAAAACTTCATGTAATGCTTCAACAAGATACATAAAGTCTATCTCAGAGTTACCATATCGTGAAAGAGGTATTCCTTGAATATTGGGATATAATGCTCTCAGATTAACTCTTTTACCAAAGCTATCTATTATGTAAACGCTGAAATAGCCAGTGTAGGCACCTCCTACATACTCTATGAATCCATTTAATAGTATAGAGGCTGCGGGTATGAGTGAGAAATTCGTGTAGATAACTGGATGTTCATAATTAAGCTTAGCTGGAGACTCTAAGGAAGCATTTAGCGCATATGATGGAATATAATCTACTCCTGGAGTTGTGGGATTATCGTATACTGCGAAAATACAGTAGATCCCGTATGGTACTTTTACTGTGAAGAAGCCATCGTCATTAGTTCTGATGATACGTGTTTTGAAGTTTATATAATCTAGAATTATCACATAAGCATTCTTTAGAGGTGCGTTATTCGAAGCATCAAATACAAATCCTTTTATCTCTCCCATGGCCTCTGAGGAGGTAGGATCTATGGTGAAAATTATAGACAATATTAACACTCCAAGTATTAATAGAAAGCTTATTTTACCTGAGATGGCATTCACCCCTCTCACTCACTAAAAAAGTTTAGTAATTGTAGATTATATGTATTACCATAAACTTAAAGAGTATAGAGGGTTTCATACCATAAGAAAACTAGGATAATCTCTCTCTAGATACGATAGTCTCTATTATAAGTGCCTTTACAGGAAAAAGAGTCTCTGAATAAACGACATAGTCAACATATCTTAGTATACTTTCTTTATTAGGATTAAAAGCTATAGGGTAATTCACGAACTTAAACATGGATATGTCATTCTCATCATCACCAACTGCAATAGTCTTTCTCTTAGGAATCCCTAAAGTGCTTATAATTTTTTGTAGAATCTTGTCTTTACCGTAAAAGTCTACGATTACGTCTACGTCTCCAGTTATTTTACCGTCCTTAACAATTAGTTTATTGGAGAATGAGTAATCAGCATTAAGTTTCATAGATACATAATCTACAACTATAGAAAGCCCAGCGCTTACAAGAACCATTATCATATTGTACTTTTTGATAGCATGAGCAAGTTCTAAAGCACCTTCTCTTAACACTACCTTATTTAGGACTTTGTGTTTTAGTGCCTCATAATCCTGTCCTTTCCATAGACTTGCATCTAGTCTTGCCCACTCTTCATATGAGATTTTGCCTTTTTCATAAAGTTGCGCATACTGCTTTGCTTTATCTACAGTACCTAGTATTTCATGTATTAGTCTCCAACTCGAGCTTGGCGACTTAAGTAAAGTACCATCTACATCAAATGCGATAAGCCATGGAGAGACCTTCACTTTCTCATCCTTTTTAACTTCAATAAGCTAGATATATATACTTCCTCATATGGTTTATAATGTAGCTCAATGAGTCGGCTATATTATTTTCATTAGCGTTCTTAGTGCCGAAATAGATATCTCCTTTTTGTGTAGAAATCTTCTTCTCTTTTCAAGCTCCCCCTCCCCTATTATGAGATCAGCTTCTACTATCCTTTTTAATGGTTTTATCAAGTGATTACCTACTAAAAAGATCTCGACCTTATCTAAATCTAATCTTTGGATGATTTTCAATAGGTTAAGAAAGCTATCGCCTATATACTATATTTTTACCAGGTCATTTACTCTAAGCTTTTTAATAATGGAGAGAGCGATAGGAAAGTATACTTGCCGGCTTTTCTTTCCTAGCTTTCTAACGTGCTTAAATCTATCAGCATACCTTAGAAGCTTATGTTGATCAATTCGCTTCATAGCAACAAGAGTGTAGTAGGTCTTCTTCCCTCTACTACGGTCAATAACTACAAGGAATTTATCATCCTTATTCGATTTTATATATGTCATCTCCATGTTCCTTTCCTTGGAGGGTTTTTCTGTTAGATTTTATTCTCACTAGAAGATTTCCTAATGTGTTAACCTTTATTTTATGAGCTTATCCAAGCACTTAATTATTCATAGGCTGTTTATAAACAACCTACTGTACTGTTTACCGTTGCTCTCCCCTCTTCAATAAATGAACAATTTATTGTGTACATACATTATTTAAGATAAATTCATAATAGGCGCTATTGTCTGATGATACCCTTTTGTCTATTTTCTTG
>Ga0180301_10001640_pt1 | contig 17591 bp, 13 predicted proteins | sample GuaBasSediGuay16_FD_121797 | JGI IMG/M metagenome (GOLD analysis project Ga0180301, IMG submission 121797) | Subseafloor sediment microbial communities from Guaymas Basin, Gulf of California, Mexico - Guay16, Core 4569-2, 12-15 cm | ecosystem: Environmental > Aquatic > Marine > Hydrothermal... | reverse complement strand
TTACTGAGCGTTGAGAAAAAACAGTATCCTGGATATTCGCCCTTGACGATAACTGATATTGTGAGCGAATGGATGTTATTTGAAGTTCTAAGCGCTGTTTTTTCTTTACGCTCAGTTAGGCTCGAGTTTGAGACGGTCTCCAATCGGATGGCCTGTCCGCTCCGTATGTCTGTTTTTTAAAAGAGCTAAAGTGTTACCCATATTGAGACCATGGAATTGTGGTCCAAACTTCAAAGTAGTGGCTTTTTAACCTCATTTGTAATATAAGCAAATTACTCAGGTTCAAAGTTCCGTGGTTCAGGGTTCGTTGCCCAAATCCCTTTTCGCTTGGTCTAAAACGTTGTTTGACAAATCTAAGGCTTGCTACAGGCGATGTCAAAACTCGCCCTACGGGCTCAAACAGTTGACATCGCTGATCTTCCGCTTCGCCAAGATTTGTTAGCAAAGAAACGTTTTAATGACCGCTCAAAGGAATTTTTGTTTGGGCAACGGCCAGTTTAGTAGTGACACTTTCTGAAATAATGAGCGAAAACTCGATGTTGCGCATCGTCGTCTGGGTGCAGATCCTGGTTATCTTGGCTTGCGTTTGTTATTCTACTTACGCTCTGTTTGCGGGTGATTTCGCTCAAGCCTTCTTGCCGTACCCGATACTAATCTTGTATTACCTTCTTATATCCAGGAGAAACATCAAAAGGACTGCGCCAACGAACGAACATGATTTGACAGAATCTTCTAAATTGGGTGATCATGATTAGAAAAGCGACTGTCCAGGATGTGCCGGCGATCTATCAACTCCTGAAAAGATATGCAGACCGGGGGGAACTCCTGGCCCGCTCTCTGAGTGACCTCTATGATGCCGTACGCGATTTCAGCGTCTTTAAGGAAAAGGCAGGCGCTCCGATTATCGGCATTTGTGCACTTCATGTTTGCTGGGAGGATCTCGCAGAGATACGCTCACTTGCGGTTGATGAGAGGCATCAGCGACGGGGGATAGGTTCTGCTCTTGTGGCCGAGGCGTTGGCTGAGGCCCCCCAGCTCGGGATCCGGCGTGTTTTCACATTGACATACCGGCCCGATTTTTTTGACAAACATGGATTTCACGTAATCGATAAAAGCTCCCTCCCGCACAAGGTGTGGGCGGAATGCGTCAGGTGCGTCAAGTTTCCAAACTGCGACGAGACCGCAATGTTAAGGATTCTTTGAAACGAGAACTCATGATAAGCGATATCAACCCGATTATTGATTCGATCGCCGCCAGACTTGCTCACATGGGTCTGGATGCTTATGAACTCTTTTCAGCATCTTCGGCAGGGCTCACCATCGAAATCAAGGATGGCGTCCTTGATGTCTTTGTGGCAGCCGAAAATACAGGTCTCAGTATCAGGGCACTAAAGGACCACAGGCTCGGGTTCGGCTTCTGCACGGATTTATCTCCGGCAGTTGTTTTTGCCCTGGTCGATCGAGTGGTACAGGCAGCCTCTGAATCTGACCCTGATCCATTCGTTGGATTCCCGCCGCCTCCGACAGAAACCATGCCACGACTTCAGCAATTTGATCACCGCCTCGAAAGTATCCCGATCAAGGATAAGATCAATGGAGCAAGAAGACTTGAAGCCGCAGCAAGATCGAGTGACCCTCGCATAAAGAAGGTCCGAAAGGCGGCTTATGTTGAAACCACCGGCAGAGTGACCATTTTGAACCATACCGGACTCAAGCTCCGTTATGAAAAAACACTTGTTTCGGGGAGTATTCTCGTAGTCGCCGAGGAAGGAAAAAATGCTGAAATTGGCTGGGATTATGGGTTTTCACCTTTTTTCCGTAGCCTGGACCTTGAGTCGATCGGTCGCACGGCTGCCGGCAGGGCTGTCAGCATGCTGGGTGCCAGACCTGTACGCAGCACACAGGTGCCTGCGATTTTCCCTCCACAGGTGGCATCCGATGTGTTGAAGGTGCTCTCTGCATCGTTTATGGCCGATAACATTCAAAAAGGTAAATCAATGCTCGTTGGCCGCCTAAAAGAGGAAGTTTTTTCGCCGCATGTAACGATTTTGGACGACGGACTTTATCCAGCCGGTATTGCATCAAGCCCTTTTGACGATGAAGGTTCTCTCCACCGGCGGAATCTTCTGGTCTCTGGAGGCATTCTCAAGGGCTTTCTTTACGACCAGTATACCGCCAACAAAGAGGGGCTGGTCTCTACAGGCAACGCAGGTCGGCAGGGGATTGATTCTGCACCGTCGGTACAGGCCACAAACCTTTATATCCGGCCATGCTCAGTTGATCCGGCCAAGCTAATTTCCGATGTAGATAAGGGCGTCCTTGTCACAGACATCATGGGGCTTCACACGGCGGACCCGATATCCGGAGACTTTTCAGTAGGGGCAACGGGCTTGTGGATCGAACGCGGCGAGACTGTATTCCCGGTAAAAGGATTCGCCATTTCCGGAAACCTGATCGATCTGTTTAAAAATGTAGATGCAATTGGTAACGATCTCAGGTTTTACGGCCAGTTCGGATCACCAACGCTGAGAGTTTCTAACCTTAATATTGCAGGAACGGATTCTTGACAAGCGTTGGGCAAACATATTTCAAGGTGCACTATGATACTTTAAGTATATGTCTCGGAATTTCTATAACCCATTGACATCATAGATATTTATTAGCCCTATTGCAAACTTGCTCAGGGAATAATTAAATGATGGAACAGTGGAATGATGTACAAGAAAAGAGAGGTTCCGACGCAGAGCATCGGAACCAGGATAAAACCCGTATTCCGGAAAGTAGAATTGTAAGCTATTGAAACAATGATATATTTCCACTTTACTAGAAATTGTAGCCCATAGATTTTGACGAATAGCACATAATGATTTCAGACACTTACAAGGCCAAAATGTGGTTTTACGGAATACGGGTTTGAAAAGAGCTACAGTGATACCCGTAAATACAGCTTGAGAAAATGCCTTGAAAGGGTTGACAGAACTCCGCCTGGTATGATAGAAAATCAGAGTTTTTAAAGGCTGTCTGCTTTTCATTATCCCTCACCCTTAAGAGAGGAGCGAAGCTTGCCAAGCAGCCAGGTAACCGTTGTGATAATCCCCGGGAACACTTCCAGGGTTAGGCAGTTGAAGTTCTCCAGGGCTTTTATTGCTTTTATGGCCTGCTTTTTCTTTCTCGGCCTTGGCGGCGTCACCATCCTGCTTCATAAGTATCTGAATTTGAAAAAGACTGTGCCTGCCACTCGTCTTCTTGAACGCGAAGTGGCCGCACAGCGGGGACAGATTCAAGCCTTCGCAAGAAAAATCCGGAAACTAAATTCCAACATGATGGCTTTGCAACAGTTTGAAAAGAAGATAAGAATTGTTGCCAACCTCGAAGAACCTGCATGGCGTGATGCTTTGTTTGGAATAGGCGGTCCCATACCGGAGGATTTAAACCTTCCTGCTTCACTTACTGAAAACCACAGCAGCCTTATTCGCCAAATGCATGCCCAGACCGAAAATTTGCAAGAGCTCTGCCTGGTTGAAAAACAGTCATTTGAGGAGCTTCTCAGCTACCTGCAGGATCGAAAATCATTACTTGCCTCAACCCCGGCTATCCGGCCGGCCAGAGGGTGGCTGTCTTCTTCGTTTGGGTATCGTATATCCCCTTTCACGGGCTTGAGGGAGTTTCACAGAGGAATTGACATCGCCGCGCGAGAAGGGGCTCCGATCATCGCACCGGCAGACGGCGTGGTTACATTTACAGGCAGAAAAGGCGGGCTCGGCAAGCTCCTTGTCATCGACCATGGACATGGCATGGTTACAAGGTATGGACACCTGAAAAAATGGCTGGTAAAACCCGGCATCCGGGTCAAACGCGGCCAAAAGATCGCCCTGCTCGGAAACACCGGTCGAAGTACCGGCCCACACCTCCACTATGAGGTCCATCTAAACGGCATCCCTGTTAATCCCCTGAGGTATATCCTTAATTAAACTCCCGGAAAAACTCCAACACTTGCAAATTCGCTTGTTGGTTTGAAACTCGACCTGAGGACTGAAGGATCCCGTTATTCCCCGGCTTGGTCTTGCAATTAAGCCAAGAAAGGAATATAATTATAAAAAGTCGGCAAAGTCGCGGCGGAGTGGTGTTACCCGATTAAGTCAAAAAGATCAGTAACTATTCAGGTTCAACGTTCCGTGGTTCACAGTTAAACGAATGAATATTTAGCTTTGTATGATTAATACTCCTTTGCATAAAGAACGGCTCGATAGTTACATCTCAAGAAATACGATGAGCGCAAGGCAACCAACTGTCAGCCCTGAACCCGGCCCCCCGGGTAGTTACAAAAATAAAAATAATTGTGTACTCGGAACTTCTATAACCCATTGAGATTATAGCTATTTATTTGCTCTGTTGCAGCCTCGATTAGGGAATGATTAAATGATGGAACAGTGGAATGATGTACAAGAAAAAAGAGGTTCCGACGCAGAGCATCGGAACCAGGATACCGACGCAGAGCATCGGAACCAGGATAAAAAATCTAAACTGATACAAAAATCCTTTGGTGCCCCTTATTCCATTGTTCCAGCTTTCCATTATTCCAATTGTGAGCGTTGTGAGCGAAGCGAGCTAAGTTCTCACTATTGCGGATGACAAAGATTCGACCGTCACAGAAGAAATCTGTGAACGGCTCTAACCGATATAAAGGAAGTATTTAGAAAAATGATCGGAAGTTTACTCAAAAAGGTTTTTGGCAGCAAGAACGAGCGGGAGCTTAATAAGTTACGCCCGATTGTTGAGCAGATCAACGCCTTGGAACCCCAGATGAAATCTCTGAGCGATGATCAGTTGAAGGCTAAGACTGGGGCCTTCCGGGAACAGATCGATCACGGTGCTACCCTCGACGAATTACTTCCGGAGGCTTTTGCCGTGGTGCGCGAGGCCTCTGTGAGGACCCTTTCGATGCGCCATTTCGACGTTCAGCTCATTGGCGGAATTGTACTTCACCAGGGCAAGATTGCCGAGATGAAAACCGGTGAAGGAAAAACATTGGCGGCGACGCTTCCGGCTTACCTGAATGCCCTGACGGGTAAGGGGGTTCATATCGTGACCGTGAACGATTACCTTGCTCGACGAGACACCGAGTGGATGGGAGCGATTTACCGTTTCTTGGGCTTAACGGTAGGAACTGTTGTCCACGGACTGGACGATGCCGAGCGGAAGGCCGCCTATAATGCCGATATCACCTACGGAACGAACAACGAGTTTGGATTTGATTACCTGCGGGATAACATGAAGTTTTCCCTCGATTCTATGGTTCAAAGAGGCCACCATTTTGCCATTGTCGACGAGGTCGACAGTATCCTTATCGATGAAGCCAGAACACCGCTGATCATATCCGGCCCTGTTGAACAGGCTTCAAATCGGCTTTACGAGGAAATGAAGCCAAAGGTGATAAAACTTAAAAGGCACCAGGACCGTCTGATCAGTAATATCTTAAATGATGCCCTAAAAGAGCTCGAGCAAAATGGCGAAACCGACAGCGCTCTGGAGCTCCTGCTGAGAGTAAAACGGGGAGACCCCAAAAATCCGCGATTTCTTGATCTGATTGCAAAACAACCTGCCCTGAAGAAAAAATTGGAAAGATTGGAAGGCCAGCTTTCCGCACAAAAGCTGCTTCCCAAAATCGACCAGGATCTCTATTGCACCATTGAGGAGAATCAGAATATTGCCGAGGTTACTGAGAAAGGCTTGAGGCTTATCTATGGGGGCCGTTCTGATGACTACATTGTCCCGGATTTAGACGAAGAGCTTCGAAAGATTGATGAAAATGACAAGCTCACAAGTCTTGAGAAGAAGATACAGCGGCAGAAAGCGGAAGCATTTTACCGGGACGCCTCTGAGCGCTTCCATGTCACCCGTCAGTTGATCAAGGCCTACTGGTTGTTCAATAAGGATGTACAATATGTAGTAAAAGACGGACAGGTAATCATTGTGGACGAGTTTACGGGCCGAATGATGCCGGGCCGTCGCTGGAGTGATGGGTTGCACCAGGCCGTTGAGGCCAAAGAAGGTGTGAAAGTGGCCGAGGAAAACCAGACACTGGCCACGATTACTTTCCAGAACTACTTCAGAATGTATGACAAGCTTGCCGGCATGACAGGGACCGCTGACACGGAAGCGGCTGAATTCAAAAAGATTTACGATCTCGATGTTATCGTCATTCCTACCAACAAGCCGATGATCAGGATAGATTATCCTGATGTTATTTACAAAACAGAGTTTGAAAAATTTAAGGCTGTTGTGGAAGAAATTAAAGCGCTTCATAAAAAAGGACAGCCTGTGCTGGTTGGCACAATCTCAATTGATAAATCGGAAAAGCTAAGCCGCATGCTGGCAAAGGCAGGGATCAAGCACGAGGTTCTAAACGCCAAGAATCACGAAAGAGAAGCCGAGATCGTGGCTAAGGCGGGACAAAAGGGGCACGTGACTATCTCTACCAACATGGCAGGCCGTGGTACTGATATTGTTTTGGGAGAAGGGGTCAAAGAACTTGGAGGGCTTCATATAATCGGCACGGAGCGCCACGAGAGTCGCCGCATTGATAACCAGCTCAGGGGTCGTTCGGGCCGCCAGGGTGACGCAGGCTCCTCCAGGTTCTATTTATCTTTAGAAGATGACTTGCTTCGCATATTCGGCGGTGAGCGCATGTCCTCCATAATGGAACGGCTGGGCATGAAAGAAGGCGAGCCTATTGAACACGGAATGATCAGCAAGGCAATAGAGAATGCCCAGCGCAAGGTTGAGGCGCACAACTTCGAAATCCGCAAGCAGCTTCTTGAATATGATGACGTGATGAATAAGCAGCGCGAGGTCGTCTATAACCAGCGCCGCGAGGCCTTAAGTGGTAAAAGTCTCAAGCCTAACATTGAGCAGATGATACGAGAGGTGTCTGAAAACATTGCAGAAACGTTTGCAGATGAAAACGTTCCTCCCGATGAATGGAACATGAAAGGCCTGAGAGAGGCTACGTACAGGGAGTTTGGGCTCAAGCTCAACATCGACCGGAATACAGTTGATGGTCTCACCCGTGAAGGGCTTGCTGATCTCATTTTTGAAGCTGCCATGAATATGTACGAAGAAAAGGAGACGGCCTTTGGAACCGCAGAGTTCAGAGAGCTGGAGCGGATGGTCCTGCTTCAAGTTGTGGACAATCTATGGAAGGAACACCTGCTTGCCATGGACCATCTGAAACAGGGGATCGGCCTTCGCGGATATGCCCAACAGGACCCACTGGTCGTCTACAAGAAGGAAGGCTTTGACATGTTCATGGATATGATTGCCCGAATCAAGGAAGAAACGGTGAAGTTCCTTTTTCACATCCAGATTGCCCGACCAGTTGAAATTGAAAGAAAAGAGAAGGCCAAACTCGACAAACTCAGCTATTCACACGGCGGAGAAAGTGCAAGACAGCCGGTGCGCCGGACAAAAAAGAAGATCGGGCGCAACGACCCGTGCCCCTGTGGAAGCGGAAAGAAATACAAAAAGTGCTGCGGAAGATGACCACCTTGCAGGTTCCAGGCTTTATTGCCGGTGCCGCTTGTGCTGGAATTAAGAAAGACAAGAAAAGCGACCTCGGTATAATCTTTTCAGAAGTCCCTGCCTGCGCCGCCGGCGTTTTTACCACCAATCGGGTGCAGGCGGCACCCGTACTTCTTGATAAAGAGCGCATCAAGTCTGGACTCTGCCAGGCCATAGTGGTCAACAGCGGAAATGCGAACGCATGCACCGGTGCCCGCGGCCTCAGAGACGCCTGCGCCGTAGCCAAGGCTGCGGCTGATGCCCTTGGAATTGATGATGAATTGACCCTGGTTGCTTCAACAGGTGTAATCGGCCGGCCTCTCGACGTTTCTGCCATTAAATCAGTGTTGCCGCAACTTGCCCGCGAACTGACTCCTTCAGGACTTTTCGATGTCGCCCGGGCTATTATGACCACAGATACATTCCCGAAGGCTGTCTTAAAAAAAGGGACTTTTGACAGGAAGAGCTTCACGGTAGCCGCTGTGGCAAAAGGTGCCGGAATGATTCGGCCTGATATGGCGACGATGCTCTGCTTTGTCTGCACAGATGTTGCTGCAACACCAGAGACCCTCGGTAACACCTTGAAAAGGGCGGTGGCCGGTTCGTTTAACACCATCACTGTAGATGGAGACACAAGCACAAACGACACGGTCATTGCTCTTGCCAATGGGCTGTCCGGGATCAATCTTACCGAGCCTTCGTGTGCCGGAGTTTTTCAGAAAATCCTGAACGAGCTTTTATTTACCCTCGCCCTTCAGATCGTCCAGGATGGAGAAGGTGCCACAAAACTGGTGACCATTGAGGTAAGATCTGCACCGGACGAGAAAAGCGCAAGGCAAGTAGCTTACACAGTTGCTAATTCCCCGCTGGTAAAGACCGCCCTTTTTGGACAGGATGCCAACTGGGGCCGAATAATGGCTGCGGTCGGCAGAGCGGGTGTACCTCTGAATCCCGAAACAGTTGACATCTTCTTTGATAATGTCTGCGTCGTGCGGGATGGACAGGGCCGTGGCAATGCTGCCGAGGAAGAAGCAAACAGGGTCTTGAGAGGGGATCGTTTCACAATCAGCATCGATTTGAAACTCGGCAGTAAAGGCGCAACCATCCATACCTGCGATCTTTCCACCGATTACATCAGGATCAATTCCCATTATCGCACGTAGCAAAAGAGCCCCTTATGAGAAGAAAATAATTTTTTCCAGCATGCCGATTTTCCTCTTGACATGGCGGGAATAGGTTAATATAAAACAAACCTGACTGAGCGCTCAGTCAGGTTTTTGAACGGCATAGGTTGCGAAAGTCTGTTATGTCTCGGAAAGAAATGATTCTCCGTGCTGCGACCAGATTGTTTTCCGCCAAGGGATTCAAAGAGACTTCCATGGCTGAGCTGTCCCGGATGAGCGGGGTGGCCGGGGGGACGATCTTCTATCATTTCAAAAACAAGGAAGAACTCTTCCTTTCGATTCTGGAAGGCTTTAAATCTGACATTGTGGAAGAATTCGAGCGGTACAGGAGAGAAAGGAAGTTCGATACAGGCCTGGACATGATAGAAGGCACCATCTCCTTCTATTTCTACCTGGTCGGAAGAATGGAAGACCGCTTTCTCCTTTTACACCGTCACGATGCTTACGAACTCGCCGAGGTCAATCCCCTGTGTGGGGAGTACCTTCAGTCCATTTATAATTGCCTGTTGGACATTTTCGAACAGGCTGTCCAGCTTGGACAAAAGGACGGCTCCATAGCAGACATGCCGGCAAGAAAGACGGCAATGATCATCTTGTGCATGGTCGACGGCCTGGCGCGGTTTAACACCTACAAACTTTACGATGCAGGCGCACTCTACAACGAACTTATGCAGTCGTGCCGCAGGATGCTGCAAAACAACCAAACACAGCAACAAGAGGTGGACTCATGTTGACCCGGTTCTTTCCGTTTCTTGCCTGGTTCAAGAACTACAGTGTTGACAGTGCCCGGATGGACCTCATCGCTGGGCTTACAGTGGCATTAGTGCTCATTCCCCAGTCGATGGCCTATGCACAGCTGGCGGGGCTTCCGGCTTACTACGGGCTCTATGCTTCCGTCCTCCCGCCTATGATCGCCGTTCTGTTCGGTTCGAGCCGTCAGTTGGCCACCGGTCCTGTAGCGGTGGTTTCGCTTATGACCGCGGCGTCGCTTGAGCCGCTGGCTACGGCCGGAAGCGAGCAGTACATTGCTTATGCCATCCTGCTTGCCCTCATGGTCGGAGTGTTTCAGTTCGGCCTTGGAGTATTCAGACTCGGCCTTGTGGTCAACTTTCTTTCGCACCCGGTGGTCAACGGATTTACCAATGCAGCCGCCCTTATCATCGCCTCATCCCAACTGTCCAAAATGTTCGGAGTTTACGTGGACAAGGCACCACATCACTACCAGACCATCATTCATGTATGTAAGGCCGCCGGTCACTACACGCACTGGCCTACGCTGTTGATGGGCGGACTTGCCTTCGCTATCATGTACGGGCTGAAACGCATCTCGCCGAAGATGCCCGGTGTGCTTATAGCTGTAGTTGTCACCACATTTATCTCCTGGGCTGTAGGATTCCACCACGATGCCAGTATTGATATTTCCGCCATCGACTCTGCCAGGGTCCGGAGTCTCATCAAGGAATTCAACGCAACCGTGACCGCCCTTGAACATCTCGCCCAACAGCGTTCCGATGTGAATGAAGCCATAGAAAGGGCAAAGCGCGCCCGCGACACTATTGGTGTCCTGAACGCCGAGCACGATGCGAGTGTCATCCGCATCAAAACTGAGCGACTAAAATACAAAGCTCATGTATATCGTGAGCAGATAAGGAATTTGTTGTTTGAGGGGGTAGAGCGAGAGGGAAGTTTTCCTAAATTCTACCTCAAGAACGAGCTCCCTGAGGGAATCAGGGGAGACGGGCGCACGTGGCGGATCAAAGTGGGGAACAAACAACTGAAAGAGGACGAGTTGCTCATGATGGGCGGCGGCGCAGTGGTCGGTGTCATCCCCAAAGGTCTGCCTTCTTTGTCTATTCCCAGGATCGACTCGAAAATCATCCTGCACCTTTTCCCTTTCGCGGCCATCATTTCGCTTCTTGGCTTCATGGAAGCGATTGCTATTGCAAAGGCCATTGCGGCGAAGACCGGCCACCGCCTGGATCCCAACCAGGAACTTATAGGCCAGGGTCTCGCCAACATATGCGGCTCTCTGGGCAAAAGCTATCCAACCTCTGGTTCGTTCTCCAGGTCTGCAGTCAACCTTCAAGCAGGAGCGGTTTCGGGGATGTCCAGCGTGATCACCAGCCTGATGGTAGTTATCGTACTTTTGTTTTTTACTCCACTCTTGTATCATCTTCCCCAGTCCGTGTTGGCTGCGGTGATCATGATGGCTGTTATCGGCCTTGTGAATGCTTCCGGCTTCATCCATGCCTGGAAGGCTCAGTGGTATGACGGGGCCATATCCATTATCTCTTTTATCTGTACTTTGGCCTTCGCACCACACCTGGAAAAAGGCATTGAAATCGGCGTGGCCCTCTCGCTCCTCGTATTCCTTTACAAGAGTATGCGGCCATCTGTTGTATCTCTGTCAAGACACGAAGATGAGTCTCTGCGCGACGCCATGACCTTCGGTCTTAAGGAATGCGAGCATATCGCAGTAGTCCGATTTGACGGCCCGCTCTTTTTCGCTAATGCAAGTTTTCTGGAAGACCAGATCGCGGAGCGAATGCGGAAAATGAAAAATTTGAAACACATAATACTTGTGTTCGATGGTATTAGTGACATGGATGCGACAGGTGAAGAAGCCCTGTCCCTTACTATCGACAGATGCAGGGCCGCTGGTGTGGACGTCTCTTTAAGTGGCGTAAACGAGTCTGTCATGGCGGTTCTCAAGCGCACGCACCTGCTCGAGAGGATTGGTCCGGATCATATTTACCCGACCAAGGAAAAGGCCATCCGTTCCGTCTACGAAAACGCGCATCCTGATGTCCATGATGCAAAGTGCCCGCTCACAACCGTATGTCGCCTTGCCTAACAACGGCCGGACAAGAGAAGGGGGATCAAGGAGATGCCTATAATTACTGTATTCAGTGGCATTTTTTGCAAAGAAGGCCCTGTTATCAGGGAAGTACTGGACAGGGTCGGATACAAGCTGGTCACAACCGAGGCTATAGTTGCCGAGGCAAGCAGGCTTTCTGGCATGTCTGAAAACAAAATCGCGCGTGCCTTCGCTGCCAAGACTTCTGTGTTTAACAAATTTACTCATGAACGGGAGCACTCTATCGCCTGGCTCAAACTTGCCTTGTCTGGGAAGCTCTCCGAAGACAATCTTCTCATCTCCGGCTTTGCCGGGCAGCTTGTTCCCAGGGAGATCAGCCATGTGCTTCGTGTGTGCCTCATCGCGAACCTGAGGTTTAGGATATCCGTGGCCGCTCAAGAACAAGGTCTCTCCGAGAAGGATGCCAGAAAACTTATCCGCGTGCGGGACGCCGACTGCGCCGCTTGGGTTAAGACCATCTTTGGAGTGAAGGATCCCTGGAACGTCTCACTATATGACATCGTCATCGCCACAGACAAAAGGAGCATCAAGGAGGCAGCAACACTCATTGATGAAAACGTAAACAAAGATGTGCTCAAACCGACCGAGGCGTCGAGGAGGCAAGTGGAGGACTTCCATCTGGCTGCCAGGGTGGAAGTGGCCTTGGGTAAGGAGGGACACGACGTGAGGGTGAGCGCCAGGGACGGTTCAGTAACGCTGACTATCAACAAGCACGTTCTGATGCTCAACCGGCTGGAACAAGAACTCAAGTCCATTGCAACCAGAGTCAAGGGAGTCAAATCCGTGGTGACCAAGGTCGGGAAAGAGTACTACAAGACCGATATTTACCGCAAGTACGATTTTGAGGTACCATCGAAGGTCCTCCTTGTGGATGACGAGCGTGAATTCGTCGAAACTTTATCCGAGCGGCTTCTCATGCGCCACATGGGAGCGGCCGTGGCCTACGATGGCGAATCGGCCCTAAACCTTGTCAGGGAAGACGAACCGGAGGTCATGATACTTGACCTCAGAATGCCTGGTATCGACGGGATCGAGGTTCTACGCCGGGTGAAGGAAACTCGTCCCGATATCGAGGTCATCATCCTCACCGGCCATGGGTCGGAGGCCGACAGGAAAATATGTATGGACCTTGGCGCATTCGCCTACTTGCAGAAACCGGTGGATATCGATTTATTGAGCGATACACTAAAGAAGGCGAACGAGAAAATTCGGCGGAAAAAGGTTGCGAAGGGATAACCACCTTCTGCACCGAGGTTTCTTTCTGCTGCTGGCCCGATAAACCGACAAGTTTGGATCAGATATGTCCATATCAGCAAAATTAAAGCCGGCCTTTTGGGATTATCAAGAGGGCACGGGGCCGTTTAAACATCTGTTCAATTTCCGGCGAATCTGGAAGTTGACGGTTGCCCTTACAGGTGTCGTCACCCTTATGCCTTTGACTTTCATGGCTTTTATTGATTACAGTGTCACGCGAAATGCAATAAAATCCGAAAACGTTCTGCGCATGGCCCGCGTTGTTTCCAACACCTCGTCGGCCATCTCCTTCTTTCTGGGTGAACGGAAGTCGGCTGTAGATTTTATCACTCATGAAAATGCGTTTGAGGACTTAAAAGACCCACTCCGCCTCGCTGCCATTCTGAAAAACCTGCAAAAGGCTTTCTCTGGATTCCAGGATCTGGGAGTGATAGATTCCTCGGGCAGGCAGCGAACCTATGTCGGGCCGTATGAGCTTGAGAACATTGATTACAGCAACCAGGCGTGGTTCAGGGAAGTCCTGGGTCGCGGTGTGTACATCAGCGACGTATTCCTGGGATTCAGGCGGGTTCCTCACTTGGTTATTGTGGTCAAGCACGATCTGCCAGATGGCTCCTTTTATCTACTTCGGGCTACAATAGACACAGGACAATTCAGCAAGTTGCTTTCCGGGCTTGAACTGGGTGGGCACGGCGACGCCTTTCTTGTCAATCGGAATGGCGTGCTTCAGACCCCATCCCGTTTTTTCGGAAATGTTTTCAAAAAGATACATCTGACGCTTCCGGAGTACAGTCCGAATGCGCAGGTATTCGAGGATCAGAGCATCAAAGGCGTCCCCCTTACCGTCGGCTATGCCTATATCGCGAACACGCCGTTCATACTAATAATTGTCAAGCACACAGACGAACTCATGAAACACTGGTACCAGACGCGCAAGAAACTCCTCTGGTTTCTGCTGGTCAGCATGGCGACCATCCTGCTTGTGATCCTCGGCGTGGCTTCCTATCTTGTTAACAAGATATACGTTGCAGATGAGAGGCGGGTCATGGCCCTCCACCAGGTGGAATACACCAATAAGCTGGCTTCCATCGGACGGTTGGCGGCAGGCGTGGCCCATGAGATCAACAACCCGTTGGCAATTATCAACGAAAAGGCCGGATTAATTCGGGACATATTCACCTTCAAGAAGGAGGAGGTCAGCGACGAAAAGCTGATCGGCCTTGTGGATTCAATCCTGTCTTCGGTGGAGCGATGCGGGACTATCACTAAACGGCTTTTGGGCTTTGCCCGCCATATGGACGTAAGTATCCAACCAATTGACCTCAAAGAGGTCATCGATGAGGTCCTCGGTTTTCTGGGCAAGGAAGCCGAGTACAGGAGTATTACGGTCGACGTTGAGGTGGCCGACGGTATACCTAAGTTACGGAGTGATCGGGGCAAGCTTCAGCAAATCCTTCTCAACCTGGTCAACAACGCCTTCCAGGCCATGGCTGATGGCGGACACCTGCGCATCAAGGCTTATCGATATTCAGCGGACTCCGTTTTGATAAAGGTCAGTGATGATGGGTGCGGCATTCCAGAGTCTGACCTGAAACGAATCTTCGAGCCGTTTTTTTCCACCAAAAAGAAAAAAGGCGGGACCGGTCTCGGCCTTTCCATTACATACGGTCTTGTCAAGAAACTGGGGGGCAAGATCAACGTGCAAAGTGCAGTAGGCAAAGGAACGACTTTCACCATCATTTTGCCGCTTAAGCTGCAGCAAAAAAGGGGGCTGGCACATGCGAGTTCTGTTAGTTGACGACGAGCGCGAATTGGTATCCACCATGGCGGAGCGGCTGTCTTTCAGGGGTATTGACGCTGAGTGGGCTTGCACCTGCGATGACGCCTTGAAGCGAGTTGAATCCACTATCTTCGATCTTGCAGTGCTCGATGTGAAGATGCCCAAGATGAGCGGGCTGGAACTGAAAAGAAAATTGCAGGCAAAATGTCCCGGCATGAAATTTATCTTCATGACCGGGCACGGTTCCAAAGATGATTTTGAAGCCGGTTCAGCCGAGACCGGAAGCGAGTATTACTTGGTGAAACCGATCCGCATCGAAGCCCTTATTGATAAGATAAAAGATGCTTGCACAAAGTAAAGGAGTCTGCCATGAGCCGCAAATTTGACAGAGCCGGGGAAGCGGGGCTTCAATTCTACGGGAAGATGACCGCTTCTATGTCTCACGAACTCAAGAACGTCCTGGCCATTATCAAGGAAAACGCTGGGCTTCTGAACGATTTCACCTGCATGGCGGAGGAGGGAGGTATGCCTGTCGACCTTGAAAAGGTCAAGAGGGTGACGGAAAAGATCGCGAAGCAGACCCGACGGGCAGACGGAATCGTCACCAGGTTGAACAGGTTCGGACACAGTATTGACGAATCGTCAAAAAGCGTCGACCTATGGGACCTGCTGGAGTTTGTGGTCGCACTCTCTGGCAGGTTTGCCTCCATGCGGGGCGTGACCCTGGAACGAAAGCCCCCGGCGAGCCGTGTAACAGTTACGACAGTGCCGTTTTTTTTAGAAAACCTGGTCTGGCTCTGCCTTGATTTCGCCATGGGTGTGGCCGGGACGGGAAAAACCGTGGGGCTTATCGTCGAGGAGACGAAGAACGGCGCACGCATTAAGTTCACACATCTCGAAGACCTGGCAAAAGTGCCCCCGGATACATTTCCGGCGCAGCGTGCAAAAGTCCTGCTCGGTGCACTTAACTCTGAACTTGCCGTCGACGTCGAGGCCCAAGAGATTGTCCTCACGCTGCCTGAAAGCATCGGCGGGTAAATCACGGCCGGCAACTTTAATGAACCTGTAAAAGGGTTATTTATACGTCACTCCCGTGGAGGCGGGAGTCCATAAGTAGCTACTTTTCCTCGGTTCCAGCCCTCGTGGAAACGACGAAAATGAGTTCTCTTGGGGCTTTTACAGGCCCATCAACTTTAACCAGCACAAAGATATGAGGAGGTAAAAAATGAAACCCAGGATCTTAATTGTGGACGACGAACAAGAATTTGTGGACTCTCTGTCCGAGCGTTTGGCCATTCGTGACTTTGATGTGACTACGTCTTCAAGCGGTGAAGACGCCCTTGAGAAGGTTAAAAAATACAACTTCGACGTGATCATACTTGACGTTAAAATGCCCGGCATGAGCGGCATCGAGACTCTGCGTGAAATCAAAAGGATAAAACCGCTGACGGAAGTGATAATGTTCACCGGACACGCAGAGGTCGAAACAGCGATCGAAGGGATGAAACTGGGTGCCTTAGATTATCTCTTGAAGCCCTGTAAAACCGAAGACCTAGTATCCAAAATAAACATGGGCTATGATAGAAAAGCGAAACAAGAAGAGCGCATTCGCCAGGCCAAGGCATCCGAGATCATGTCGTCACCTATGTCTGCGCTGAAAGAATAACCGCCGGCCTCGCGGCTCGCGCAGATATCACGATCGGTACGTATACTGGGTACAAAGGTTGCCGTTTGACATCGGGGGAGAGGTCTGGGCCATGATTCTTCAGTGTCCGACATGCAAGGCATACTGCAAGCTTGCGGATATTTGCAAGGAAAGACTGCCCAATGGTGGCTACCTCCTTCGCTGTAGCAAATGCAACTGCACGATTGGTACTAAAGACAAACAAGGCCGAATCAAGATGTTGAAGCCGAAAGAGGATAAGTAGCCCATTAGAATTGAAGGAGAGGGCGAGGATATCTTGGCCTTGATGGGAGGGTTTGATGAGATGAGCTTCTGTACTGCTATAAATTGCATGGACGGGCGGGTGCAACTTCCCGTGATTGAGTTTTTGAAAAAGAGGTTTAATGTCAACTATGTCGATGTTATTTCAGAGCCGGGCCCTAATCGCATACTTGCTGAACAGAACAACTTGAATGTTGTTGAGTCCATTTTTGATCGCCTGAGAATTTCTGTCCGGCAACACGGTTCTGCAGGTATTGCTGTCGTGGGGCATCATGACTGTGCCGGCAATCCTGCAAGTCAGCAGGAACAATACCGGCATACTCTTGCAGCAATGGACTGCATACGCAGGCAATATAGTAATATCCCGATTATCGGATTATGGGTCAGCGAGAATTGGGAGGTCAGAGAAATTTCCTGAGTTGTAGGCGCCTGTGGACGGTATGCTGTGATATGTTGAAATAACTGTATCAGTTTAGCTTTTTGAAAATATTATTGCGGACAGGCCATCCGAGTGGAGACCGTCTCAAACTCAGACAGTGAGCCAGTCCCCAATCGGATGGCCTGTCCGCTCCGTATGTCTGTTTTTTAAAAGAGCTAAAGTGTTACAAATAACTCAATAACGAAATGCCGTATGAAAATTCTCTCGCGGGGAGAAGGAGACCGCTGCCGCTGAAGGGCGGTCGAAGGCATAGAGTAAGTGGGTAATAGAGAGCAGATTTAAATGAATTCCGAGAACCAAAACCAAAGGAGAGGCAAATGGGCCTGGAACTAACAGATAGGTTACCTCGGTTCGTGGAAATATTAGGGCTCTACGAGGAGCCAATGGGTATCTTTTACGATGACAAAAAGCCTTCGGATGGATTTTCACCAAAACCGATGAACCTGCCGACGCGCGAAAAAGAGATAAAAGGAGAAATCGACTGGCAGGCTATTTTCGGTCAGTTCTCGTGCGTTATGGGTAATATTTGGCGAGCCCGTAGAAAAAAGAAG
>Ga0180301_10001639_pt1 | contig 17606 bp, 20 predicted proteins | sample GuaBasSediGuay16_FD_121797 | JGI IMG/M metagenome (GOLD analysis project Ga0180301, IMG submission 121797) | Subseafloor sediment microbial communities from Guaymas Basin, Gulf of California, Mexico - Guay16, Core 4569-2, 12-15 cm | ecosystem: Environmental > Aquatic > Marine > Hydrothermal... | reverse complement strand
TGTACGGCGTCAATACGGACGGAAAACAGGTATTCTCATTCGCTATGAATGATTACGGCTCCAACTCTATATTGGCTGAGAACGGTATAATCTACATCCCCTCAAGGGACAACCACCTTTATGCTGTAAAGACGAACGGCGAGATTCTCTGGAAGTTCAAAGCAGCTAATGCTGTTGAGGCGCCGACTTTTCATAAAGGAGTGATATATTTTGGTTCATGCGACTGTAACCTATACGCTGTTGATGCCTTTTCAGGAAATCTGATATGGAAGTTTTCTTCCGGAAATATACTAGTCTCAACGCCTGTTGTGTGCAACGGCGTGATATATATGGGCGGCTGGGACTGCAATTTTTATGCACTCTCCGCTTCTGACGGCAGAGTTGTATGGAAATTCAGGACAAGCATAAGCACAGTATCAAAATTTGATATGGAGCTGATGCGTCCCCAGAGGCAATTCAAAACTATCTGGATATCTGAGGAAGAGGAAAAACCAGAGGAAAAGAAAGAAGAACGTGAGCTCTCTGATTACGGGAAGATAGAATCAGATTACACAGCCGGTCTTTCCAAGGATTACATAAAGGGGAAGAAGGGGTATCTATAGATGGTTTAAATTTTAATTTTTGTTAATTAGGGATATGGGTAAAATTTATATTGAGACTTACGGATGCGCAGTTAATAAAGGCGATTCTGAGATAATGAAGGGTTTGCTTAAAGAGGCTGGTTTTTCTTTGGCAAAACCAGAAGAGGCAGAAATTGGGATAATAAATACATGCGTGGTTAAGGAGTCCACAGAAAAGAGAATGATTCACAGGATAAAAACACTTGAGGAAAGGTTTAGGGATAAATTAATTGTTGCGGGCTGTATGCCTCTAACTGAATACGGAAAACTGAAAAAACTCACTTCGGCATCTTTCCTTGGAGCAAAAAGTGTAAACAGAATCGCGGAAGTGGTTAGAAGCGTAAAGATGGGAAAAAGAATTGAGGTTCTGGAAGGTAACGGCATAAAACTTTGCAAACCAAGAGTAAGGGAAAACCCTGTTATAGGAATAGTTCAGATTTCAGAGGGGTGTCTTTCAAAATGTTCTTTTTGTATAACCAAATACGCAAGAGGAAACCTTATATCATATCCCGCAGAAAAAATTGTTTCTGAAATTAAAGCAGCCAAGAAATCAGGTTGCAAGGAGTTTTGGATTACTTCTCAGGACAATGGGTGTTATGGTTTTGATTCAGGAACAAATCTTCCAGAACTCTTAAAGAGGGTTCTTAAGGAAGTAAAAGGCAAATATTTTATTAGAACAGGAATGATGAACCCGCAGCACGTGAAGAAGATTCTTGGTGGGCTTTTGGATGTATATAAAGATGAAAGGGTTTTCAAATTCCTTCATATACCTGTTCAGTCCGGCAGTGATTCTGTTCTAAGGAGAATGAAGAGAGGTTATAAGGTTAAAGAGTTTGCTCAGATTGTTAAAAGGTTTAGGAAAGAGTTTCCCGAAATCACTGTATGGACGGATATGATAGTTGGGTTTCCAGGAGAAACAGAAAGGGATTTTTCCAAGTCGCTTGAACTGCTGAAAGAAATAAAACCAGATTTTACAAACATCTCAAGGTTTTCCTCTATGAGAGGGACAGAAGCAAGCGAGATGAAACAGTTGCCAAGTGAGATAAAAAAGGAAAGGAGCAGAAAAATGTTTGAGCTTACAAACAAAATTTCATTGAAGCAGAACGAAAAGTGGCTGAATTGGTCTGGAAAAATGCTTTTAGATGAATATAACAAAGCAAAGAGAACCTGGATAGGAAGGAATTTTGCTTACAAGCCTGTTGTGATTAAAGGAAAGCATTCCAGAGGAGAGTTTGTAAATGTGAAAATTATCAAAGCAGAGAAAACACATCTTTTTGGCAAGGTTGTGAAAAAATGAAAATATGGTTAGGACCTGCCGGGTCACCTGAAAGCTCAACCCTGAAAGGCATAAAAAGGGTTAAAGAGTTGAGACTTAATGCTATGGAAGTTGAGTTTGTGAGGGGTGTTCATATGGGCAAAGAGCTTTCAGAGCAGTGCGGGAGGCTTGCGAGAGAATTAGGAATTAAACTGAGTGTTCATGCGCCTTATTACATCAACCTGCTCTCTCGCTCAGAAAAGGTTAAAAAGGAGTCTGTTCAGAGAATTCTTATCTCTTGCGAGAGAGCAGCAGAATTGGGAGCAAAATATGTGGTTTTTCATCCCGGATATTATGGGACGTTGCCAAAGAAAACAGCCTGTAAAATTGTGAAGCAGGCTGTAGTTGGAATGAACGAGTTTATAGAGCAAAGAAAATGGAAGGTTAAACTTGCGCCGGAAACAAGCGGAAAGCTCTCGCAGTTCGGAACACTGGATGAGGTTTTAAGTCTTTCTTTAGAGACTGGTTGTTCTTTTTGCATAGATTTCGCCCATATTTATGCGAGAAATCTTGGGAAAATTGACTATGAAAAGATTTTTGACAAAATTGAGAAAAGCGAAATAAAAGAGATGCATTCGCATTTTTCAAATGTTTCTTTTGGTCTCAAAGGAGAGAGAAAACACTTGGTTATGGATTCTTCTCCTCCATTTGAGCCTTTAGCAAGGGTGATTATGGAAAGAGGCATTGATATAACCATTATTTCAGAAAGCCCTGTAACATGGAAGGATTCTTTGAAAATGAAAAAGATTTTTGAAAACGTGGGATATAAATTTTGATTAATATTTTGTGGTACAAACCGGCGGTGAAACCAAAGGTTGCGGTTTTTCTATAACTTCTATACCAAAATATTCAGGAAGTTTATAAAAAAGTTCTGAGGGCAGTCTTAAACCCGGACCTTCAGATTTACTAATAAAACTCGCTATTATTTTATATGGATTTACAGGATAAACAACAACAGTGTCATATTCTAAAAAATCTTTTATAAATTCTAAAGCATCTGATATATTATTATCTTCATCGGGTAAAATTAAATGATACCAGTACTTTGTATGCCTTTTATACTTTTGAAAAAGTTTATTATATTTTTTAATCCAGTTGTCCATATAATAGAAATAAATGTAAAATTTTTAATTGTATCTGTAGTTTTAAAGAATATTTATAACACTCTCTGTTATTATATTAAAAGGGAATATAATGATAGAGATAAGATTTCATGGAAGGGGCGGGCAGGGAGCTGTTACAGCAGCAGCTTTGTTGGCAAAGGCTGCGGGTTATGATGATAAGTATGCTCAGGGTTTTCCTGCTTTCGGTGTTGAGAGGAGAGGCGCTCCCGTAAAGGCTTTTGCAAGAATTTCTGATAATCCCATAACGCTCAGATCGCAAATATATAATCCAGATTATGTTGTTGTTCTTGATTCTTCTTTAATGGGTTTGAAAGAGGTTACAGAGGGTTTGAAAAAGGAATCTGTTATAATAGTAAATGCAGAAACTATGGAAAATAAAACAGGTCATAAGCTTTATTGTTACGATGCCACTTCTTTGGCTTTGGATGTTCTTGGGAAAAACATTGTTAATACCGTAATGCTTGGTGTGTTTGCAAAAATAACAAAACTTGTGTCTCTGGGTTCTTTGTTAAAAGTAATAGAAACGGGATTTCCGGAAAAGCTTTCTGGTCCAAACAAGGTTTTGGTTGAAAGAGCATACAAGGAGTGTGAAGGATATGAAAGTTAATGAGGGGGCAATGGTATTGGAAGCGGGGTCAAGCAAAAAAAACAAAACAGGCTCCTGGAGAACATTTAAACCTGTTGTTACGGAAAAGTGTGTTGGCTGCGGGACTTGTGTGAATTTTTGTCCTGAAGGTGTTATAAAAATTGAAAACAAAAAAGCAAAAATAGATTATGATTATTGTAAAGGGTGTTTGATTTGCATGAACGTGTGCCCGTTCAAGGCGATAGAAAAGGTGAAAGAATGATTTGGATGGTATATGTTACCTGTAAAAACGTTAAAGAAGCAGAGAGTATGGGGAGAACCGTGGTGAAGGAAAGGCTTGCAGCCTGTGCAAACATATTTCCCGAAATCCGGTCGATTTATTGTTGGGAAGGAAATGCAGAAGTATCAAAAGAGGCTGTTCTGATTTTAAAAACAAAAGAAGAGTTGGTGGAGAGGCTTATGGAAAGGATAAAAGAAATCCATCCTTATGACGTTCCCTGTATTCTTGGAATTCCGATAGAAAAAAGTAATCCGGGTTTTTTGGAATGGGTAAAAGAGGTGATGAAGTGAAAAACGTGGTTGAGGGTTCCCGGGCAGTAGCAGAGGCTGTTAAGCTTTGTGAACCAAAAGTCATAGCAGTTTATCCTATAACACCGCAGACGCACATAGCTGAGACATTGGCAAAGATGGTGGCTGATGGAGAAATTGATGCTGAACTGATTAGAGTGGAATCAGAGCAGTCGGCAATGGCTGCCTGTATAGGAGCACAGGCTACAGGCGTTCGAACATACACAGCAACAGCATCCCAGGGATTGGCCTTGATGCATGAAATGCTGTTTGTGGCTTCTGGTATGAGAATTCCTGTTGTTATGACTGTTGCTAACAGGGCTCTTAACTCTCCCCTAAATATATGGAATGATCAACAGGATTCGTTTTCTCAAAGAGACACAGGGTGGATTCAGCTGTATGTGGAGAACGCGCAGGAAGGGTTTGACACCCAGATACAGGCTTTTAAGATTGCTCAGGAAACGAGACTGCCTGTAATGGTCTGCTTGGATGGTTTTGTAATTTCCCATACCTATGAGCCTGTGAACTATATATCAAAAGAAAAGGTAAAAAAGTTTTTGCCTGAATATAAACCAAAATTTTCATTAAATCCTGAAAGGCCGGTTTCAATGGGAACATTAGGAACGCCGGAATACTATATACATTTCAGGCATCAGCTTCATTTTGCTTTGCTCCAAGCCGAGAAAAACATAAAAAAAACCAACGAGGATTACGGTAAGATTTCTGGGAGAACATACGGGAACGGTTTGATAGAAACCATAAATCTGGAAGGAAGCGAACACGCTTTAATAACCATAGGTTCTGTTACAGGAACTGCAAGGGTTTTGTCAAAGGAAACAGGTGTTGGTTTGATAAGAATTCGTTCCTTGAGACCGTTTCCGGCAGAGGAAATTCAGAATGTTTGCAAAAACCTAAAGGCTGTTGGTGTGATAGAAAAAGATGTGAGTTTTGGTTTGAACGGAGCTTTGTATACAGAAGTAAAAGCCGCGCTGCAAAAACACAACATACCGGTTTCTGGATTTATAGCAGGTCTTGGCGGAAAAGACATAACAGTCCAGAACATAAAGGAAATAATGCAAAAGATAAAGGAAGGTAAAGAAGGGACAGAGTGGGTTTTATAGCTTAAACCATTTTCTTTCCCATTCCTCTAACTCAGATTCAGGTATTTTGATTCTTTCTGGTTTTTTGGGCTCTGGAAATTTTTTTCTGAGTTTTATTCCTGCAACAATTCCGGAGAGCATTCCAAAAAGATGGGAAGCATGAGCTATATTATCTGGATAAAACATTCCCAACATATCCAAAGAAGCCCAGATAAAAATTCCAAAAATTAAATACATAGGAACCCCAAAAATCCAGACAAGGGTTTTTGGTCTTAAAACCGCTAAGCAACCCAAAACCCCGAATATTGCTCCTGACGCTCCAATGGTGTGGGAATAAAAAAGAATATCGCCTAAAGAAGAAACAACAGCAGAGGCGAAGAAAACGGAAAGAAAAACCCTTGAGTTTGTGGTGCTTTCCAGAATAAAGCCAAAAATCAAAAGAGCGAAAAGATTGGAAGAAACATGCAAAAGACCGGAATGAACAAACACGTGGGTTAAAACCCTCCAAGGTTCTTGCAAAACAAGAGAGGAAACAAGAGAAAAGGACTGAGTGATATCCGGGAAAAAACATTGGAACAGGAAGACCAAAAAAATTGCTCCGCTCAAAATGAGAGACCAGATTCTCATAAAATGTTTTTGAAGTTTCAATTTTTATATCTAAATTCAAAAAATTAAGCATGTGGGATATTGCGTTTAAGAATGTTATGAGAAACAAAACCAGAACATTTTTGACTGTTCTGGGAATACTTATAGGCATTGGCGCCATTGTCGGGCTGGGTTCTATAGCAGAAGGAATAAATGAAGCTGTACAAAGCGGTTTGCAACTAACAGCAGGAAAAATAATAGTGACAGAAAAAGGAAGTGGTTTTTTTGGTTTTACGGGTGAGCTTACTGATGAGGATGTGGAAGTTATAAAAGAGATTGGTGGAATAAAAGAGATACTTCCTGTTCTCTCTTATGCAGAAAACCTTCAGCTAATGAAAGGAGCTGAATGCTATGCTATAGGCATAGAGCCTGAGAAAATAGAATATTTTGTCGGGGAAAGCATTGGCATGGACGATGGGAGGAAGCTGGAAGAAGGTGATGCAGACGTCGCTATCATTGGAAAAGACACAGCAGACAAATATAATCTTGGTGTCGGTGATACTTGGACAATAAAAGACAGGGATTTTGAGATAGTTGGGGTGATCGAGAAAACAAATACTCCTGATATAGATTCTTCTATAGTTGTTTCTCTTCAGGACCTGCAAAATCTTCTGGACACAGACAGCTTTCAGATAATATATGTAATTCCCAATGATGTCAAGGACACAGAAAAAATAGCAGAGGAGATAGAGGATTCAAGCGATAGATTGGACGCAGTGACAACAAAGGAATTCGCAAGGCAGGCTTCCCAGCTTGTTGAAAAAATAAGGTTTTTTACTGTAGGCATTGGAGCAGTGGCTGCTGTTGTGGGCGGTTTGGGTGTAATGAATACAATGATTATGGCTGTGATGGAAAGGAGAAGGGAGATAGGAGTGATGAAAGCAATAGGCGCTACAAACACAATGATTTTGAAACAAATTCTTACAGAATCTGGTGTTATTAGCTTGGTCGGCGGTGTTGGCGGCGTGGTTTTAGGAATTGCGGTTTCTATTATTATTGGAAAATTTGCAGGCGGGACAATTCAGGCAGTTGTGACTCCGTGGCTGGTTTTTGAAGGTTTGGGGTTTGCTTTATTGCTTGGTTTGCTTGGCGGGTATTATCCGGCAAGAAAAGCATCCAAATTAGACCCTGTAGAGGCTTTGAGATATGAATAAGAAAACAAAAGCAGCAAAAATATCAGTTTTTGCAGCGCTTTTTTTATCTGTTCTCAAAATTATATTTGGTTTTGTGACGGGCTCAGGTGCTTTGATTGCAGATGCTCTCCATAACGTATCTGACCTTTTTGCAAGATTTTCAGGCTGGCTGGGATTGAAAATTGCTGAGAGAGAACCAACAGAGAAATTCCCGTATGGTTATTATAAAACAGAGAATATAGCAGCGCTGTTTGTTTCGCTTCTTATTGTTTATGCGTCAGTTGAGCTTTTGATAAATGGTTATTTCAGGATTTTTGCACCTCCTGCAAAACTTTTCTTTCCGTTAGCAGGCCTTGCTGTTTCTCTGGTTTCTTTGATAGTTTCTTTTTTAGTCGCCAGATATCAGAAAAAAACAGGGAAAAAGATAAATTCTCAGAATATTATTGCGAACTCCCGTGAATCTTTGTTGGACGCGCTCTCATCTTTTATAGTTTTTATAGCCATTCTTGCGAACATGTTTGATGTTTATTATGTTGAGGGTGTGATTATTGTCGTGATTTCTCTCTTTATCTTCAGGTTCAGTGTTATTAACATAAGAAATTCGGTTTTTTCATTGATGGATGCAAGCCCAAGAAGGATATAGAAGGAAAAGTAAAAAAGGTTCTTTCTGGTTTACCAGAAATTCAGGAATTTGAAGGTTTGAAACTAAGGAAATCAGGACCCTTTATTTTTGGCGAGTGCACAATAAGATTAAAGAAATCTATAGATGCGGAAAAAGCGCACAAAATAGCAGATGAAATAGAGGAAAGGATAAAAGAGGGGGCGAGAGAAATAGAGTCTTTTGCTCTTAATATAGAACCTTGCAAGCCAAAGAGGCAAAGAATTGTGTTGCCTGTTAAAAGCAGGGTGGCTTAGAATCTGAAACATCGGAACATTTCAGGCTCGTTTTTCGTTTTTGTAAAAAGTAAGAGCAGGTATAAACGCGGCTTGATTTGTTGCTGAAGCAAGGACTTATGTGATTATAACAAGAGACGCAGGGAAGAGAGCTTTCCATGCCTTAAGAAACAATTGTTGATATTTATAAATCTGAAAGCGAAACAGTTAAAGAAGCATTGGATTTGTTTGTTAAAGGAAAACTTAAATTATAGCAAACGACATAATTAATTAGAAAATGTCATTTGCTGATTGTTCCTGACGCATTGCAATTTATTGTGTCAGGAACTATAATGAAAGAACCGGCAAAAGAAAAGGCTGATAAAATGAGAGCGTTTCTGGGAATACATATAATAGGAGTGTTTGCATTTGATAAAAACAATGATATCATAGCTTACAGGTTGTTTTCAAAAAAACCAGAAACAATTGCAGAGAAGCTTAAAGCAGTGAAAAACAATGAGGTTCTTCCTGAAGAAAAAGAGATTATAGAGGAACTAAGAAAAAAGGGATACAAAGAAATTGTAACCGACAGGTGCGGAGACTTCGGGGATATTATATGCATTCAGAAAAAAGAGCACCAAGGGATAGAAACCCTTAATTCTTCATTCAGAAAAATAGCAATTGATTTGAGATGGGCGTCTTCACAGGCAGAAATAAACGAGATCCTTTCAAAAGTCCATGCAGAATTGACCAAGTCAAAATTAAGGGAGAAAAAAAATGATAAAATAATAATACAGGCTGTAAACACTTTAGATGAGATTGATAAGGTTATAAATGTTTTTGTTGAGCACCTAAGGGAATGGTATGGTCTTTATTTTCCAGAAGCAGTAAAAAGGATTTCATCTCCGGAAAAGCTTATAGAAATTGTGTGTTCAGGTGATAAAAAAGAGGTTGAAGACAAAGAGTTAAGGAAGCTTGCAGAAAAAACAGCGGGGATGGATTTTTCTGATGAGGATCTGGAAGAGGTTAAAAAATTCGCTAAAATCGTATCAGAAACAATTGCTTTGAAAAAAAGCCTGAATAAATATATAGAAGAGTCCACAAAAACAACCGCGCCAAATCTGTCTGCTGTCGCGGGTCCATTAATGGCAGCAAGGCTTCTTTCGCTTGCAGGCGGACTGGAAAAAATATCAAGGCTTCCCTCGTCAACAATCCAGCTGTTAGGAGCTGAAAAAGCATTGTTCAGACATTTAAGGGGCGAGGGTAAAGCACCAAAATACGGAATTCTTTTTGGACACCCGTATATTCAAAAAGCAGGCAAAAAGAACAAAGGCAAAATCGCAAGGCTTATTGCGTCAAAACTCAGCATAGCTGCAAGAATGGATATGTTTTCAGGGAAAGATGAAGGCGAAAAATTAAAAAAGGAACTGGAAGAGCAGGTAAATAAGATTCTTAAGCATTAAACGTCCAGTGAATATGCGAAGTCGTTCCAGGAGGGAACGATTTGGGTGAGCGAAGTGCAACGGACGAATCGCATATTCGCCTGTTATATGACCCGAACGAAGTGAGGGCAAGGAGCGAAGCGACGAAGCGTGGCGAGCGAAGTTTTTAATCTTCTTTATACTAAACCCTCCATTATTCTTTTCAGTTGGACTATTTTATTTTGTTGAATTTTACCATTCTTGTAGTGCCACATCACATTGAGCGGTTTTTTATCTTTCCTGTTAGCTGGTGGAATAGGAATTTCCAGAAAATCCTCTATGCTTTTGTCGAAAAAGTGAATACCTTTTGTGTAACTATTTTTGTTATCTTCAATAAATTGGTTAATTATTTCATGTACATTATGATTTTCATCTTTATCAGCTAGAACCGAATGATATATCCCTAACGTCTTAAAGAGGTTCATATACCTGTGAATGTTAAATTTTCCCATCGCATCTAAAACATAAATTCTCTTATCTCTTAAATTAGTCCACTCGCTTTTAATTAGACAATCTATAAAAGTTTTTTCTGTTACCCCTTCACATATTAATACAATGTCTGCAAAAAATGATGACGCTCTTTCTGAATCAAGCCATAATGAATATCTAATCGCCTCTTCATCCATACGTCTCTCGTCATCTGTGTCACCAAGAATTTTTCTAATACTCCCCTTTGTATTTTCATCAATTGAAGGGTCATCCAACTTCTCTCTAAGCAACTGTGCTAATTCATTATTTTCCTTTAATATGTCTCTTTTTAGTCCCTCGGAAACTTGGAAACATTTTGTTACTCCGTTCTCCTTTTTTAATTTTATCAAAGAAGATATATCTTCTATGTTTCTGCTTACAAAAATTGGAGAGTGGGTAGATACAATAACCTGCTGACCTTCTCCAGAAGCTAAAGATCTTAAACTGAAATCGAGGTATTCTTGTTGAGTTGGATGCAGGAAAGCTTCCGGTTCTTCAAATAAGATTAGTGTAAGTTCTGGTGAAAACTCTTTTTTCTCATAGACTTTTTCTTCCTTATATTGTGATGAGAGGCGAATTAATTCATAGATAAGATGTCTTTGTAGCCCTTGTCCATAAAGTCCTATATCCATCTCTTTACCCAATATTTTGTCAGTAAAACTATGTGACAACAGATTTTTTATTATATCTTCTGGTCTCACGGGGTTTATATCTATGTTGAACTCTACCTCCCATTCCTTAAGGTTCTCATTAATTTCCTTTCTAAAATTCTCTAAAGAAACACCATCCTTAGATGCTTCTTCTTTAAATTTGTTGTTGAACTCTTCAAATGCTTCATTTAAAGACTTGAATGATTCACTCGTTTTAACTACTTTTTTCATAACAAAAGTTAATATATTTCGTAGCGGGGATGGGCCTGATAATTTGAGTGTTTCCTCTGTCTTGGTTATTTCTGGGATATAAATTACTGTACCAAGTTTTGCCTGGGAAATATTTTTTGCTCCATAAAATAGATTTGTTGAGAGTTCTCCCTTTTCATATGCATAGATATTGCTTTGGTTCGATTTAACTCTTTGACTGTCTGCGGATTTGAGATATTTTCTTACTCTTAGAACATTACCTGGATTTCTATAATCGTCTTTTAAATTTTTAAATTCGTCATCTGTTAATAAATACTCTATCTCAATCCAACTTTCGTTATCATCTGTCCGAAATTTAGGGAAATCTATTTTTTCATTAAATTTAACACCATCTTCATAAAATATTCGTAGAGCTGTTAGAGTGTTGGTCTTACCAGAATTATTCGCTCCGACAAGGACGCTATAATCATTCAACTCGAATTCTGCGTCTTTTATCGATCTAAAGTTATGGATTTTTACCGACTTTATTTTCATTTTTACACCACCTTTGAGATTACTTCGCCCGCCATGTCATATAACACCAATTTAAACCCTGAAAATAAATTTATTTATATGAAGGCGCGTTTTCTTGTGTTTTTGATGGTTTTTCTTTTAGGTTTTCTTATGATTTATACAGCATGGGATATTTATACGAAACCGAAACAAACAAATGTGTGCAGTGCTGAAAACATTTCTTGTGCAAGGAACTTGCATACCAAAAACGTCAATTGCATTCCTTCTTCAACAATAGTGAAAACAAAGGACGGGATTACAATAATGATCAATATCACAAGAATTGGTGACAAATGTGTAAGGACGGAAAGGGTTTTGGATGCAGAGGGGAAGGATTATCTTATAGGGTATAAAGTAAACTGCAGCTTCCCGTTAAACGATATGAAAGACCCAAAGGTTCTTAAAAACTGTTCTGGTTCTCTGTATGATTATCTTGTTCCCGAAGAAGGCGGTGAAGGAGGTGGCGGAGACGGCGGAGCAGGAGAAGGAACACAGGAAACCCCAACAGCACTTTACTGCCCGCTCAATGATATTCAATGCAAAGAGGAAGCAAAAAACCGTATTGTTAATTGCATAGATTCAGAGATAACAAACGTGGAGTTTAGATGGGAACCTGACGGTTACTGGACAGCATATACAGAGATACAAAGGACTGGAGAAGTATGTGAAATTTATATGGAAATATTGAACGCTGTGAACATACCTCCCGGCGTGCCTGCGGATATAATAGGGTATAATCTAACCTGTGAGGTTCCTGTAACAGAAGTTCCTTATATGGAACAACTGACATCTCAGTGGTGTTCCGGAAAGCTTCTTGATTATCTGTACGATTAGCTGTATTTATAGATGCGTAAATAAATAAAATAAAGAGAAAATGGAAAAGAACAGCTATCCGGAGGGGTTTTACATTGAGACAGAAATAGATAAGCTTTTTTCTCTTGTAAAGAAAAAGGGCATAGTTGGTTTTTCAGAAGCAGCAAAAAAGTTTTCAGTGTCTGAAAATGAGGTAGAAGAATGGGCAAAGATTTTGGAAGAGCATAAACTTGTAAAGCTTCATTATCCTATAGGCAAGGAGCCTGAAATAATATATTCTGAAACAGCAAAGAATATGAAATCCAAAAAAAAGAGAAAAGGCAAACCTTCAAAAATAACCGGTTTTGTTGTTTCTGGTATGTCTGTGGCAATTCTTTGCATATATTTAGCATATGTATATACTGTGGACAACCTTAGAAACTACAACATAAGGGCTGTTATAAACGAGAAAGCAAGCGTATTTACAAATTATATTTCCCGTTTGCCTTATCCTTTAAACAGGCCTGTTGTTTTTATATTGACAATCTTAATAATAATTATTGGTTGTGTTTTGGTAATAAAAACCATCGGAAAGAAAAGGAAAAAGAAAAGGTAATATGTCTTCGGAAATTATAGACCAATACAAGCTTGTGATTGATGATGTTCCTGCAACTGTAAAGATTGTTAGAGATCCGAACGAGTTCGTTCCTGTTTATCATTTGATTTTTCCAAGAATAGAAACAGCTACGCAGGTTGCTCTTGAAAGCATAAGAGAGAAAATGCTTACAGAAATGGAAATAGAGCCTGAAGAAATTCTGAGTTTGAAAGAACTTGAAAAACTTAAAGTTGAATTCAGGGAAAAAACAATAAAGATGCTGAAAGAAGAATTACCGCATCTAACAGAAGTCAACAGAAAGATTCTCTCTGGTATATTGATGCATCAGTCTCTTGGTTTAGGACCTATAGAAATTCTTTTGCAGGACAGAAACCTTGAGGAAATTGTTATAAACAATTCAAAAACCCCCCTGTGGGTTTATCATATAAAACTTGGCTGGTTGAAAACAAACATAACAGTTAAAGATGAAAATCAAATATACAATTATGCTGCTTCTATAGGCAGAAGAGTGGGAACACAAATTACAAACCTAAATCCTCTTATGGATGCATACCTCACAAGCGGTGACAGGGCAAATGCCACTCTTTTTCCAATAAGCTCAACAGGAAACACATTAACTATAAGAAAGTTTGCGAGAAGGCCATGGACCATAACTGATTTTATAGAAATGGGAACGCTTTCTTCTGACCTTGCTGCCTTTCTTTGGCTGGCAATTCAATACGAAATAAACGTTGTGGTTGCTGGCGGAACCGCTTCTGGAAAAACATCTATTCTCAATGCTTTAACCTGCTTTATACCGCCAAACCACAGAATTATATCCATAGAGGATACCAGAGAAATACAGCTTCCAAAGTTTCTTCACTGGGTTCCCTTGACTACAAGACCTCCAAACCCGGAAGGCAAGGGCAAAGTTACTATGCTTGACCTTCTTGTAAATTCTTTAAGAATGAGACCTGACAGGATTATAGTGGGTGAAATCAGGAGGGGAAAGGAAGCGCAGGTTTTGTTCGAAGCAATAAATACGGGTCATTCTGTTTATTCAACCCTTCACGCAAACACAGCAGAAGAGGCGTATAGAAGGCTGGTGAATCCTCCGATAGACATACCTCCTGCCCTTTTAGGCAGTCTGCAGCTTATACTTGTTATGCACAGGGACAGGAGAAGGGGAATAAGAAGGGTTCTTGAAATAGCAGAGCTTATCCCGACAAGCGCTTTAAAGGCTATGGGCATAGAACTGAACACCATATTCAGATGGATATCTTCAGAAGATAAAATAACGCAGATTTCAAATTCATACAGAACCATGAATGATATAAAGCTTTATTCTGGCATGTCAGACGATGACATAGAAAAGGATATAATGGAGAAAAAGGAAATTCTGAACTGGTTTGTAAAAAACAAGGTAAAGGATATTCATAAAGTTGGTAGGATAGTTTCTGAATATTATAGAAATAAAGAAGAGGTTTTGAGAAAGGTAAGAAAAGGTAAAAAGAAGTAACTATTTTTTAATCCGTGTATAAATAATTGTTATATGAAAAAGGGATTTATATATATTGTGGAGATTATAGTAATTGGTCTTTTTGTGTTTGTTGCGATGCTTCAATTCACGTATCTTCCTTATATAGACAGCTCATGGGAATATACAAAACTTAAAATGCAAGCAAATGATCTTGTTTTTTTTCTGGAAAAAAACAGAACAGACTGGTTTAACTCAACCCAGGTTTCTTCAGTGCTTTCGCATTTTTTACCCTCCAGCATACTTTACAGCTTAAGAATAGAAAACACAATAAAACCGCGTATAGTCGTGGGCTGTCTTTGCAACGATAGCGAATTCAATGATTTGCAGAATATTCTAACGAACGTCACGCTTAACAGGCCTGTTAGGTTTGTTCTGGACCAGATAGACCCTGATAACCCTGCATTTTCTCATATTTATGACGTTGTGTTTCTGAAAAACAGAGCCCTTGGAAACTACTATTCACGGATTAGAAGTTATCTGGGTGCTGATAAAGGGATTGTTGAATTCAGAAATCTGGAACAAAGTGAAATAGATTCTGTGCAGAGTGATTTTTTTAATCTGGTCTGGAACAATTCTCTTTCTCCAAACAGTAACGATGTTGTTTTCTCTGATACAGCGGACCCGGAAAACAGGTTTTACACAGTAAAAAAGCTTTTTTATCATATCCCTGTTTTTACAGAAGATTTTGAGAATGGCGCCTCTGACTGGATTGCATCCGGAGATTGGAACGTCAATAGCGGATGGTATGAAGGATATAATGATACTGGCCCTGATAATTTTTCAAAAAGCTATTACAATGAATGGTTTTCAGGTCCTTACACTCTTTCGGGTGATTTCTACATATTTAATGAGTTGGGGCTTGGAAAGAACGCTGTGTTTTTTGTTGGTTACAGAAACGAAAACAATTACATAAGAGTGAGGTTTGACAATGTTTCTGGCAAGATTGGTGTGGAGGAGATTGTTTCTGGTGCGATTAATAACCTTGGTTCTGTAAATTACCCTGTGAATCATTCTGTGTGGAACAGGATAGAAATATATTTAGGAAACAGAGTGAAGGTGTATATAAACAAGAGTCTTGTATTGACTTCTTTGCCCGTTTCTTTCGAGCCCTCTTTAAACAGCAGGGTGGGTGTTGGTGTTGATTACGGTAAAACAGGTTTTGACAATATAAGTCTTAGATACGGAAAGGAGAAAACATTTCAGGGTTTTTCGCTAACAAAAGTGTATCCAAAAGATGACAGAAAGGAAAAAATAATTCTCTTGCAAAACGTTACCAGTGTTCCTGTTTGCATATTAAACCAGCACATTGTTGATGGTTCTGGAAGGACGGCATGGCTTTCTGGGGGCGTGGAAACAAACGAAATAAAAACACTTATAAAAAGCCTTATTGTCTGGGCTGCTGGAAACAAATACACTGTAATAGATAATGAATTAAAAAAACCAGCATCAGCTGCCCTGTTTAAATCTTTTAGCGAAAACATGCCAGAAACAGTAAAAATTGTTTTGACATTAGGATATGCTTTTTAATTTTAAAAATTAATATAATATAGGTGATTGCTTGGAAAAACCAGAAGAAGTTATAAGAGTCAGAACACCAAAAGGAAACGAGTTGTTAGGAACAGTAGAAGAGCTTTTGGGCGCGAGCAGATTTAAGGTTAAATGTACAGATGAGAAGACAAGGTTATGCAGAATTCCCGGAAAATTCAGGAAAAGGGTTAATATAAGGGTTGGTGATGTTGTTTTGGTAAGACCCTGGGACGTGGAACCTGATGAAAAGGGAGATATTGAGTGGATATATACAAAAACACAAACAGAATGGTTAAGAAGGAAAGGGTTTATATAAATTATGGAGAAAAACACTCTTATTGCCTTGGCAATTGTGTTTGTTGTTGTATTTGTGCTGCTTGTTTTGTTTAATCCTTTCATACCAAGAGCAGGACCCGTAGATATTAAAAACTTTAGACTGCTCTGCCAAGAATTTGGCAAAAAAACATGCGACACGGAAGCGAAACTGCCAGACTATTGGGAAAAGTCCTCAGAGGTTATAGAAAACGGGAAGTCTGTGAAAAAAAGCTGCGCAGATGTTTTGAAATGCAAATCCTGCAATGAGTGTGGTTTTTGGTAGCATGGATAAAGAAAAAGCAAACAAAATGCTTGAAGCTTTGAAAAAGGCATATCCAAATCCGCACCATTATATTATTTTTGAAAACCCTTTTCAGCTGTTAATAGCAACTGTTCTTTCCGCTCAGTGCAAGGACGAAATTGTTAATGAAACAACGAAAATGCTCTTTAAAAAATTCAAAAAACCTGAAGATTTTATGGAAGCGGATTTAAAGAATTTGGAAAAAGCCATAAAAAGCGTAACATTTGCAAAAAACAAAGCCAAACACATTAAAAAACTGTGCGAAATTCTTGTGAATGATTTCAACGGAAAAGTTCCGGAAACAATGGAAGAACTTGTAAAGTTTCCCGGAATAGGAAGAAAATCAGCAAATGCCATACTTCAGCACGCTTTTAACAAGATTGAAGGCATAGTTGTAGATACGCATGTAATAAGGGTTTCTTACAGAATGGGCTGGACAAATGAAAAGAATCCTGAAAAAATAGAAAAGGATTTGATGAAGTTGTTTGATAAAAAGGACTGGAAATGGATACAGTTTTATTTAAAATCTCACGGAAGAAGCGTTTGCAAACCAAAACCCAAATGCAACGAATGCTTTCTCCGGAACTTGTGTCCAAAGGCAGGTGTAAAATGAGTTTGGAAGAATATAACAGGAAAAGAAAGTTTGAAAACACTTCAGAACCAAAGGGGGGAGTGAAAAAAGGAAAGGGAAATATTTATTCTATACAAGAGCATCATGCCTCTCATTTGCATTGGGATTTGAGAATAGAAAAGGACGGTGTTTTGAAGTCTTGGGCAATTCCTAAAGAGCCTTCTTCAGACCCGAAAGTGAAAAGGCTTGCTGTTCAAACAGAGGACCATCCGCTGGATTACGCTTTTTTTGAGGGCGTGATTCCAGAAGGTCAATATGGAGCGGGAAGAGTTAAAGTGTGGGATAAGGGAACGCAGGAAATCCTAGAATACGAACCTGATAAAAAGTATATAATAAAAATCAACGGAAAAAAATTAAAAGGCGTGTTTGTTTTAATAAAAATCAAAGAGAAACAGTGGTTGTTTTTTAAAAAGAAAGGGTAGAAAAATTAATACTTATGCCGCAAAAACTAACTGGGAAAGAAAGGGAAAATTTAATAAAACTCGCGAAGAAAAAAACAATAAGGTCTCTCAGACAAAAGTATAAACTCTCAAGATATGCTCTGATTGGCTGTTTAAACGAAGCGGTTGAAAAAGGGGTTT
>Ga0180301_10001638_pt1 | contig 17623 bp, 24 predicted proteins | sample GuaBasSediGuay16_FD_121797 | JGI IMG/M metagenome (GOLD analysis project Ga0180301, IMG submission 121797) | Subseafloor sediment microbial communities from Guaymas Basin, Gulf of California, Mexico - Guay16, Core 4569-2, 12-15 cm | ecosystem: Environmental > Aquatic > Marine > Hydrothermal... | reverse complement strand
TGCTAGTAATATTGACTCCCAGCAGCACGCTTATGCCGAGTATTATAAACGCCTGGATTATGCCGCTCGTCATGCCTGCAAATATCCTTCCTATCACGATCGAAGTCCTGCTCACAGGGGCTACCATTATCTCCTTGAGGAATCCGAACTGCCTGTCCCATAATATTGACACTCCGGCGAACATCGAAGAAAACAGGAGGCCCATGGCTACTATGCCCGGGGCCAGGAAATCCATGTATGACACGCCTGCAGGAAGTCCTGTTGATATTATGGAGTTGAATCCCGTTCCCATGAACGCAAGGAACAGGAAGGGCATCATTAGGTTGCCTACAAGCCTGCTCTTGTTCCTCACATACTTCTTCATCTCACGGAGCCATATGACGTATATCGCGTTCATTCCCGTTCCCATGCCATCACCTCATCCTCGCCCTCATTATCCTTTTTGCCATATCAGAGGAGCTCGCCTCGTGCTCCCTGATAGTCTTGCCCGTGTAGTGTATGAAAACATCCTCAAGCGTCGGCTTGTGGAGATCGACCGATTCCACATTTATCCCCAAACCCTCTGCCTTCCTAAGCAGCCCCGGTATAGCGCTGCCTGCATTGGCCATGGATATCGATACAGAGCCGTCATGCACCTTAATCCTGTTGGCTCCTTTCAGCTCTCTTGCCAAGTCCGCAGTCTTCCTGCTGTCGTTCACCTTCAGCGTTATCACGTCGCCTCCCAGGGATTCCTTGAGCTTAGAAGGCTTGTCAACGGCCAGTATCTTCCCGTGGTCCACTATGGCCACGCGGCCGCACAGGGAGTCGGCCTCCTCCATGTAATGGGTCGTAAGTATTATGGTTATCCCGTACCTCTTGTTGAGCTTCTTTATGTGCTCCCATATCACCCTTCTTGTCTGCGCATCAAGCCCCAGCGTGGGTTCGTCCAGGAACAATACCTTGGGCCTGTGTATGAGCCCCCTAGCTATCTCTAGCCTGCGCTTCATGCCTCCGGAATACTTCTCCGCGAGGTCGTCCGCCCTTTCCTTCAACTCCACGAGCTCCAGGACGTCGTCTATCCTCTTCTCCCTTTCACCCCTGGGTATGCCATACATCCTGGCATGGAAGTCCAGGTTCTCTCTCCCCGTCAACTGGTCGTCCAGCGCAGGGTCCTGGAACACTATGCCTATGCATCTCCTCACAGAATCCGGGTCCGACATCACATCTATCCCGCACACTTTCGCTATCCCTGACGTGGGCATCGTCATGGTAGCGAGCATCCTTATGGTCGTGGTCTTCCCCGCACCATTAGGGCCGAGCAGGCCGAATATCTCGCCCTTCTTGACCTCCAAGTCTATACCATCGACTGCCTTTAAGCCATGGTTGAACTCCTTCCTCAGGTTCTTTATCTCAATCGCTGCCATGTCGCCCGTGTGCCTCCAATAGTATGTCGATTCGATATATCTAAATGATATGTGTTCTTATATTTAAAGTTTTCCAGAAAAAAGAGCCCCGGGAGGGTTTCGAACCCCCGACCTACCGCTTTTCAGGGCGGTCTCCCTCGCGCGAGCGAGGCAGCCGTTTCGTACGAAGCGGTCGCTCTACCAGCTGAGCTACCGAGGCCTATCTATGAAATATAAGCTGGTTTTATAAAAACCTTCACATTATCATAATAGAGCGATTGCAATAAGGGGCCATGGTGTAGCTTGGCAGCATTCAGGCTTTGGGAGAGCCCTTTTCGTTTCATTGGCGAATGCCAGCATCAGTTCAAAGCGTCCGCGGAAAAAACGGAAAGGATTCGCAGAAAAGCCTGCGACCTGAGTTCAAACGCGCTGCTGGTGCGCAACAGGCGCATCCGGCGGAGCTGGATATCTCAGTGGCCCCATCTACATTTATATAACAGGGGGACCAAGAGATAATCATGGTGGACGAGAGCAAATGCTTGTTCTGCAGGATAGCCAGGGGAGAGATACCTGCAAAGAAGGTGTACGAGGATGCCGACACGCTGGCGTTCCTTGACATAAACCCGAGGAACCCTGGACACACGCTGGTCATACCAAAGAAGCATTACGAGACTCTTATGGAAATGCCGGATGGAGAGGCCGGGAACTACTTCGCATCGATAAAGAAACTCGCTTCCATGGTCATGAAGGGCGTGAACGCACAGGGCATATCAGTCGCCAACAGCAACGGCCAGGCAGCCGGGCAGGTGGTGGCTCACGTGCATTTCCACGTCATACCGAGATTCTCTACCGAGACGCCGCCGGGCCTTGAGAGCATACTCTCTTCCAAGAGGCTCGACGAGAAGACGATGGACCAGATAGCAGAGGGCATAACCAAGGCGTCCGGGAAGCCCACAGAGCAGCCTCGTCCGGAGCCGGAGCCCGTGGAAAGGCCTTCCCTTGAGAGCGTCCCTAAGCCGTCATCACTGAAGCAACCAGAAGGCGAAGAGCATAAGAAGAAGCAGGTCAAGAAGGAGTTCAAAGACTTCGAGGACGAGGACGGCATAAGCTTCGACTTCTAGGGATGCGACCGCCGGGATTCGAACCCGGGTCACAGGCTTGGAAGGCTTGGACAGGCAGCACGCATCAGCGTACTGTCCCGTTATCCCAATCATCTCTGGAAATCATGTTTTCCAAGTGGTCTGGATCCTACCACTAGACTACGGTCGCGCTCTTTGTCTTATTCTAACCTTCAGAATATTTAAGCATTTCCGGGATATATGGGCCACCCTAAACAAATACCGGGGTCGCCCCCGCACTGTTTCAGGCTGCGTGCTCTTTTGCTTCTAGCTCATCTGACAACAATTCTATCTCCTCTTCCTCTAATTGCCTTATCTCCTTGATCTCGCCTCTGAGGCGTTTCACCTCTCGAGCAAGGTTGTTGCGTTCCTTCTTCTCTCCGCGCTTCTTTATACACTCCACTCCCTCAGCGACGCCTGCGCCGACGAGCATGTAGCCCGCCTCGCGCATACCATCGCAGTCCGAGAGTGCCATTGCCATCCCTACCGGAATGCATGCCAGAGATATCGGGGATATGTATTCCGCAAGGAAGTCCATTGTCCCAGTGTACGCCTTCTTGTACGCGTCCTGGAAGCAGTGCGTGTAGCGCCCAAGTGCTTTTTCGCCCAGGTACTTGGAGCGCTTTTTCATTTTACCTGCGATTAAGGATTGGATCTAAGATTTTTAAGATTTCCCACGGGCCCCACCTTTTAAAGATTTCTGTATGGAATAACATGCTTTGCAAAATATGCTTTGGGTGTCACATATAGGTCTTCCACAGCGTCCATATGCCGAGCACCATTATAAGCAGGCCCAATATCCTCTTGAACCTTCCGGATTCCATCTTGCTGGTGGTGAATGCCCCAATAGGAGCCGCCAGGGCAGCGCCTGCAAAGAGCACGAGGGGCAGCCACCAGTTGGCGATGCCGTTGAACAGCAGGTATATCAAGAAGCCCGCTATGCATATGGGCGCCTCTGCGGCCGTGGTGCAACCTATGGCGTTCTTGTGGTTCTGGCCGGCTATCATCTGGCCCCCTGTCACAACAGGACCGAAGCCCCCACCGGACATCCCCTTGTTGAACGAGCTTATCACGCCAACCCCGACCATCCTTTTCCACGTGAACCTGAAGGTAATACTGGATGCCAGTATTATGCCCATTATGGCGACCAGCAGGCCTATGTACGTGTTCAGGTAGACCTTGGGTATGCTCACCGCTATGAGAGCCGCGATCACTGTCGCAGCGACTCCCGACAGTGTTATTATGTAAACTATCAGCGAATCCTTCGACCTCCTGCAGAACTCTACGTTCTTGAACTTGTGGTGGAACAGCGAAGCTGTGAATCCCCCGGCCGCCTGGGACAGCAGTATGGACGGCACGACGAGAAGTGGGCTGAAGCCCATTATTATGAGAACCGGGGAGAGCACGGTGCCGTACCCCATGCCCAACGATGCATCAACGCACTCCATGATGAATGCCATCACACCCGCCAGCACGAGCATGCCTATCAGAATTTCCATGTACTACAATTGTAGTAACTCGTATTTAAAGGTATTGGTATCATATTGGTATTTATCCAATATAACCACTGTTTTGAGGTGGTTTTGTGATTGTGTTGTTTTTATATCACCGATACAACCCAATAGTATGGAAATCAAGTTCAAGGACATAGACTGCATGGACGAGTCATCGGTCACCATAAGGAAATACAGGAGAAGGACTACTGTGCCATCCAAAGTGTTCGACAAACTGAAGCTGAGAGACAAGGACAAGCTGAAGTGGATAGTGCTGAAAGATGGCAGGGTAATAGTAGAGAAAGTGTAGCCGCTAACGCTTAAATATCCTTTTTCCAAGAATTAACGAAAAAAACCGGATTGGGGTTCAAATGGTTCTGGTCAAGCTCAGGAAAAGGCTGAAGTCGCTGATATCCAAGATGTTCAAGAAGAAGAGCGACGTAAAGATAGGCCTGTATGGGCCCGTGAACTCCGGGAAGACTACCCTTGCCAACAAGATATGCACGGACTGGCTGGGAGAGGACATCGGCAAGGCCTCTGTGGTCCCCCACGAGACAAGGGAGATACAGGTCAAGGAGAAGGTAAAGATAGAGAGCAATGGGAAGTCGCTTACCTTCAATCTCGTGGACACGCCAGGCATAGCCACCAAGATAGATTTCGAGGATTTCATAAAGCATGGCATGAAGAAGAAGGCAGCGAAGCAGAGGGCTAAGGAAGCCACCAAGGGCGTAATAGAAGCCATAAAGTGGCTCGACAACGTGGACATGGTTCTAGTCGTTCTGGACTCAACTAAGGACCCGCTTGACCAGGTGAACATAACCATACTCGGCAACCTTGACGCAAGGAAGATACCGTTCATCGTCGTGGCCAACAAGGTCGACCTGAAGTCATCCAAGGCAAGCCGTGTGAGGGAGGCATTCCCCAACTACAAGACCATAGGGATAAGCGCCAAGACCGGATTCAACGTGGAAGAGCTTTACAACCATCTTGTGGATGCTGTTTGAGAGTTGAGATGATGAAGAAGAAGCGGGGGGAGAAGCACATGAATCTGAAGATAAAGTTCGTTCCTTACGAGAAGTTCAAGGAGAACAACCTTGGTAAGTTCATGAAGGAGCTCAAGCACAACACCATAGTGCTCATAGATGCGAAGCTCTCGGCAGACGAGGAGGCAAAGCTGATCAAGGAGACCATGGAGAAGGTATCCAACGACTTCTCAGGTATAGAGATGAACTCCCTCGAGCTTTCCACAGGAAAGCAGGAGAGCGGCATAGATGTCGTTAAGAACATGATAATAGAGAGGATAACGGGCAAGAAGCGCGGCCTCACTATAATAGGGCCTGCCAAGACGGTGAGGCAGATAAGGAAGAATCCTGAAGAGCTTCTGCTCTACATGTGAAAAGGTGTAATGAATGCCAAACAAATGCACGATGTGTGGGAAGATACACCCAGATGATGCCCCGTATCTCATGGAGGGGTGCGATGAATGCGGGAACAAATTCTTCTTCTACGTTAGGGAAGAGCACGTTGACCAGATGGAGGAAGAGACCAAGGACCTCAGCAGGAAGGAGATAGAGGAGATAGAGCAGGACGTCAGGGACATAATACCAGACGAGTCCAAGAAGGAGGACACGGTTGTGCTTGACCTGGAAGCCATAAGGATAATAAAGCCGGGCAAGTACGTGATAGACGTCACCAACCTCTTCAACCAGCGGCCCATAGTGATAAGGGTCGGCTCGGGGAGGTACGAGATAGACCTCTCCACGATAATGAAGAGATGGAAAGGTAAGATAGTGAAGGAGAAGAAAAAATAACATTTATAAACCCCTTCCGTAAATCATTAATAACAGTTTCTAACCAATATTAGACTGTGATTATTGTGAATGACATGGGAAAGATAGAGAAACTGAAAACCGGGACCACCACCGTCGGCATAGTATGCAATGACGGGATAGTGCTCGGTGCTGAGAAGAAGGCGACGATGGGCTACCTTGTAGCCAGCAAGGTCGCTGACAAGATACTCAAGCTAGAGGAGCATATAGGAATGACCATAGCAGGGTCAGTAGGCGATGCCCAGACCCTGGAGAGGTACATCAAGGCAGAGCTGAAGCTCTACAAGCTCAGGGAAGACAAGCGGATACCTGTCAAGGCAGCAGCCACTCTGGTATCCAACATACTCTATTCCAGGAGCTACTTCCCGTACATAGTCCAGCTGGTGATAGGAGGATACGACAAGGAACCCAGGCTTTTCTCGCTGGCACCTGACGGTTCGGTCATGGAGGAGAAGGAATACTTCTCGACGGGATCAGGGTCCCCGATGGCGTTCGGTGTCCTGGAGGACGGATACAAGAAGGGTATGAGCACTGAGGAAGGCAAGAAGCTGGTAGCGAGGGCCATCAGGGCAGCTGCCCAGAGGGATATAGCTTCAGGCGGGAGCGGAATAGACGTGACAGTGATAGACTCCAGGGGCTTCCATAAGATAGAGACCCAGGATATAAACAAGGTGCCCGCTTAGGCATTCAATCGTCTGATATTTCATCAAGGTTAGCTGATTGTAATAACGATTATCGGAGAATGGTATGAACATTCTAAAGGAATTGCAGGATAAGCTGCCATCGCACGCTATGATCTCAGAGGTCAAGTTCGAAGGCTCTGAGATAGTGATATATACGAAGAGCAAGGATTTCTTCGTCGACAACGAGAGGAGCGTGAGGGAGCTTGTAAGAGGGCTGAAGAAAAGGATAGAGGTAAGGCCGGACCTCACCATAACCGCGGACATGGAGACCACGAAGAAGAGGATAGGTGAGATAGTGCCCAAGGACGCGGGCATAAAAGCCGTATACTTCGAGCCGGAGATGGGCAAGGTTGTCATAGAGGCACAGAAGCCCGGCCTTGTGATAGGCAAGGGCGGGGAGACTTTTCGCTCGATAAAGAGGGAGACGTTCTGGCTCCCCAAGATAGAGAGGGCACCTGCCATAGATTCCGATGTCGTCAGGGCTGTCAGGAACTTCCTTCATTCCGAGATAGACTACAGGAAGAGGTTCCTGAACTCAGTGGGCAACAGGATAAATACGCCCATAGAGACGGACAGCAAGAAAGAGGAATGGGTAAGGCTAACAGCGCTTGGCGGCTTCAGGCAGGTTGGCAGATCATGCATACTCGTCCAGACGCCACATTCAAACGTGCTGCTCGACTGCGGCATAGACCCGGGGTCTGACAACGTCCCGCTCGTGGACCTCCCGGAATTCAGCATAGACAGGCTCGATGCCGTGGTTGCCAGCCACGCTCACTTGGACCACGTAGGATTCATACCGTATTTGTACAAGGAGGGCTTCAAGGGCCCGCTTTACTGCACGGCCCCGACAAGGGACCTCATGGTATTGCTGTGCATGGACTACATAGACGTGTGCCAGAGCAACGGCAAGCAGCTATACTACAACAAGAAGGATATAGAGAAGGCAGTGAAGCACTCCATAGTGCTGGATTACGGCGAGGTGTCTGACATAACGCCTAACATAAGGCTCACGCTCCAGCCATCGGGCCACCTTCTGGGTTCGTCCCTTATTCATCTGCACATAGGCAACGGCCTGCACAACATACTGTACACGGGCGACCTCAAGTTCGGCCCGTCCAAGCTGTTCGAGCCTGCATACACCAACTTCCAGAGGGTGGAGACCCTAATAACGGAGTCCACGTACGGCGCTGCGGAGGATGTCACCCCGCACAGGAACGAGACAGAGGATGCGTTCTTCAGGATAATAAACGACACCATAAGCAAAGGCGGCAAGGTGCTCATACCGTCGTTCGCTGTGGGCAGGGCACAAGAGCTCATGGTACTGCTCGCATCAAGGCCATTCGAGCACCCGGTGTACATGGAAGGCATGCTGTGGGATGCCACGGCCATACACACAGCCTATCCGGAATACCTGTCGAAGTACCTCCAGAGAAGCATATTCAAGTACGGCAAGAACCCGTTCGTCTCCAAGATATTCAAGAGGGTTGCACCGAAAGAGAGGGACAGTATAATCGATTCCAAGGAGCCTGCCGTCATAATAGCCACGTCCGGCATGCTTATAGGCGGGCCTGCAGTGGAGTACCTCAAGGGCCTGGCTCCGGACGCCAAGAACACGCTGATGTTCGTGGGTTACCAGGCAGAGGGCACGCTGGGTAGAAGGATACAAAAGGGATGGAAGGACATCCCAATGGCGGACGCGAGCGGAAGGACGAAGACCATGCCCATAAAGATGAACGTGGAGACAATACACGGACTGACCGGCCACTCCACGAGACCCGAACTCATAAACTACGTAAAGAGGCTCGGAAGCAAACCCGAGAGGATACTCGTCGATCACGGCGAGAACAGGAAGTGCATAGAGCTCTCCCGCGACCTCCACCGCATATGCAGGTGCGAGACATTAGCGCCTAAGAATATGGAGACCATCCGTCTCAAGTGACGGCATCACCTGCCATTCAGTATGTATTCTGCTATCTTGTCTGCCGTGTCAAGGAGCTCAGGCATGTTCATGAGCCCCTTCTCCCGGTTTTGGCTGACAGGAAGCTTATTGACGCATGAACCGCAGCCAGCCTGGCTGCACGCTCATCGATTCGGCTTATCTCAGCCCTGCCATCATGGGGTCGGCTGTCATGTAACCACGTACATGCCTTCTATTGGTTACTTAAAATGGTTAGGCCTATTGTTGAGAATGAGCAAGATGCCACGAGGTGATAAAATAAAGGGAATTAAACCTCGCGCATCACTTTCGCGAATTCCGGCGTCAGTATCAGCCAGTCCTGCTCTACACCTGCTATGTCGCCGTTGTTGGCCGTCACGGTCTTCTTGAGCTTGTCCACGGCCCTCTTGAGCTCCCCGATGTCCTTGTCCTTAAGATGCTTTATCTTGAGGAAAACTATGTTTCCTTCCCTGACTGCCCTTAGGACCCTCTCAGTGTCCGGGAACTCCGTGAGCTTCTCGACTGTTATCCCAATGCTCCCTGTTCTCTTCCTGCTTTCGGAATCCATGACATTGACCTCTATGAACTCTTCCCTGGGCTCAGCAGAGTCAAAGTCGTTCTCCCTGTTGAAAAGCTTGAATCCCATCTTCACACCTCCATATGAAACCGATTACATGCGTTGCTTGAAATCGTGTTAAGTTATTGTAAATTAGCTTTTTAAGCTTTTGGATTGGGTCCTCTTTTAAGATCCTTCTCCATCATCACGTAATCGGTCATCTTAAAGCCGTATTTCCCATATATCTTCACGGCATCCCCTTTCACGTCAGTGAACAGCGACAGCACGTCTATGCCCTTGTCCTTGGCGGCCTTCTGTATGAATTCCAGGGCCTTGCCACCGTATCCCTTGCCCCGGTACCCCTCGCGTATGGCGAACTCTGATATCCACATGTACTGCCCTTTGGCGTACTTGAAGCGCTCGCAGAAGAGCAGCCCTATGACTCTGCCATCCTCTTCCAGGCAGAAGCATATGTCAGGCCCCATGTCGAACAGCTCCCTGACCCTGCCCATGGCAGTCCCCTTGGTGAAGCCCTCGCCGAGCTTGTTGAACTCATCACAGACTATGCTGGCACAGTCATCCATATCTTTTTCTTCAGCCGCCCTTATCCTGAATGCCATAAGGAGGGTTGGTTTGGTGCTTATTAACTGTTAGCGTCACTCGAACAAGAAAGGCCGTCTGTCTTCGTTTTCAGGGCCTTTGCCACGCCATGGGCCAGCTTCAGCGACGGGTTGTACTTCCCCCTCTCAAGGAACACTATAGCCTCTCTGAGTCATTATCAGACAAGGCATGCCACGGTATTCAAAGGGAATAGCTCACATGCCTTCCATCGCGGAAACAGTGTTCCATATCAGCGTCCTCGCCGAGAAAGAGATGTTCGGGTCGTTGGCAGCATCGTCTAGTATTGATATTATCTGGGAAGCCTTCTCGTTGTCAGAAACCTTGGCGTCAAGGATACCAATGATTCCTTCAAGGGACTCCTTTATGTTCTTTGGTACCCCCCGGTCATCAAGGATGTCCCTCAGCAACTGAGTGACTATGTCCTTGTCCATGAGATCACCTATGTTATTATCCTGCGGACGCGCCGCTCCCCTTCGTCAGCTTCTCCCGGATCTCCTCTATCTTCTCCTTTATCTGGGTCTCCTTCTTGTCTATGTTCTTGACCCTTGCCTCCAGAAGCTCCTGCTTCTCCTTGAGCTCCTTCTGGGCATCTGCCTGCTTTGTCTTTATGAGAAGAGGTCCGGATATTTTGTAGACTTCGGCATCATTAGTGCCTTCGAGATCCTCGATAGCCTTCTTCACTTCCATCAGCTGCATGTTCAGGGTCTCCTTCTGTACCATGAAGTTCTGCATCTGCTGCTGGTACGACTGGGCCTGCCCCACGAGCTGTGCCTGTTCTTGATCCGTCATCATGAACACCAATTAAACGGCCTCTACCATCTTGGTAAGCTTAGGCCTCATCTTCCTCAATATCCTGTAGCCGCAGTGAGGGCACTGTATCTTCCTCACCCTGTTGAGGTTCACTTCGACTTCCTTTCCGCAGTTTACGCATTTGTACATAACATACCTCGGCAATATCTTAATTGTCACATAGGCTTATAAGCCTTGCCCGCCATCTTGTGCCCGCATTTGTTGCATACCCATATGCCGGACGCTACCCTCTTGAATCCTGGTTTGAGGCAATTGGGGCATTTGTGCGGCTTCTTACTGGCTTTGTGCACTTCCCTGAACCTGTCCTTCACGCTCTTCCCGTATCTGGGGCCGAACTTGCCTGCAGCCCCTATTTTCTTCGTCCTTGCCATGTGTATCACTCCAGAAGTTTCCTGAGTTCCTTGCCCTTCCTGACCGATATCTCAAATGCCTTCTCTATCTCAGAGAATGCCAGCGGGCCTGAACCACTCTTCTGTATGGCGCATATGTTGCCGTCGTCCTTGGTCGTGACTGTCAGCTTCACGTCAGAAGCGCCTTCCTCCTCGAAGGTAGCGTCCGTCAGCAGCTTCTCGCCGACCTTGGTCAACGTGACCGCTATGGGCTTGCATGTTATGGGCAGGCCCTTGTCGGTCTTCTCCCCGAACTCTATCTTCTCTCCGTCGTACTTCGGGAATTTAGCGTGCCCTAGCGCTGCTGCGGCTGCCAATGCAGCGCAGTCAAGCAGGTTTCCATCATGGTTTAGTATGTGTATGTCGACGAATACCATCCACACCTTCTCGCCTTCGGCTATGCAGAGCTTTTTGTTGTCTATCATGTGTGATTCCCTTATGCCCCTGTCGACAACCCTGGCGAGCTCTATGGCATCCTCGGATGGCGGACCTGTCTCGAACTCGAACGATGCAAGGGGTGAGAACTCAGCCCCTGTCATCAGTATCCCTTCGTCGGGCCTGTCCGGGAACGGCTCGCCGATGTTCATTTTCACGCCCGCTATGATCTCTGTCTTCCCCACACTGACCTTAGCAGACCCCTCGGCGTTCTCTATGACTCCGGTCTCTATCTTTATCTCCCTGAAGTCGTCCTCTTTCCTCCCGTCCATGCGCTTACCTGCCGACGCGAGTCCCCTTATATGGTTCTTCTGTATTATCATCATTTTTTCACCTCCGGTACCCATCTGTCTTCAAGCGCCTTTCTTTGCGCCGCGTAAATCTTCTTGCAACCCTCTATGGCAAGCTTCACGACGTTCTTGGTGTCCTCCGGTGATATGTCGCCGTCCAGCTGCATAAGGGTTATCTTCTCCTCTTCAGGCATGTATGCTATGGGAAGGTCGCAATCGGTTGCTTCCTCCTCCTTCCCGGCAAGGTCCAGCGTGTATTCGTCGCCTATCTTGCCTGCAGCCACTGACGCTATCAGGCCCCTCATGGGTATGCCTGCATCGGCAAGGGCTACTGATGCCGCGTTTATCCCTGCTGTTCGCGTGCCCGCGTTTGCCTGTATGATGTCTATGTAGACATCTATCCTGGTCTTCGGGAACTTGTCAAGGAATATCGCCGGCTCAAGGGCCTGCCTTGTGACCTTGCATATTTCCTTGCTCCTTCTCGAAGGTCCGGGTCTCACTCTCTCCTTTGTTGAGAATGGTACCATGTTGTACACTGTCTTAAGGTATGCCCTGTCAGACACCTGCATGTGCTTGGGGTGCATGGGCCTCGGCCCGTACACGGCTGCCACTGCAGTAGTCTTTCCCAGTGAAACATACGCTGATCCATTGGCGTTAGGTATAACACCAGCTTTCACTACAAGCGGCCTTAGATCATCCGCTTTTCTTCCGTCTTCTCTAGCCATCTACATTCTCCTCCTTAGACCTTTCTGCCTGCTCAGCAGGCTGTTCGCCGGGCTTGTATCCCAGGAGCTCTGAAACCTTTTCTGTCAGGCCCTCGAGGTAGGAGTTCTTCTCCACCATGCCGATTGCCTTTATCGCGAGCTCTTCGTCTCCGCCTTCTATCCATATCAGTCCGTTCTGGCCGACGCTTATCCTGCATCCTGTTTGGCTCTTTATTATGGATATCATCGATCCCTTCTTCCCTATTATCCTCGGGACCTTTGCGGGGTTTATTGTCAGGATCCTGCCATCCTTGAACTTCCTGGCCCTGCTGTCATCCATCGTAAGCTGCGTAGAGTTGTCGGTCGCCAGGGATATCTTCGCGTATATGGCATCCCCTATATCGTAATAGTTGGAAAGGTCAGTCTTCGATACGTCTATGAACTCCCTGATGCCTGAAAGCGGCAGGTATGCTGTGTCAGCGGACTTTATGTCGACCACCCAGCCGTTGTTCTGTATGTCCACTACCTCGCCTATCACCATGTCGCCGGCCTTTGGTATGTAGGATTCATTGAGCGGTATGACGGACACTACCCTGCCGTTCACGCCAACAAGGCCTATCTTGGTTGCGAATACTGAGTCCCCTTTCCTGAAGCAGTTCCTTCCGGGCAGATAATCCATGGTATCGACTATCTTGTCCCCGGGTATCACGAATTCCCTCTCTTTCTTGAGCAGGCCCTTGGCCTGTGCATTATCCTGCGGTTTTTCTGCCGTTTCCGGTTTCTTTTCCTCTGTCTTGTTTTCTTCATTCATTTCTCACACTCTCCTAATGTTAAGCAAATTAAGATGAAAGGCTTTTTATACCTTTGGGCGCTCATTGGGCTTTTCTCGAAATAACCTTGACCTCTGCAGTGCCTGCCGTCATGTTGTTTATCTTCTCGTATATCTCGTTCTGCATGCCGGCCGGTATCTCTACCACTGCCATCCAAGAGTCGCTCTTCCATTCCTCCTTCTTAACTGGCATTATGCTGTGCATAACGGAGCTCACCTTCCCGGCGTGCTCCATCGAGACCCTTATAGCTATCTCTATGGTCTCGAATGATATCGGTATTATCTCGCGTATGGCCTCAAGCACCCTCTTCACCTGCTCGTCCGCGGGCTTGAAAGGGTCCACTGAGACATGGGCTTCTTCCATGGCATTGAGTATCCTCTGCTGCGGGTGAGGAAGCTTGGTCTTGGGGTTGACTCCCTGCTTGGATATTATGCTTGCTATCTGCAGCTTCTTTTCTTCGACGTGCTTCCTCCTCTGCTCCGTGGTCAGCTGGACCTCCCCGTCCCTTATTATCCTCTTAGCAACCTCGAAGACTTCTGTCGTGCCGAACTCCTTCTCCAACTCGGATGAAGAAGCCCTCTCGCCTTTCTTCGCATCCTTGAATATCTCATTGGCTGCAAGGATGTTCTCCATGGAGTAGTCCTTGCCCTTCTTGAACTCGAAGGCTTTCTCAGAATCGACCATTATCTCGAAGGTCTCTCCCGACCGCGTGAGCCGGGCCACTACGGCATTGTCCAATGAAACCATCAATATCACCTTTTATCGTATCAGGTCCAGAAAGGGTCACATGTACTTCTTCACTTCGTCTTTTGACAGGAGCTTTATCCCGTCCTTCTTGACGACAGCCACTTCCGCATTCTCGGCACTGGCGCCCTTTTCTCCGGCCTTGAGAGCCTTCAAAAGAAGCTTTATCGCATCATCCGCCTTCATGCCATCTTTGTATCCCTTGCTCAGGGTTTTCTTGGCCTTGTCAGCACCCCTCCCGATGGCCTGGGCCTTCCATGATATCATCGTGCCCGATGGCTCTGTCTCGTAGAGGTTGGTACCGTCCTCGTCGATGCCTCCTATCAGAAGCCCTACTCCATAGGGCCTTACGCCGGCATATTGGGTAACCATGTGCTTCCTGTCGCATATATACTTGGTTATTGTGCTCACTGATACGGGCTCGTCATAAGTCACCTTGTTCACTTGCGACTTGACCCTCGCATACTCCACGAGGTTCCTGGCATCAGCCAGCGATCCCGAGCTAACCATGCCTATGTGGCTGTCAATCTCTGCTATCTTCCTGTAGGACTCTGTGACTGCGAGCGGCATCGAGGGCTTCACTGTCCCAAGAACCACTACATCAGCTGCCTTTATCCCCAAAGACGTGCTTCCGTTCTTCACCATCTGCCTTGCATACTCTACCTGCAATAGCCTGCCGTCCGGGGAAAACACTACTATCGTCCTGTCATACGCCATGTAAGAAGGCGGCATCGGTTGTGGCATAACCCATATAAGAACCTGATAGTTCTTTTCCTCCTATTTGTTTAATCGTTACGGTGTAACTTTTCACTTTCTCGACTTATAAGATATTTGGCTTTTGGTATATAAATGTTATTTATCGCTTCATTTAATGTGAGTGCATGAAATTGCTGCTCGAAGGCGTTGTTATGGAGCTGGAGGACGGGCAGGCCAAATCAAGGCTGTCCGACGTCTCAGACGTGGCCACGAAGCTGGATGGTTCTGAGATAGACGGGACAAGGTTCTCGGTCTCAGAGGACGGGAACAGGCTCATGATAACAATGGAGGGGGATGAGTTGTCAGCAGACATAAAGGCAAATTATCCCGCGCCGAGGAACGCCCCCATAATGCAGATAGCGTTCAAGTCGCCAGAGGCTAGGTTCACTGCCAATACCATAAACAAGCTCATACGCAGGGCAAACAAGGAATTCAATGACAAGGCGCTCCTCATAAGGGACATCACTGAGCTATGATGCTTTCACCTTCCATCTCTTTCGGTTTCTCTATGCCCATCAGGCCAAGTATGGTAGGGGCAATATCCTTGAGTCCCATGCCTTCCTTCAGCTTGGCCCCCTTCAGTTCTTCGCTGACCAGGATGAACGGCACGGGGTTGGTGCCATGCGACGGGTTGGGTTTGCCATTCGGATAGAACATGCACTCTATGTTTCCATGGTCGCCGGTGATTATGCACACATATCCCTTTGACAGTGCCGTTTCCACTACCCTGCCCGTGCATTCGTCGACAGCCTCGCATGCCTTTATCCCGGCCTCCAGGTTCGCCGAGTGGCCGACGAGGTCGCCGTTGGCGTAGTTAACGAGTATGAAGTCATACTTACCCTTCTCTATCTCAGGCACGAGCTTGTTTGTTATGCCGTACGCGCTCATCTCCGGCTTCTGGTCATATGACGGCACCTTGGGGGAGGGTACCATTATCCTGTCCTCGCCGGGGTTGGGCTCCTCGACCTGGCTGTTGAAGAAGAACGTGACATGCGCATACTTCTCTGTCTCGGCTATCCTAAGCTGCCTGAGCCCGTTCTCTGATATCACGTTGCCTATGTTGTTCCTCACTTCCAGCTGCGGGAAAGCCACTGGAAGCGTGAGGTTCTTGTCGTAGTTGCTCATGCACACATAGACTATGTCAGGCACTTTGCCCCGGTCGAACTTGTCAAAGTCCGCCTGCGTCAGGGCATATGTTATCTGCCTCGCCCTGTCTGACCTGAAGTTCCAGAATACAACAGAATCGCCGTCCTTTATGGTGGCAACCGGCCTGTCTCCTTCTGTTATCACCACAGGCTTGACGTAATAATCGGTCTTGTCCCCCCTCTCGTAAGCATTTAGTATCGCCTGCAGCGGGTCGTCCTCCTTGAAGCCCTCGCCGTGCACCAGCATCCTGTAAGCCCTTTCAGTCCTGTCCCAGTTGGTGTCCCTGTCCATGGCATAATACCTGCCAGCCATGGTGGCTATCTTTCCTATGCCCATCTCCTCTGATTTCTCCCTGAACTGCTCGACATACTTTGTGGCGCTCCTTTCCGGGACATCCCTCCCGTCCAGGAAGCAGTGAACAAACACTTTCCTTATGCCGTTCCTCTTCGCCATTTCCATCAGAGCGTACAGATGCTCAACGGTCCCGTGTATGCCTTCGTCAGAGAACAGCCCCATGAGATGGAGCGACGTGCCTTTACTCTTGCAGTTATCCATGGCCTTCATCAGCGCCCTGTTCTTGAAGAATTCGCCGCTCTTTATCTTCCTGTTTATGTCCTCATAAGGCTGCCACACTACCCTGCCAGCTCCCATCGTGAGGTGCCCCGGCTCAGAGCCGCCCTGGGTACCCTCAGGCAGGCCTACTGCATTGCCTGTGCATTTCAGTATCGTGTTAGGATATTCCTTCATGTACCTGTCATTGTTGGGGGTGTCTGCCTGGGATACTGCGTTGCCCCTGCCCTCCTCGGCATGGCCCCATCCATCCCTCACTATCAGAACAACCTTGCGCCCGGGCTCGGCCATATTTTAGAATGTGCATCCACGTATAAATGTATATCAGGCCTCTTGTTCCTGGCAGAATCTCAGCGTATAGTAACTGCATGCGTCGATGCCCCTGTCCCTGCAAAGGTCCCGCAGGGTGCCCTTCTTGAAGCCGCTGTTCTGTGTCCCATACTGCACTATCACGGAATCCTTGAGCCGGTCCGTGACCTCAAGGCTTCCGTCCTTTGCCCCGGCGATGACCTCATCGCACCCATAGAGGACCGCCACCCTGAGCGCGTCGGGGCCGTATTCGCCAATGAACGACTGCAACAATAGCAGGTAGGATGCCACGAAGGCCAGTATCACTATTATCAGCAGCCTTGCTGTCTTCTTCTTCATTTATTCCCCCCGATGCGCTTCATGCCGCCCATGTAGGGCTGCAGCACCTTCGGTATCTTGACTGAGCCGTCCTTCTGCTGGCAGTTCTCGAGTATTGCCACCAGGCCCCTGTCGGTGACCAGAGTGCTGTTCAGGGTATGGACGTTGCCCTTTATCGGGCTGCCTTCCTTCTCCCTGTACCTCATGTTCAGCCGCCTTGCCTGGTAGCCCGTGCAATTGGAGCATGATACCGCCTCCCTGTACTTGCCCTGCCCCGGAAGCCACACCTCCAGGTCGTATTTCTTGGAAGCCACCGTGCCCATGTCCCCGGTGCATATGTTCATGACCCTGTAATGCAGACCCATGGACTGGAAGAAGTCCTCGGCATTCCTTATCAGCTTCTCATGCCACTCCCAAGAATCCTCTGGCTTGCATATCACTATCTGCTCTGCCTTGTTGAACTGGTGAACCCTGAATATGCCCTTTGTGTCCTTGCCGTGCGATCCGGCTTCTTTCCTGAAGTTTGTGCTGAAACCGGTATAGAGGAGAGGCATATCACCTTCCAGCACGACCTCGTCCATATGCTGCGCCGTCAGCGGGTGCTCCGAGGTCGCTATCATGTAGAGGTCCTCGCCCTCTATCTTGTAAAGCACGTCGCCGAAGTCATTGAGGTCCGTCACGCCCTCATACGGCCTCCTTCTCAT
>Ga0180301_10001637_pt1 | contig 17629 bp, 18 predicted proteins | sample GuaBasSediGuay16_FD_121797 | JGI IMG/M metagenome (GOLD analysis project Ga0180301, IMG submission 121797) | Subseafloor sediment microbial communities from Guaymas Basin, Gulf of California, Mexico - Guay16, Core 4569-2, 12-15 cm | ecosystem: Environmental > Aquatic > Marine > Hydrothermal... | reverse complement strand
TAAACCTGAATAAAGCATAAATACATCTTTTGCTGTAGTTCTCCGCAAACAGTGCATTAAGAAGCTGCCTCTTTGCCTCATAGAGTTTCTTAAGCTCCCCCTTCTCTTCAATATACCGCAAAAACGCCTTTACTACCAGTGCAAACGGATTGGAACTTTCTTCAAGCTCATCTGTCCTCCCACGGTAGTCGATAAGTTTAACCAGGATAAACTCCATCTCATGCTTGAATCCCCATCGATTAACCAGGTAGCGGTCAGGACGGTAGCCGGCATCTGTGTCTGTAAATATAACGGCGCTTATCACCTCTTTTCGGTACCTGTCGAAAATGCGGTAATTGTAGTTTAAACTCATTTTCCAGGTTTGCCGGATGCACGGCTGTTACAATAATGTACAGATATCCATCAGCAATCATTCCAATAATCCTGCCGGCAGTATCTTCGACAGGACCAGAAATCGATTGGGTTAAAGCAGGAATACCGGTTATTTAGGCTTCTTCCAATTCTCCTAAGTATATTACCTTCTTCTTCTCGAATTGCTGCTGAAAGCTATTGCAAACGTTTCTGATAAGATGTTCGTTCCAAGCTCGGCTATTGGCCTAACCATTACAGCCAGTCCTCCACCGGGTTTGTCTTCTAACTCTATATCCATTGATGAAAGAAAAGAAACCTGGTATTCTTCATCTTTATTTATTTTGGTACAATCGTACCAGATAACAATAAAGTTAGATTTTAATATGCCGTCAATTCTCCTTGTAGGGCATACCCAACTGTGGTATATTACCTTGAAAACAAATATAGTAACAGATTACAGGAGGGTCATGTTAATGCAAGATGAAAGGAGAGAAGAGCCTTTAAGAAGATCGGAGTACAGGCTATTGGGTGGAGTTCATCCTGCTGTACTTGCAGCCTGGGCGGCCTTGATAGCCACGGTACATCTTTTTCCTGCAATACCAATAATTGGGACCGGCAGCACTTTCAGCGTCAGCGTTGCTCTTATTCCCCTGGCAGGAGTTTTTTTCGGACCGATCGGAGGGGGAATATGTGCGGCGGTGGGTAATTTTATCGGCCAGATAATCGCCCCCCATATTGCATGGCTCGGTATAGGTACTTTTCTGGTTGGAACCGTAAACGCTGTAGTTGCAGGGCTTGTAAGCAGACGAAAATGGCATATTGCAACAGGGGTTATAATTACAGGCTATATTCTGTGGTTTCTAACTCCCACGGGCAGGCAGGCTGCCATATTCCCGCTTATTTTTTACACCCTCGGACTCGTCTCTGTAGCCGCAGGCACAATCATCTGGAGCAGGAAGCATTTATTGAAGGATAAGCCTGTTTTAGGTGGGTTTGGGATTTTCTTATCTTCCTACGCAGGATTTGTAAGTGCGGCGGGATTGGCGAACTTCTTCGGTATCCTGCTGTACAATTGGCCTCCTGCAATGTGGAAGGGGCTTGCATTTGTATCTCCCTGGGAAAGAGCGATTTTTTCTTTAGGTGCTTCTGTAATCGGAATGCCCCTCTTGATAGCTCTTCCCAGAATAGGGGTTTACCTGGGAGCAGACCTGGAACCGGAGGATGAGGAGGAAGGGATTGGTGACAAGCAACAGAAAGAGGAGGATACATAGAAGGTATTAGAGATGGAGATAATAGATATTCACGTACACATTACCCCGCCTGAGATAATAAGAGATGAGATGAAATACCGAAGGAGGGAGCCCCATTTCGATCTCCTATGCAGCAATCCTGCCAACAAATTTGTAACAGCAAAAAGACTGATAGATCACATGGACGAAACAGGTGTTGCAAAATCGATCGTATTCGGTTTCGCCTTCAGGGATATGGAACTATGCCGTTTCGTAAATGATTATACTCTCGAAGCCATTCGCAGTTACCCCGAAAGACTATACGGGTTTGCAGTGATCAATCCCCTCCACGGAGATGCAGAAAGAGAACTGGAGAGGTGTATTAGCTTAGGGATGGTTGGGTTAGGCGAGCTCCTGCCATGGGGTCAGGAGTTTGACATAGCCGATAAAAAATCCATGGAAAAAATATGCACCCTTTGTGCAGAGAACGAGATTCCGGTAATGGTGCACGTAAATGAACTGGTAGGTCATTACTACCCGGGAAAGGGAAAAGTCTCTATTGTTGAGGCCGAGACACTCGCCCGAAACTTTCCGCATGCCCTATTCATACTGAGTCATATGGGAGGAGGATTGAGCTTTTACGAGCTTATGCCCGAAGTAAGGGAAAACCTGAAAAATGTTTATTATGACACTGCAGCAGTTCCTTTCCTCTATGACAAGCGACTCTATGAGGTTGTTAAAACTGCAGGATTGTTGGAGAAGACACTTTTCGGAAGTGACTATCCTCTTCTCAGTCCGAGCAAGTATCTTAAGGATCTGGAAAACACGAGCCTTTCTGCTTCAGAAAAAGCCAAAATCCTTGGGGGTAATGTTAAAAAAATAGTTTCTGTGAAGCAGTTGTAGGGCTCAAACATTAAAAGGCAGGTAAGGAGGGATGGCAAAGCAGGTTATAGTACGGTATTTCAACATAATAAGGGATAGAGCCGGCAAAAAAGAAGATAGAGTTATTCTAAGGGATGATTCAGGTAGAGATGATATTCTGAGATGGTTGAGGGAGAACCATGGAGAGGAGTTTAGAAAATTTGTGTTTACAGAGGACGGGCAACTTAAGCCACATTTACGACTGGTAAGGAAGGGAAACGGAGGAGGGGCTGGAGTTGATGAGGAGATAAAAGATGGCGATGAGTTTTACCTCTTTGTAGCAATCGCAGGAGGGACAATTGGCGGAGCGGGTCATTAATTATCCCTCAATAAAAAAAGAAAATAGTTACGATTACATAAATTTTTAAAAAAAAATTGACATTTCCACAAATCCGCGTTAAAATTAAAAATTAAGAGGAGAAATTATCTTTACCGGTAAGAGAGCTAAAAGTCTCCTTAAAAAATCTTATAACAAGGAGATGAAAAATGTTAATACTAATATCAGATGCTTTTGATCCTTCTTTAAAGGATAAGCTTTCTGAGTTTGGGGAGGTAACCGAGGATAAGAGCCGGCTAAAGGATGCAGAAATCGTACTGGTCAGAAGCAAAACCAAATGTACTAAAGACTATATCGACGGTGCACCAAACCTCAAGGTGATAATCAGAGGTGGTGTTGGGACAGATAATATCGACAAGGAATATGCCCGGAGTAAGAACATAAGGGTATACAACACCCCCAGAGCCTCTGCCATCGCTGTGGCGGAGCTTACATTTGCGCTGATGCTCGCAGTACCGAACAGGCTGATAGAGGGTCATAACAGCATGAAAGATGGGAAATGGCTTAAAAAGGAGCTTAAACGGAACGAGCTGTACGGAAAAACATTGTGCCTCGTGGGGATGGGTAATATTGCAACCGAAGTGGCAAAGAGGGCTAAAGCGTTCGGTATGAAAGTGGTTGCCTACAGGAAGTCGGGGAAACCCAGCGAATGGGCGGAAGTAAAGAACACGCTGTCAGAAGCGGTAGAAGATGCAGAATATGTATCTCTCCATACACCCCTGACCGATGAGACAAGGGGCATGATAAATAAGTCTGTAATTGATAAAATGAAGGACGGAGTTGTACTGGTAAATACCAGCCGGGGAGATTGCATTGTTGCCGAAGACGTAGTTTCCGCCCTTAACAGCGGAAAGCTAAGGGCATACGCAACAGATGTCTGGCCTTCCGATCCTCCGCCCGGGGAATATCCCGTATTAAAGGCTCCCAATGTAGTAATGACTCCCCATATCGGTGCAAGCAGTGAAGAGAATCTTTTAAGAATCGGAGATGAGGTATACAATCTTATCGGAGAATATACAAAAGGAGGAAACCTATGAGCAGAAAATATAATTTCTATGCAGGGCCTGCCACACTTCCCCTGCCTGTTCTGGAACAGATAAGAGAAGAGATCGTCGATTTTAAAAATATGGGTATGTCCATTATTGAGACAAGCCACAGAAGCAAAGAGTACGAGGAGGTACATAACGATGCGGCTTCCCTGATAAAGGAGCTTCTCGGTGTACCCGACAATTACCAGGTTCTCTTTCTGGGTGGAGGCGCAACACTTCAGTTTTCCATGGTTCCGATGAACCTCCTTAAGGGAGAGAGGAGCTGTGATATTGTATTGAGTGGAAGCTGGGCAAAGAAGGCATACTCTGATGCCAAAAAACTTGGCAAGGTTAATGTACTCTTTAACGGGGAAGATAAAAGCTTTACTGTCTTGCCCGATCCTGCGGGGGTTAAACCCGGCAATGGAAGCTCCTACGTTCATATTACATCGAACGAGACGATTCAGGGAGTCCAGTGGAAGGACTTTCCCGATACAGGGGATGTTCCTCTGGTAGCAGATATGTCGAGTGATATAATGAGTCGACCTATACCTGTAGAGAAGTTCGGGCTCATCTATGCCGGTGCACAGAAAAACATGGCTCCGGCAGGACTTACAGTGGTAATTATCAGGGATGATCTTGTGGAGAGAAGCCCCGATGATCTTACTGCATATCTGAGTTATAAGGTTCACGCCGAGAAAAACTCTCTTTACAATACTCCCCCTGTTTTCTGTATTTATGTTCTTAAGCTCGTTATGGAATGGGTAAAGAAGCAGGGTGGTATTTCCGCAATGGAGGAATTGAGTAAAAAGAGAGCCTCTGTTATCTATAAAGCCATCGAGGAGAGTGACGGATTTTACAGATGCCCCGTTGATCCTTCCTACCGATCTGATATGAATGTCGTCTTCAGGCTCTCCACAGAGGAACTTGAGAAGAAGTTTATCCAGGAGGCTGCCGGAAAGGAAATGATAGGTCTTAAAGGGCACAGGAGTGTTGGGGGGTGCAGAGCTTCAATCTATAATGCAATGCCGATAGAGGGAGCCGAAAGGCTCGTTGAGTTTATGAAGGAATTTTCCCGGAAAAACAGATAAGCTTGAATAAATAGTGGGGGCTCTTTGAACATACTTATTAAAAATGGTCTCATAGTAAATGCAGGAGAAAGTGTCAGGGCGGATCTCTATATAGAAGAAGATAAAATAAAAGCTGTCGCTAGCAACATCACCTCCAATGCAGATGAGGCAATCGATGCTGAAGGGATGTATGTGCTCCCCGGAGCTATAGATCCACATACCCATATCTCAATGGAAGCCGGCGAAATAACAACAAAAGACGATTTTAAATCGGGCACTGCAGCGGCTGCATGTGGAGGCATAACCACCATTCTGGATTTTCCCGAACCGGCAGAAGGGGAAACTCTTCTAGATTGCATCGAGAGAAAGCATAAACTGGCACAGGGAGAGGCGGCAGTTGACTACTCCTTTCATCCAAGCATTACCCGTTCTTCTTCCGAATTGATTGAGGAAGTTGAAAGGGCGATCCGCGATTACGGAACACCCACTTTCAAAATCTACATGGCCTATGATATAAGAGCTGATGATCTTACCATTCTTAAGGTTTTGCAGAAAACTGCTAAATACGGCGGCCTGGTAATGGTTCATGCGGAAAACCACTCGATTATCGAGTTTATGACCCATAAGCTTGCAAATGAAGGGAGGACCGATTTAAGGTATCACCCCGAGAGCCGTCCTTCTGTTGCAGAAGAGGAGGCGGTTTCGAGAGCTATCAAGCTTGCAGAGCTCACCGGCGCAGGACTATACATCGTACATCTCTCCACCCGTGATGCTCTTGCGAAGATTAGAGAAGCAAGGGCAAGGGGGGTGCGGGTTTTTGCAGAAACATGCCCTCAGTATCTTTTGCTTACAGAGGAGAAGTACGAGCTTAAAGGCTTTGAACCGGCAAAGTATATTATCTCTCCTCCTTTACGGACAGCGAGGGATAACTCTGCATTGTGGAATGGTATAAAGAGCGGAGATATCCAGGTTGCAGCTACAGATCACTGTCCTTTCGATTTTAAAGGAATGAAAGACCGTTACGGAAAAAAAGATTTCAGAAAAGTTCCAAACGGAGTTCCGGGTGTGGAGACCCTTCTTATGCTCCTTCATTCGGAGGGCGTGGTGAAGGGCAAAATATCACTGGGAAAGATGGTAGAAATCCTTTCAACCAATCCTGCACGCATTTTCGGACTTAAAGAGAAGGGGGCCCTCCTTCCGGGAAAAGACGCCGATGTGGTGGTTTTTGATCCGGGGAGAGAGTTTACAATCGATCACAGAAAATTACACATGAATGTGGACTACAATCCATACAAAGGATTTAAGATTACAGGTATGCCCCATCTGGTGTATTCAAGGGGCAGACTAGTAGCCAAATGGGAGGGGAAGAAGATGCAGTTTGTAGGTAATCCAGGATGGGGTAGGTTTGTAAGGCGGAGCATAAATTAGAGCATACTAACCGGGTCTACATCTATCTCCATATAAACACCTGTGGGCACTTTAAAAGAACTTACCTCTTTCGATAGCAGTGAGTGTGTTTTTGAGAACGAAGATGTTTTTAAGATAATCTGAAATCTGTAGTTTCCTGCAACGAGTGAGATAGGGCATTCGGCAGGTCCCAGCACTTCGGCAAAATCCCTGACAGCCCTCCTGATTTGATCTGAAAACTTCTCTGCGATGTTTTCTGTTTTACTTCGGCTTTTTCCGCGAAAGACAATCCTGAAAAGCCTGGAGAAGGGTGGGAAAGAGAGAGCCTCTCTTGTTTTAAGCTCCTGGTCATAAAAACCCTTCATATCCATCTTTACGGCGTAACGGATTGACTCGTTTTCGGGCCGGAAGGTCTGAACCACAACCTTCCCATCGGGAAAAAATCTTCCGGCTCGACCTGATACCTGCACTATCAGGGAAAAGGTGCGCTCGGCAGCCCTGAAATCGGGGAGAAGAAGACCAGTATCGGCCAGTATGATTCCCACAAGCTTGACACCGGGAAAGTTCAGCCCCTTTGCCACCATTTGAGTGCCCAGAAGAATATCTATCTTTCCCGAATGAAAATCATTTAAGATCTGTCTCATCGCGCCTTTCTTCCTGACCGAATCTGTATCTATCCTTACCACTCTCAACTCGGGAAAGAGAGCCTGTACATCCTCCTCTATCTTCTCTGTTCCGAACCCGGAGTATCCCGTATCGAGAGAATTACAGGCCGGGCATACCTGAATGGGTCTGGTGCTGTATCCACAGTAATGGCAGAGCATGATGTTTCTCTTTTTATGAAAAGTGAGGGATACCGAGCATTGGCGACAGGTCATCGTATAGCCGCAGGTCTTGCAGTGGAAAAAATAGGAGAACCCCCGCCTGTTTAAAAAAAGTATTGTCTGTCCGCCCTCTTCGTGCACCCTTTTTATTTCTCTGATTAAAAGACCGGAGATGCTGCGATTCTCCCTTTTCATATCCACCAGGGAAACATCCGGCATTCTGCCGCCGGACAGACGTTCGGGAAGGGAGAGCCTTAAGATCTTTCCGGTGTTCATAAGATGATAAGCTTCTACAGATGGGGTGGCACTGCCCATCACAAGCTTCGCCTTCGAGGCAGAGCATCTGTACATGGCGACCTGGCGGGCGTGATACCTCGGAGCAGCTCCTGATTTATAAGAACTCTCGTGTTCTTCGTCTATTATTATGAGTCTTAAGTTTTTTACAGGAGCAAAAACAGCGCTTCTTGCACCAACAACGAGCGAAGCCTCTCCCTTTTTTATTCGCATCCATTCCTTAAGCCTCTGGGATGGTGTCAGACGGGAGTGAAGAATTGCCACCTTCTCCCTGAACCTCGTTTTTACGGCTTCCATAACCTGATGGGTCAGAGTAATCTCTGGAACGAGGTAGATGGCACTACAACCCTGTTCGAGTACTTCCTTTAAAATATGCAGAAAAACTTCGGTTTTCCCTGAACCTGTAACCCCATAGAGATAGAACATGCCGCTTTGGCTTCTTTTTATCCTCTGTACAGCTCTCTCCTGCTGGGGAGCCAGGGTGTGTTGGGTTATTGAAAGGGGCTCTTCCGGTTCAAACACAGGTAGGGTGGATTCCTTCTTCCCACCGGGAAGCATGGCCGAGAGCGCTTCTCCCACAGAACACAGGTACAACCGGGAAATCCATTCGGCAAGTTGAATAAAGTCCCTATCAAAGATAGGCTCTTTATCGATTATTCGATCTATTTCTTTAATCTCAAAATCTCCCTCCGGAAGCTCCTCTCTCTCTCCAAGCACATAGCCAACCCTGAGCTTGTTTTTTATAGGTGCCATTACGCGTTGTCCGGGAGAGCAGGGGTCGTCTTTCTTAGGATGATAGAGGAAGATACCGGAGTTGGGAATGTTGAAGGCCACTTCGAGATAAAGGTTGTTTTTTTTAAGAGACATGATTCTCAAGCAAGGATTTAAGTCTTTTAAGATCGTCCCATACCGGTCGCCTTAACTCGGAATTTCTTAAAACCGCACTGGGGTGATAGGTTGGGATAAGGGGAATCCCACGAAAGTTGTACACCTTCCCCCTTAGTTTACCCATGCCGAGTTCCTCACCTGTTAGTATTCGAGATGAAATTCTCCCGGCGGTCAGGATGACTTTCGGCTTTATAAGCTCAATCTGTCTCAGTAAAAAGGGTAGGCACGATTCGCATTCCCCTGGCAGGGGATCACGGTTTCCCGGAGGTCTGCATTTAACTATGTTTCCGATGAAGCAGTTTTTCTCTCTGCTTAAGCCGATTGCCTTAAGCCATTTGTCAAGATACTGTCCCGCCTTTCCCACGAAGGGACGGGCTGTCTTATCTTCATACTCCCCGGGGCCTTCCCCTATTACCATAACAAGAGGATCTAATACCCCTTCGCCGGTTACTACGTTGGTTCTTCCCTCCCAGAGGGCACATCGTTTACATGAATCAATCTCTCTGCGAAGTTCAAGCAGCCGGCTTTCCCTCGAGTTCTTTCCGCTCTTAAAGGATTCCTTTGACGCTGGAGTCCTATCCAGTCTTCTGTATCCGGAACGGATGTAATCCTCTGCAAGATCGAGGATTTTCTGGTATTCCCGTAGAATCTCACTCATCGTATTCCACCCTGGTTAAGAATAATCCCCTTGCAGGCATGGTCTCTCCTGCAAGATTCCGGTCTCTTGCAGCAAGCAGTTCTTCCATTACCTTTTCATCCCTTCCACATTTTTCAAGCTCCAGCATGGTTCCAAGAATGGATCGTACCATTTTCCAGAGAAATGCATTAGCTGTTATTTTAAATATAAGATAGGGTGATTCTATATAGAAGGATGCTTCATACACTTCCCTGACTTTGGAATTGCTCCTATCCCCTGCAGCGGAAAAGGTGGTAAAATCTCTGGAACCCACAATGGAAGCTGCATAACGATTGAGAAGCATGACATCGGGTCTACGCTTAAGGAGAAAGCAGTAGTTTCTGTATTGCGGCGGACAAACCTCTGCGGTAAGGAGCTGATATTTGTAGGTTCTTCTTTTAGCATTAAATCGGGAGTGAAAGTTCATATCAACCTCTTCGCTGCCAAGAACCTTTATATCCGACGGGAGGTAGGAATTGATCGCTCTGGCAAATTCCCTTCCTTTAATTGAGCTTATATCGGTGATGAAATTGGCAACCTGTCCGGTGGCATGTACCCCCGAATCGGTTCTGCTGGAACCGTAAATTTTGATCGGATGGTGATGCATCCTGGCAAGTGCTTCCATGAGAACTCCCTGAACTGTCCTCCCCTTTTTCTGATACTGCCATCCGTAAAATCCGTTGCCGTCATAGGCAAGTACAACCCTGATGTTACGTTGACCCATTTTCCCCCTCTTCTTCTATTTCTTCGGTTATTTTGGTACGCACATCTCGTGCAAGATCCAGAAGAATGGAGGGTTTATTTTTCGAAGCCTTACCCATTCCGAATATTCTCGACAGGGTTCTCTTTGCATTATTAAGATAGGTCTTACGCATCTCGGTATCCTTTCTCGGCCCGTATTTATACTCGAGATATGCTGAAAGATAGAGTACTCCATCATAACCGTAGTTCTTATCCAGATCAGGGCCAAGGTTAGGTATAGAAGCCATTCCCTCTTTGCCTGATTGTTCATACTCTACAGAAAGGATATAGAAGAAGCGTGCCTTTCTATAAAAGAGCTTTGAAAGATAATCGTAGTTTTCTAAAGGAAAGTTCTGATCCAGGTCATTGAATAACCAGGCTCCTCTCAGTGCAGAAATTGCCCTCTTTATGGTGGGGCTTTTTTCGGGAGGGAAAAAATCGTAACACATGATAGCTAAAAAATAACTTGCTGCACCCTCCTTAAGGGTCCGGTGCTGTTCGAATTCCAGTTCCGGGAAAATAAGCTGAATACTCGATATTCTCCTGTCGGTATCCTCTTCAATTTTGTTTTTGGTCGGCTCCTGTATTTCTGAGAAATCCATGGGATAGGCGGCGTAGTAGCATTTGGGACAAACCATTACTGGATAGATGAGAGGATAGACAGCTCCGTATTTTTTTGATGGTTCGTAGAGCCGTCTGAGCTCTTCCGTGAGATCTCCGGCGATAAGCCGACCCCTGCCCGTTCGTAGATCTTCTTTATAAAAGTTGGCCTCACAGATCGGACATGCGGTTGGTTTTTTTGAGAAAAAAGAGAGACTACTGGTTTCTACATCTGACATATCACCCCTCGATAATAACTACAGCAATAGCGTTATCCTTTTCATGTGTAAGAGAAACTAGAAGGTTCTTTCCTCCTATTTTTTCAAAGGCTTCTCTGGCTTTTCCGAAAAGGCGAATATCCGGTTTCCCATTATAGTTATTCTCAACCTGAATCTCCTTGAGTGCCAATCCCTTTAATCCGGTTCCCAGTGCTTTACCAAAAGCTTCTTTTGCCGCGAAGCGAGCGGCCAGAGAGAGGACAGCAAGGCTCTCCTGACGTTTTCGAACAGAAGCAAGCTCATCCGGATGGAAGTATCTTTGTAGAAGACCTTCAACTCTCTGCCATTTTCGCATACGATTTACATGAACAACATCTATTCCTATACCAAGGATCATTTATTCCTCAATCTCCCTCAGTGTAATCTCTACCTCCTGGGGTTCGAACTGCAGAACAAAAATTCCGGTGGGTACATCCGGTCTGGTTTTGAGAGTGTAGGTGCCTGCGGTGTTTATCTCAGAACAATCGACTACCAGTCTAAACTGTTCCGGTTTTAATTTTTCGAGCAGGATCTGGGTCCCCTGACATTTGATTGTTCCGGTTGGCAGGCTATGGTCTATCCTAAGATCGGGTGCAAGATCAATAGTGATGATATCCACAGGATCGAATGTTTTTAGAATAACAGCCTCCTGAATGATGCCCCTGAACTCAACAACTCCTCCTCCCGGAAATACTGTCAAATCGTTTTCCCTTTTTAATGATACCCTCTGGGTAAAACTTTCTCTTTTCTCAGATAGATCGATCTCCTCAGTATAGATCTTTTGTATTTCTGATATCAGACCTTCGGGACCTTCTGCCTTTATTGCAGGGGGATTGATGAAGTACTGAACCAATTCATAACCATGGAAAGGCAGGCCTTTCAAAGTTGGTACCACCTCTAATGTTTTGGTTACCTTCCTTTCTATTTTTAAGGTTACCTCCAAAGGTTCCACTTTTATTTCCAGAGGCTCTATCTGGAGAGCAGTTCTCACTTTTCTTATTTCCACAGGAACACGATAAACTCCTTCTGATTTAATAGGAGTGAGGTCAAGGTAGGCCTGAATATCTTCTTCCATTACGAGATGGATATCATTTTTTGAACCTCGCAGAGTAACGCGGACACTGCGGGGATAATTTTCGGCAGGAGTGTATTCCTGGTTGACATTAAGTTCCAAGGGAACCCGAAAGAACCTCTCTTCCATGGTGCTCATTCTGTAGAATAGGAACATTAGTATGGCTGCAGCCACAGAGAGGATTTTTGCCGGCCAATCTGAAATTATTTGTTCCAGAAAAGATTTACTCCTCAAGGGTAGTCCCCTCAACCTCCTCTTCGGACTCTTCCCCGAAGTTTAGCAGAGTTTTTAAGTTTTTTCTTATCTCATCGATGCTGAGATCGTAGAAGAGATTTGCATCGTAGGCCATGGAAATTGCTCCTGTCTCCTCGGAAACAATGAGAATTACCGCATCGGAGACCTCTGCAAGTCCCAACGCAGCCCTGTGCCGGGTACCGAAGCTTCTTCGGATATCAGGTTGTTCTGATAGTGGAAGGAAACAACCAGCCGAAAGAATCTTCCCACCCTGAATGATCATGGCCCCGTCGTGAAGGGGAGTATTATGCCCGAAGGTGGTAAGGATTAAGCTTGTAGATAAATCGGCATTGATTCTGGTGCCTGTATCTATTATGTTTTTTATGCCCACCTTTCTGATAAACACTATCAAACAACCTCTCCTTCTTCCTGCGAGTACCTCCACGGCATTTAGTACAGAATCGATGTGGTAGGGTTTGGCGCTGGAGGTAAACTGGAACCATCTCCCCTGTCCGATCCGCATGAAAATATTACGCAGTTCCGGTTGAAAAACGATTGCAATTATAATGACTATAACAGTGGCAAGTCTGTTCATGAGCCAGAGCATTGTATCCAGTTTGAGAAAAAAGGTTACAGCATAGATAAAAGCTAAAAGAAAGGCTCCTTTTATTAGCTGGATAGCTCTGGTTTGAGCCAGTATCTGATAGATCCGATATATTAAGAACGATAAAATGCCTATATCAAGAACAGGCCTGATTATATCGCTGAAGATCCAGAATTTCGAAAGCCATTCCATTATAAAGTGTATCCCCTGCTATAATTCATGGTCAAGTATATGGGAAAATTAAAACCTCCACAATATAAAACCTTCAGGATTATGAGCGCCTCCGGCTTTTAAGGCCTCTGATTTTTTTAAAGATCTTCACAACCCTTTCTGCTTCTTTTTTATCGAGTAATGCCCTGGCAAAAATATCTCTAATAAAACGCCCCATCTCATCTTTCCCTGTTAAAGTAAAAAAACCTATCTCTTCCAGACAATCTGTTACAGTGGCAGTAAGCTTTTTCAATTCGGCATGATCAATGGGATGAAAATTGCCCATTCCACCCATGGCTCTTATAGACTCCCTGTAGATAATATAAGTAATGATCTGAACCGCATGGGATAGATTGAGCGAAGGAAACTGAGGTGAGGATGGTATAGTAACAGCCAGATTACAAAGAGAGAGCTCTTCATTTGTTAATCCGTGTTCTTCGTTGCCGAAAACAAGGGAGATTGTCCCATTCCCTGTGTCGATTATCTTTCTGGCAAGCTCTTCGGGTGTAAGTGAAAAGTATTTTCTCCATTTCCCCCTCCTGCGCGTAATACCCGCCGAGAGTACAGAATCGGAGATAGCATGTTCGAGGGAATCACTGAAAACAGCCTGGTCATAAACATCCTTTGCATGAACTGCCAGGGTGGCGACCCTTAAAATATCAAGCTCTTTTCCTTTTACTATTTCAAGTCTATTTAGTCCCATTGTTTTCATTGCTCTGCATACAGCGCCCACGTTGGTACCATCCCTGGGAGAAACGAGAATGACCTTAATGTTTCTCTTCAAATCAATCATATCAGATAAAATATTTCCTTCTTATGTAATACCACGAAGCTTGTGCTTTCTTAAGGAAAAGCATTTATCAAGGGAGCTCACTAACCTCAAGTTGCATGTGAGTCTTAAGAACCCTTAAAGCTTGGGTTAGAGGAGCTCCCCAACGAGCCATCATCTTAATAGGAAGTACAATCCTTGTTGCATTATCTATAGTTTAAAAAGGAATATATTTTCTGGCAAGGTTTATACAGCACAGTATGGCCTCTTTCATGCTCAGGTGATTGACAACTCCTTTCCAGGCAATGTCGAATGCGGTTCCATGATCCGGGGAGGTTCGAATAAAGGGTAGTCCGAAGGTAATACTTACAGTCCGGTAAAAGTCGTAGGTTTTTGCAGCTATATGACCCTGGTCGTGATATAGAGACACCACTATGTCGTATTCTCCGTTAAGAGCAAGATGAAAAACGCTATCTGCAGGGATCGGCCCGTGCACATCCATCCCCATCTTCTCTGCTTTTAAGCAGGCCGGCTCCAGGATAACTCTCTCCTCCTCTCCGAATAGTCCCCCGTTCGATGCGTGGGGATTTAAGGCAGCCAGTGCTATTTTAACATTAGTGTATCCGATGGAGTGCATACATTTTTCCGCATCAATTATACTTTTTACTATACTTTCTGTATCCACTCTATTAAGGGCTTCTTTCAGTGAAAGATGGCGAGTGTGGAAAAATATATTAAGCTTATCTACTGAAAATACGGTATAACTTTTATCGCTTTCGGAAAGGGCGGCTAGCATTTCGGTGTGTCCGGCAAAGGGTATTCCTGCTTGTTTAAGGGACTCTTTATTTAAAGGAGCGGTGACCATACCGTGTATTTTCCCTTCCTTTGCAAGAGAGACTGCATCTCTTATATACAAACCGGCCGCTTCCCCTCCAAGTGGAGAGACCTTTGCCCGGGGAAGCTTTAAAGTATCTCGAAAAAAGCCGGTATCCCACATGGGAATCTCAGTGGAAATTACCGATAGCTCTTCAGTATCATGGATCGATCTAAGCTCAATATCAGCACCTGTTAACTTCGCGGTTTCTTCGAGTACTCTCCTGTCTCCTATAATAAGAAAGCCCATATCACTTGCAGAGAAAGCTTCTCTCACCTCCCGAGATAGAACGCTTTTAAGTACGATTTCAGGGCCGACGCCTGCAGGATCGCCCATAGTAATACCGATTATTGGTTTTCTATTCTTTTCCCTTGATCTCATCTTTTATAGCATAGTATATTATTTTCTCCGGCGTGTGTATATTAACAACAGCAGTATAAAATCAAGATCGTGCTCCTGTTAGGGCTCTAAAAAAAGATAACTTACCAATGGGAGGCTTTATGAACGAGGTTTTCTTTACAGACATGCATGCAAAGTACGGAAACTCGATCGAAAATAAACTCAAGAAGCTCTTAAGAAAGGCAAACTTAAAGAGCTTCATCGGGAAGAAAGAGCTCGTGGCTCTAAAGGTGCATGTGGGGGAAAGAGGTAACACGGGATTTTTAAGTCATAACTTTGCACGTGTTATTGTAGAAGAGGTTAAAAATGCAGGTGGAAATCCCTATATCACCGATACGAATACCCTCTACAGCGGCGGGAGACATAACGGGGTGGATCATGTCGTAACGGCTGTTCAACACGGGTACTCCTACGCTTCGGTGGGCGCACCCTTTATCCCTGCAGATGGTATCAGAGGTCTTGATTACATTCCAGTAAAAATTGAGGGAAAGCATTTCAAAGAGGCTAAACTGGCCGCAGGCATCGTAAAGGCGGATAAAATTATTTTTTTAACCCATTTCAAGGCCCACATAGAGGCAGGAATAGGCGGAACGATAAAAAATCTCTCCATGGGATGTGCCTCCATAGCAGGCAAACAGGAACAACATTCCACCTCAAAACCGGAAATCAAAGAGAAAAATTGTACTGGTTGTAGACAGTGCTACTGGGCCTGCCCTGAAGGCGCTATCACCATGGTGGATAAAAAGGCCGTAATTAACTACGAGCTCTGTATTGGATGCGGCCAGTGTGTTGCTGCCTGCAATTATGAGGCGATGCAGGCAAAATGGGATTCTGAAAACAGGGTGTATCTGGAAAAAGTCTGTGAGTATGCAGTTGCAGCAGCCAGATATTTAAAGGATAAGGCCCTATATCTAAACTTTGCCATCAATATAACCCCCGATTGTGACTGCTGGCCGGCAAGCGATGTGCCTATTGTGGAAGATGTAGGTATTTTCGGATCCTACAGTCCCCTCTCCCTGGAACGGGCAACACTTGAGATGGTAAGTAAATCCAGGGCCAATGAGAGAAGCAGTTTCAAGGATAAAATAATGAATGGGCCAAATGTTTTTCAGGAAATAAGAGAGCATATTCCAAGCGACAGACTCCTCGAGTATTCCAGAGAACTGGGGTTGGAAGATGAATACAGACTTATATTTGTTAAATAGCAGTAATTCTTTGGTGAATAAGGCAGCCTTAAAACCCGGCCCGCCAGCCCCCGGATCACCCGCAAGGAGCGCTCAATACCGTTCACCGGCGTTTGATGCGTCAGTACTGCTTGCAACCCTTTTTCGTTGACTCTGAAGGTGAGTTTTTATAATATTTAGGCAAATGCTTAAAATATACAAATTGGGTGATGAAATACTGCACAAGAAGGCCAGCATGGTACCCGACTTCGATCAAACTTTAAGAGATCTCGTAGAGGCAATGTTTGAAACAATGCATCAGGGTGATGGTATCGGTCTGGCGGCTCCCCAGGTTGGAGTGCTGAAGAGGGTTTTTATAAGCAATGTGACCGGAGATGAACCGCGGGTTTTCATCAATCCGGAGATTTTAAGAACATCCATCGAACAATCGACATACGAAGAAGGTTGTTTAAGCATTCCCGAAATTTATGCAGATATATTAAGACCTTCCGCTGTTACAATTCAGGCATGGAATGAAAGGGGTAAGCCCTTCAGGTTTGATGCAGAAGGTCTTCTCGCAAGAGTGATTCTCCATGAAAACGATCACTTAAACGGGATTCTTTTCATAGACAGAGTTAATGCCAAAAAAAGAAAGAGACTGGTTAAGTTGTACGACAGGAAAGTTAAAAACGGATGCGCATAATTTTTGCAGGATACCCGGAGATAGGTATTCCATCACTCGAGAAACTGAGTAAAAAGCACGAAATAGCAGGCGTTCTCACTCATCCGGATAGAGTCTCCGGAAGAGGTAAAAAAAGAGTACCTCCCCCTATAAAGGTAAAGGCGGAAGAACTGGGCATTCCTGTTTTTCAAACAGAAAAAATCGATAAACCCTTTATGAATATGATATCCTCCCTTAAACCGGATATTCTGGTTGTAGTTGCCTACGGGAAAATACTAAAAAAGGATTTTATCGATCTGTTTCCCAGGGGAGGAGTAAATCTTCATCCCTCCCTTCTTCCTCTTTACAGAGGACCTTCACCTATCCAAGCAGCCATTTTAAACGGAGACAGCGAAACCGGGATAACCGTGCAGAGGATAGCCTTGGATGTGGACAGCGGTGATATTTTAGACCAGCTCAGGATACCTCTCTACGGAACGGAGACTACCTTGAGTCTGACGGGGCGTATTTCTATTCTCGGTGCAGATCTTCTCCTCAGGGTGCTGGATGATATTGAGAAAGGAAAGGAAACCGCCACTCCTCAGGATAATGAAAAGGCAACTTACTGCACTCAGATCAGGAAAGAAGACGGGATTATTCGATGGGACAGACAAGGAGCTCTAGAGATAAGCAGAATGGTAAGAGCCTTCAATCCATGGCCAAAGGCTTATACCTGGTTCAAAGGTAAAACTTTAGCCATCCTGGAAGCAGGAGTTTACGCCGGAAGGATAAACGATAAGGCGAGAGGGCCAGGATACGTATACGGAGTAGACAAAGATGAAGGAATTTTGATACAAACGATAGACGGCATCCTGGCTGTAAAGAAGCTACAGCTCCAGTCAAAAAAGCCGCTTGAATGGAGGGCATTTATAAACGGAATACGCGACTTTCCAGGTTCTACACTCGGAGTTAAGAGATGAACTATTTTAATAATAAGCTCAAGGAAATACTTCCTAAAAG
>Ga0180301_10001636_pt1 | contig 17632 bp, 25 predicted proteins | sample GuaBasSediGuay16_FD_121797 | JGI IMG/M metagenome (GOLD analysis project Ga0180301, IMG submission 121797) | Subseafloor sediment microbial communities from Guaymas Basin, Gulf of California, Mexico - Guay16, Core 4569-2, 12-15 cm | ecosystem: Environmental > Aquatic > Marine > Hydrothermal... | reverse complement strand
GCATTAAGTATTAAAAATTGAGTATTAAAAAATTTAGTATCGTTTGCAAAAATGATCAATTTTAAAAAACTTGGTTTCAGTATCAAAACAGCGCTTAAAGGATTAAGAAGTGCTGTGAGAGAAGAACAAACTTTTAAGATTCAACTTGGAATAGGAATTTTAGTTTTATTTTTGATGTTCTGTTTTCCTTTGACTCGCATTGAAAGAACTATTTTGGTTTTAACCGTCTCGTTAGTTTTAAGTTTGGAATTAATTAATTCTCAAATTGAAAGAATTTTAGATTTTTTACAACCAAATCACGACCCGAAAGTCAAATTAATCAAAGACCTTTCGGCTGGTGCTGTTTTGCTTTCTGTTTTGGGCTCAATTATTATAGGTCTGTTGATTTTTCTACCATATGTGTTATAATAACTGATTATTCTTTTAAGATTGAACATTAAAAAAATGAAATGACAGGAGGAGAAAATGTTAAGAGAGTTTGCTGTTTTTGATATTGAAGGCACTCTACTCAATAATAAAAAGCTATATCGAAAAATACGGAAAGAATTGTTTGACTTAAAGATTCACTCACTTCTCAGTCGATTGTATTTTAAGGTCTTCAGGGGGAGTTGTAAAGTTGATGGCTTAATCTATGATTTTTTTGAGGGAATCGATGAAAAAAAACCTAAGTTGTTCAATGGAGTCCGACCAGTTTTAGAAAATTTTAGCGAAAGGAGAATAAAACTATTCGCAAGCACCGGCTCTAAGGTTCTGAAAGCAAAAGAAAAGTTGGAACAGGCAGGAATTCTTGGTTTTTTTGAACTCGTCCTGGGACGAGAAATTCCTAAAGCAGGACATATTCCTTTATTTGCCTGTCACTTGAGAGTTACCTTGGAAGAGTTTTCTTCTAAGGCAGTATATATTGGCGATGAACCGAGAGATATGATTTTAGCAAAGCGGTTCGGTCTCTACGCGATTGGAATTACCAACACAGTGAGGGAAAGAATATTGAAGGATGCAGGAGCTGATGAAATTGTTGAGAATTTTGAGGAATTGATGAAATTTATATAATCTTTGAAAAAGAAAGGAGGTGCAAGAATGCCGAGAACATTTTTTTTAGCATTAACTGAGGTTTGGTTTTGGCAATTACTGTCCGGGGTTTTATTCATTTTATGTCTTGGACTGATCATCTATCGTCCATGGAGATACTCTGGGAAAAAATATCTAAAGAGATTGTCTAAGCTGGAGAAATCGCAGCTGAAAATGATGGCTTCTGGCATGAATTGGGATAAGCGACTTTCAGAGGCTCAACTAAAAACTGCAGAAAGATTAGCTCTTTTGGATTTAAGAGAATTAGCAAAGCAGATAAGGGAAAATATGGATTTAATTTCTAAAGACGCTATAAAAGATGAGAGAAAATATAAGAAGGCCTTAATGAAAGTAATAGGATTGAAAAAGAAATTTATTAATGCAGTATATGTTGTAGGACTATCAGGATTAGAGGTTCCGACCGATCCGTTCAATCCTATCTATGATGAAGTCAGAGAGGAACTTAAAGGGCCAAAGACTAAAAAGCTTGAAGTAAAAAAGCAGGAAGACTCCAAAAAGTCAGTTTCCAAAACGTAACAAAAGAGCCCACCAGGCCTACTTGGCCTGATGGGCGATTTTTTATGGCTGCAAAACGCCTTCGCTTTCGCCTTTTCCCTCAACTGTAATAACGACTTCTTTAATCGCCGAAAATTGCTTTAGGGTTTTTTCAATTTGAGTACGGATACAAATTGAGTTCAAAGAACCTCCTCTATAATTTTGTAGTTCTTTTGAGAAATCAACATAGACGGTCCCGGTAGTTAAATCTATCCGGAGCTGGTTTAATTTTACATCCTTAGGAATTGCCGTATGTAAATCTAATCTTTTCCTTTCCTGTTCAGTTGGCCCTTCAAGCAATTTCTCGATAGCTGACTGAACCACTCCTTCTGAGGGGACAATGCATTTTACCGGAACTAATTCTATCGTTTTGCAGTATCTATCGCATCTTAGAAAGTAAATTTCGATTTCTGCAGTGCTTACCTTACCGAAATAAGAGTTGTCTGCTAAAGCCAGATTGCCAAAAATAATTAAAAAAATCATTCCTAAAAAAATTATTTTTTTCATGGCTTTCCTCCTTTTTTAATGAACTTTCTTTTTTATCACAAGAAATTTTAGCATAAACGAAAAACTATTGCAAATTTTTTAAAATGTGGTAAAATAAAATAATTAAGCAGCTCTTTTACATTTTAAGAGGAGCTGAAAGGAGGTGAAGAAAGATATGAACATTGAAGATATATTGAAGAAATTTGTTTGTGATGGCGAATCCGAAAGATTAATGGTATTGGATATAACAGAAATAGAGTTAGACATGATGGAAAGCGATGGAATTTCTCCGGATGCTTTCGAGATATCTATTTCAGAGGAAGAGGGAAATAAAATCAGAACTGTAGATGACCTAATAGACTTTCTTAAAGAAAATAAAAAATAAAGAAAGGAGAAAAGCTATGTAAGCTATTCAGAATTTTTGTTTATTGCTTGATACTAACGACTTAGGTTTTGGGGAGCGATGGCAATCTTGGTCTTTTTTGCTTTTGGATTGTCAGTGATAATAAAGATTATCAAAAAAAGGGAGGATAAAATGGCATGGTGGAAGATAGTTTTACTGGTGCTTGTCAGTATTTCTCCGGGTATTTTTTTCTTTACTGTTATCATTGGGCTTAAGTTGAGTTGGAAATGGTTAATAAGAGACTATCCTTATGACGATGAAATGTGAAACTTCAGAAAGGGGGTAAATATGTTAGTAAAAAATTTCGATGACTTTATCAGTGAAGCAGTTCTCTATCCTAATCCAAAAATTAGAGTTAACATTGTATTCGATTTAATTAATAGTGCCAGAAATGCGGTTGTCCAGGCACGATACGAAGCAAAAGTCAGGAAATCAGTTTTGAGACCTTCTGGAAAACTGAAATTTTCAGATACACTGGGGTTTTTTTCGGTGGACACCCAGGATGAGAGAAAGGATTTTGAGAAATTTGCATTAGAAGTAGCAGAGGATCTAAAAGAAACAAGAGAGTATCTCGAGGATATCGCTGATGAAGAAATAGATTTTTCTGTTGAAATTACTGGTTCTTATTTTATCGAGCGGAAGGCAGAGAAGAAAAGGTTAGAGGAAATGCTGCAATTACCCGAAATGACATCTAAAGGAGGAAGCCAGAATGATAAAAATGATAATTACAAGAACACCATGTGATTGTGCTTTAATTTATACCGTTCCTTGTCAAGAAGGGGCGGAGGGAACAACCCGTGTTCATTGCCCGGGTTGTGGTAGAGAATATGCTGTCAGCGAAGGAAAAAAGATTTTCCACTTAACAGAATTTTGCGGAAAATCCTTAAAAGAGGCTCTTAAAATGGGAAATTCCAAAAGGAGGCAGAATTGAGGCCGAAGAAAAACAGGCACAGGGAAAAAGGGGTTAAACCCGATTGCAATAATAATTTCGGGAAAGGCAATAGCTTGTTAACTAGAATCAGGAATCAGATAGGTAGACGTAGGAACCAGGAGCAACGAAAATGGCGAATAAAAAAAAGGAGGTGATGTTCAATTACTTTCTTCGGGGAGCGAGACCCTAAAGGAGGCAAATAACCGAGAAAGGAGAGTTGAATGCATGAAGCAGATAATAGAGCAGAGGTAAAATGTTGGAAGTGTGGGAGAAAGCGAGTCATAATCTCGAATAAAACGGAGGTCCAGGAGTGGCTCAGAAAAATGAGAGAGAGCGAAAAAGCCGGAGCACGGAAAGTGATCGGTGGGTTTATAGAAGTAGGTGAGAATCTTGTGCGGGCCACTTATCATAGTCCTGTGGTAGTTGAGGTTTGGGGTAGTGAATTTCCACTGGAGAAGAAATATTGGTCTCGTTTGTGCCCACGCTGTGCTGAGGAAAGAATAAATGAAATCAGAAGGAGTAAGAAGAAATTTTAAACCGCGGCGCTTATAAGCGTGGTGGGGACTCTTTTGCCTTGATCACCCAAGGCAAAAGCTGAAATCCGACACACCCAGTTGGATTTCAAGAGCGTGTTTCCCCACCACGCGCTTTTTATTTTATTAATTGACAGAATTTACACAATATTGTATGCTAAAATATCTTTAAAAATTAAAAATGGATATATTCAGAAAATATTAAAGAATTAAAGAGGAGGGGAATAAGATGAAGTCTATTAAGCCAATAATCTTTTTGCTGTGTCTGATTATCTTTGCTTCAGGGCGTTCCGCTTATGCCTATATAGTTCCAGCGGAAAATGCCAAGTTCGGAAAGGAAATAGTCGTTGTACATAAAGTTAGAAGAGGGGATTGTCTTTTGAAGATTGCTGAATTTTGGGGGGCTGATTTGAAAAGAATTTTGGAGATGAATAATTTGAACATTCACGATAAAATCTATCCTGGCCAGAAAATTAAAATTCCAACCGGTATATTCTGGGGCAAGACGATCAGTTACACCGTTCAAAAAGGCGATACCGTTCTGAAAATTGCCAGGAAGTTCGGGGCTTTTCCCGAACAGATTTTCCACGACAACAACCTCACACTTCGAAGTTTAATTTACCCGGGCCAAATACTGAAAGTGGCAAAAGTGATAGTGCTTCAGAAAGAAGTTATTGCCAGTTGGTACGGAAAGGATTTCCACGGAAAAAAAGCAGCAAATGGCAAAAGATATGATATGCACAAACTGACTGCGGCTCACCGGTTTTTACCTCTGGGAATGAAACTCAAAGTAACTTACGATAATAAAAGCTTGGTTCCTTTCTTGAGAGTGAGACGAAGCATTGTGGTAGAAATCACTGACCGAGGACCTTGGATTTTATGGAGGCAGCTTGACCTTTCTTATGAAGCTGCCAAACGATTGAAAGGGACTTTAATAGATGGAATATTTAGGGTGACGATAGAGACACCCTGAAAGGAGGAAAAAATGGAAGTGGAAATTATTGTAGCGATTTTGTTTGCATATTTATAGACGTCGTGGTCTGGATGGACCATGACATTAGTAGAGGACCAGGGAGGGAAAAATGAAAAAATGGATGAGTTTCTTAATTTGTGGAGTAGTTATTGTTATGGCAGCAAGTTTTAGTATCTGTGCCATAGGGCAAGAATTAGAAAACCCTATCCCAAATTCCATATATGTATATATGTTGAGATACATAATGGCACAGGAGATCTCTCCGCATATAAAATAGCTAAGATTAAAGTGAGTGGGTTAGATTTCTTGCTCTTTTCTGCCTCTTTTGTAGTGGAATGTCCAGAGGATATCCAGATCTTGTGGGTTCGAAATGGCAATTTTCTTGGTAATGAAATTACCTTTTTCACCAGTATAGAAAGAGAGAAAATAAGAATTGGATTGATGGCGAAGAAAGAGCATGGAACATTTGGTAGTGGTATTCTTGCAGAAATTATTTCGGAGGTCAGGGGAGTTGATATTAATGGAAATTTGGTTGAATTCGTTTCTCCCCAGGTGAAAACAGAAATCTAAAAATCTTGTTATAAAATAGAGCAGTTTGGAGTAATTCCGAGCTACCCTATCATTTTAGAAAAGCTAACAAACATTTCTAAAAAATTACCTTTAAAGTTTCATAAAGGAGGTAGAAAAATGATGGAAAGATTAACAGAAGAGAACGAAAGAATAGCAGAACTTATCAGGAAATTGAACCGCATTACGATAACTCTGGGCATAGGGAAGAGGGCAATAATTGAAGATTTTCGGTTGGTGTTCAAAGAAGGAAAGATGAGATTGGCAAGTAGAGACGGTAATTTGTTGAGAAGCTGGCAAGGGTGGGTGGATACGACTTCGTATCCACCAAAGTTGGTCTTGAGGAAATTGGGTTTGTATAAAACCAACCTTACAGTAGATATTCCTGAGAGCGACGGCACGGTGGTAATAACAGAGAAGAAGTTGAAAATTAAATTTGAATTTTACAAGTAAGCATTTTAAAAGGCGCAAGGCCAATATTTTAATTAATGACCTTGCGCCTATTTATTTTGTAACAAATCGCTGCAGTCGTGAGATTTTGTTATATTTTTATTGCAAATGATGAAATACATAGGTAACGCCCTAAAATGTTAAAATTTGGTAAAATTGGAGATAAGAAAGATGGTTCTTTAAATATCTCCTGCGCCTTTCATTTGACAAAAATAGGGCACAGTTTTAAGATTTGATAAAGCACTTTAATTTTTAAATAAATGATGTGAGTAGAGAAGGTCTTTATTTTGTTTTGGCAAATATTGAGTGATATTTTAGAGTAAGTAATCGCTCTTTTTATTTGTATAAGGAAAGGAATAAATTTTAAGGAGGAATAAAATGATAAGAAGGTCGAAGATTCTTTTATCAGTTTTTTTGCTGATTTTATTTCTCATAATCCTCCAAGGTTTTTTAGGAACTTTTAAAGGTGAAGGCACTGAGAGAGAGAAGAAACTAGAAATCAGTTTTTATGCTGAGTTTCTCCCTGCCCAAGAACTTCTCAAGAAAGAGGTAATGGAGCTTCTTGATAAATATCAAATACATCTCTACATCGCTATTTCCGAAGAGAAAATGGCAGCTCTAACTCCAGTCCTGAAAGAGTATCAAAGGAGAAATATTGAGTATTCTCTCTGGCCGGTTATGAGTAAAGAAGATGGCTATTGGGTTCAGGAGAGAAATTTGAAAAAGTTTTCTCAATTTTTGGATAGAATTTTTGAATGGGCCAAGGAGAATAAAATTGAAATTAGAGAAGTCTTGATTGATTTTGAACCCAAACAATTTTTTAAGTTAGTTGATGTTGAGAATTTCGGTGATTTTCTATTTTGGGCACGAAAAACCGCCAGGGAGAATATTGGTAAAAGTAAGTTTGAGCAGTCAAAGCAGGTTGTTCGACAGGAGATAATTGAAAAGATTCGTTCCCGCGGGATAAAAGTCACAGCAACATTTTCTAATTTTGGGTTAGAAGAGATAAAGGGTTTTTCTACTGCTGCCCAAGATTTTCTTGAAGCGCCAGTATTTGGATTACCTTGGGATAGGATTGATTTCCAATGCTACAACTTTCCGATATTAGCAAGATCAAGTTTTACTCACCCCGACCTTGCTCGAGTTCTCTATAGCTTAACTGGGAGAGCAAGGAAATATTGCCACACAGAAATAAGTTTTTCAGTAGGCCCTTTGTCCCCACAAGAATTTTCCTCTGAAGAGGTAATAGTTGATATAGGAGCAGTGTTGGCAGCGGGTGTCTATAGAGTTAATATCTACAGTTTGGACGGACTTTTAGAATTTACTGAACCAGAGAAAGAAATTGAAAGAATTTTGCAAGCCCGGCCAGAAAAACCTCCCCTTACTATTGGAGCTACTTGGCTTATTTTTCTTAGAAAGATGGGGTGGTTTTACCTCCGGAGCTTGCAATTCTTGAAAAATCTATAAAAAGCACGAGTTATTAAAAAATAGATAGCTCGTGCTTTTTGCTTAATATAATTTTGACAATAAAGAAAAAAAATTTTAATATAAGCTAAATATCATCGTTCTTTAATAAGTTTTTATAAGGTATATAAGGAGGAAAGCGGTGAGTCAAAAAAATTATTATCACATTATTATAAAGGAAACTAGCGAAAAAGAAGAGCTGTTAGAAAAATATCAGAAGAGAATAAAAAATTTGGAGGTAAGAGGGCTCGAGGAATTCCAGAGGAAAGTTCTCTGGATCCTTGGAGAGATAGATAAAAAGGTGAAATTTGTTGGTGGAAACTGGAATACTCGTTGGGAAGGGTTTTTAAACCAACTAAAAAATGCTATTAATGAGAAACTGATTCAAGTAAGTGATGATTTTGCACCTCATCCAGTAAGATTTGTGCCCCAAGTGCTTAAGAATTTAGGATTGAATAATCTTCTAGAGATTCTGGAGCTGAAAACAGAAATTTTAAAGCTGCAAAGGCAAAAGATAATAGACAGAGAAAAGGAAAGGAGATATGAGCGGATTAAAAAAACTTTTGAGGAGGTGGGTTGGATACTTGAAGTGAAACCTTCTCGCCGGAGTGTAACTGTATTAAGAAAGGAAGATAAGTGTAGGCAAGTAATTTTTGGACGAATTGAGAAAATGAAAAAAACAGGAGGGAAGAAATGAAAAAGAAATTAATTGCTTTTTTAGTCCAGAGATATCTCCGTAAATTAGCGAGAACTACAGGTGAAGAAGAGTTTTATTCCACTTTCGATAGAATTTTGGAAGGGTTGGAGAAACATTCGATTGGCCAGAACCAGAATGCAGTAAGAGTGGTTCGAGAAGCTGGTAAGAAAGGGCATCCCTACGTTGAATTAACCCGATTGTTAGTTCAGAAACGCTTAGGCAAAAACCCCAGAAAAATGTTGGTTAATGATTTCTTTTTACCTTGGGTTTTAATGGATAAAAAGAAGATCCGAGAGACTCTTGAAAAAGAAGGATTTGAAGCACCTTGGTTTTTTGTTATCTCACCTTTGAAGTATTGCGATTTAAGTTGCCCCGGTTGTTATGCTTTGGCCGATAAAGGAAAAACAATGTTGGATTTTAAATTGCTTAATCGGATAGTGAAGGATGCCAGAAGATTAGGGATTCGATTCTTAACTATCTCTGGTGGAGAACCTTTTATCTATTACGATGAGAAGAATAGAAAGACCATTCTTGATTTCTTTTACGAAAACCGAGATATCTATTTCCAGGTTTACACCAACGGAACTTCATTAGTAGATAAACTTCTTGCTGAAAAAGAACTTTTGCCTAAAGCAAAGAAAGGTGATGAGAAAGCAAAAGCGGCTTGGGAGAGAATACGAAGAGCAGCTATCAGAAATTCTAAATTATACGGTATGGACAATATCGCCCCTTATCTCAGCTGGTTAGGAAATGTAGCTCCAGCTATTTCTCAAGAAGGATTTGAGGCTGAGACAGATGAGAGAAGAGGAGAGGGAATGTATAAAGTAATTGAGAACGCCAGAAAAAATTTGACTCGCTATGGAGTACTTCACGGATTCAGTATAACTTATACTAGACCCAACGCTGATGTTTTAACTGATGAGAAATTAATCGATGAATTGATAGCTCAGGATGTCTCTTTTGGTTGGTTTTTTATCTATATTCCCAAAGGAAGAGATCCGGACTTAAATCTTGTGCCAACTCCAGAACAAAGGGTTCGCTTGAGAGAATTTGTTTGGAAGATGAGAAATATAAAACCCATATTTATCGGTGACTTCTGGAATGATGGTCCTTGGGTTGGAGGTTGTATTGCCGGTGGCAGAAAATACTTTCATATCAGAGCGGATGGAAAGATAACTCCTTGTGTTTTTGCTGATTTTAGCATCGGGCACATTGAAAAAGATTTTTATCAAAAAGGAAAAACCCTTAAAGATGTAATTCAGCATCCAGCCTTCTGTTATTTAAGAAAAAGACAATTGGATATCGACAATAAATGTACACCTTGTTGTATAATCGACAATCCAGAAATTTTGCGGGATACCGTCAGAAAATTCGATTTAGAACCTGCTTTACCAGGGGAAGAGGAGATTATTGCTGGCAAAACGGCTGATTTTCTGAATAGCTATTCAAAAGAGATCCGCCAAATGACTTGCGATTTTTGGGAAAGATTAAAAGGAGGAGAATTTGATACTGAGAATGTAAAACTGAGTAAAGTAATTGAAAATTATGAAAAACGAAATTTGGAAAGAGTTCACTTTGAAGAAATAAATTTAAAATAAAAATGTCCTCCTGTCATTTCTTGACAGGAGGACTTTTAAATTCTTTTGAAGATTTGCTTTCGATAACCATAGTTTAGTACGGAGTAGACAACCCATCTTCGATAATCTATCCAAGGGAATCTTTTCAATATTGATTTTAAAGAATAAGCCCTTCGGTGAGCTTGCTCTCTGGCATTTTTCAATTCTTCTGGAGTAAAGTTTCTTGGCTTGTAAACTGCATAGGTGAAGTCATACATTTTCCAATCTTTGGTTATAATTCGGTTTTCTTTTTCCAATTTTTCCCATAAAGCAGTTCCGGGAAGAGGAGTTAGGATTGAAACCTGCATAGCATCAAGTTTTACTGCTTGAGAAAATTCTAAAGTTTCTCGAAAAATATGAGGATCGTCAGAATCAAATCCAAACACGAATGCACCAATTACTGCTATGCCGTGTTTGTGGAAAGTTTTTACTGCTTTGTAGTAGTTCTCTCGAAGGTTTACTCCTTTTCTGGCTTCTTTTAAACTCTTAGGATTGATACTTTCTAAGCCAATAAACAGTACCTTACAGCCGCTTTTTGCTGCTAATTCCAAGAGTTTTTCATCCTTAGCGATATTCACGCTGGCCTGTCCTCCCCAGTAAAATTTCAAAGGGATCAGAGCTTTTAATAATTTTGCGGTGTAATCTCTGGTTTTTTCCCCACCGAAGATATTATCGTCCATAAAACCAATTATGGGATGACTAATCCGTTTCCAAAGGAGATTCCCTAAAAATTTTCTTCCGGGAGAGACGGGAGATTGGACTAATATCTTTTCGATTTCTCTAATTACTTCTGGAAGGGGGCGATACCTATATGTTCTGCCGAAAAAACGAGTTACTGAACAAAAAGAACAATTGTGGGGACAGCCGCGAAAGACATTAATAGTATCGGGAATGATATAAGATTCCCGGCTTAAGAGATCTCGGCGAGGAAAGGGAAGGCCCTCAAGCGATGGAAATCTTTCGTTTCGATAGAATGGTTGAATGGAATTACTTTCCCAATCTATTAGAAACTTTTCCCAAGTTCCTTCAGCTTCTCCGATAATTACAGCAGAAGCATGTTGTTTTGCTTCCTGAGGCAGAATAGTAGGGTGAATTCCACCCATTACTACCGGAATTCCTCTTTTTCTGAATTCGTCAGCTAGTTGATAGGCTCTCGGAGCTTGAGAGGTCATTACTGTTAAAGCTACTAAATCAACCTGATCGGCAAAATCATTCACATTGAGCGGTTGAGGTTCTACATTTTCGTCATACAAAATTATCTCGTAGGAAGAAGGTGTAAGAGCGGCCACATAAAGTAATCCTAAAGGCGGGAAAGCAAAGAGTTCAGATTTCAAAGGGTTGGCCACCGGAGCTACCATCAAAATTAGTTTTTGTTTCCTCATCGTTACTCTCCTTTTTTAATTTTTAAAGATAGGGTTAATGAGTTAAAATAACGGTTTTCGTTGAAAAAATCAAGAAAAATGATAAAATTTAACTATCGTTATGATTTTAGAGATTAAAAAATATCCTGATCCGATTTTGAGGAAGAAAGCAAGAGAAGTTAAAGAAATAGGGGAAGAAGAGAGAGAGCTAATAAAAAATATGATTGAGACAATGTATGCTCAAAGAGGAGTTGGTTTGGCTGCTCCTCAAGTTGGAGTTTTAAAAAGGATTGTGGTAGTTGATATTGGAGAAGGTCCCCGAGTTTTTATTAATCCTAAAATTGTCAAAAAAGGAGAGGGAAAAGAAATTTCTGAGGAAGGTTGTTTGAGTGTGCCAGGAGTTTTTTTGAAAATTAAAAGATGGAGAAAAATAAAAGTTGAGGCATTAGACGAAAATGGAAAGAAATTTAAGGTTTTAGCCACTGGACTTTTAAGTCATTGCTTGCAACAAGAAATAGACCATTTAAATGGAATTTTAATTTTAGATAGAATGAGTTTTTGGCAAAAACTAAAAAGAAAATTTTAGAAAGTTATATATGCTTTTGAGAATTGAAAATTTAAAAGTTCAAGCCAATGGAGAAGAAATATTGAAAAGAATTAACCTTCAAATAAAAAAAGGAGAAAGTCAGGCGCTGCTTGGTCCAAACGGGTCTGGGAAAACTGTGCTCGGGCAAACCATATTAGGAAATCCAAAATACAAAGTAACTGAAGGGAAGATTTTTTTTGAGGGAAAAGACATTACAAAATTGGCTCCAGAGAAAAGAGTAAAATTGGGAATAGCTTTGACTTTTCAGTCACCACCTGCAATAAAAGGGGTGAAGATTGTTCAGTTACTGGAAAAAATTTCTCAATTTCCCATTAAAAATTTAGCGGAGGATAAAGTTCCTGATGGGAAAAATTTGTTGGAAAGAGATGTAAATTTAGATTTTTCTGGTGGTGAGAAAAAAACATCGGAACTTTTACAGGTTTTAGCTCTGAGCCCGAAGCTTGTAATCTTTGATGAAATTGATTCGGGATTGGATTTAAAGAGATTGGAGAGAGTGGCTAAAACAATAAAAAAAGAATTTATTGATAAGAAAATTTCAGTTTTATTGATTACTCATTCTGGGGCTATTTTAGATTTTTTGAAACCAAAAATTACCAGTGTGATGATCTCGGGAAAGATTATTTGCCAGCAAAAAGATTACAAAAAAGTTTTGAGAACCATTAAAAAGTATGGCTATGAGAAATGTAAAAAACGCGCACTATTTTCAAATTGACCACCAAATAAAAAATATTTCTCAGGTGAAGGGAGTTGAAATTTTGTCTTCTCTGGCGGCTTGGAAAAAATATAATTGGGCCAGAAAATATTTTTCCCTAAAGCCAAAAGAAGGTTATTTTATTTGGGTCAAAAAACAAGTAAGTTTTCCTCTTTTTACTTGTATTCTTCTCTGTAGTAAAAATATTACTCAGAATCTTCAAAATCTTTTAATTATTGAGAAAAATCTGAAAATTTCTTTTCAAGGGACCTGCCAGGCAGCAAAGAAAAATTTGTTGGGCGCTCACGAAGCTCAAGGTAAAATTATTTTAAAGGAGGGTTCTTCGTTGAAATACAAGCATTTTCATTCCTGGGGGCAAAAAGATATTGTTACTTCCTGCTATGAATTTTTCTTAGAAAAAAATTCAAAATTAGATTATGTTTTTAAAACTTTATCTACTCCTAGAAAACTAAGAATAAACACTTCCTTTAATCTTCTTACCGGAGCCAGTTGTAATGCAAAAATTGTGGCAAATTGTAAAGGAACCGAAACAGAAATCAAAGATAACTTAATTCTAAAAGAGAAAGAAGCTTCGGGGCAAGTTCAAATTAGATTAGTAGCAAGAGAAGCCAGCAAAGTTTCAGCCTATTCTAAAATTGAAGCCCAGGCAGAAAGTAGGGGACATCTTGATTGCCAAGGATTAGTTTTGGATAAAGGATCAGAAGTTTCTTTAGTGCCGGAGTTACTTTGCAAAAATAAGAAAGCTCAAATAACTCATGAAGCCTCAATTGGGAAAATTTCTCAAGAACAATTAAATTACTTACGAATGAGAGGATTAACTGAGAAAGAAGCAACTAATTTAATTATTAATGGATTTTTAACTTTATGAAAAAAGTGGTGATAGCTATGTCCGGAGGAATTGATTCTTCGGTCGCGGCAGCTTTGTTAAAAAAACGCGGCAACCCGGCCTTCGCCCCTTTTGGGGGGCAGGGATTTGATGTGACTGGCGTTTTTATGAAACTTTATCCTGGCTCTTTGAGAGGTTCCGAAAAAAGAGCTCGGAAAGTGGCTAAGATCCTCGGAATTCCTTTCTATGTTCTAAATTTTGAAAAGGAATTCAAAAGGAAAGTTATTGATTATTTTTTAGAAGAATATGAAAAGGGGAGGACTCCTAATCCTTGCGTAGTTTGCAACAAAGAAATCAAATTTGGACTTTTGCTGGAAAAATCTTTAGGGTTAGACGCTGACTTCATAGCAACAGGCCACTACGCTAGAACAGACCTAATAAACTCCATACGTAATAAGATTGCCATGGCTGAATTAACACGTATTGAGAATTCAACGGATAAGAAGGTAAGATTGTTTCGAGGGAGAGATAAAACTAAAGACCAGAGTTATTTTTTATGGCAGTTGACGCAGAAGCAACTGAAACATATTTTATTTCCCATTGGTAATTATACTAAAAAAGAAGTTAGAAATTTGGCAAAAAAGTTTAAATTACCAGTTTTGGATGTGTCAGAATCTCAAGAAATTTGTTTTATTCAAACAACCATAAATGATTTTCTTTCCCGTTTTCTTAAACCAAAACCAGGAAAAATTGTAGATTCTAAAGGCAAAGTGATTGGTGAACATCAAGGGTTATGGTTTTATACTATTGGTCAAAGAAAAGGCTTGGGGTTAGCTGGTGGTCCTTGGTATGTTTTAGAAAAAGACCTAAAAAGAAATATTTTGGTTGTTACTAAAAATGAGAAGGATTTAGAAAAAAATGAGCTGATAGCTGAAAATGTTAATTGGATTTCAGGGAAAGAACCGAAACTTCCCTTAAAAGTAAAAGCAAAGATTAGATATCGTTCGAAATTTATTTCCGCTACAATTACAAAACGTTTAATGTCCAGAGTATATTGTTTAAAGTTTATCGCTCCTCAGCGGGCAATTACTCCTGGCCAATCAGTGGTTTTTTATAAAGGTGAAGAAATATTAGGAGGAGGAATAATTCAATAATTTTGGACGATCGTGAAGAATAATAGAAGTGAGGTAGGGGACTTGACAATAGTGTTTTTTGGGTATATATTCAAAATAGAAAGGTCGGTAATCTACTATAAACTAAAGACTATAAACTAAACTTATGCCTTTTGGAGATGGAACTGGGCCTTTAGGCCTCGGGCCAATGACTGGAAGAGGAGCAGGTTATTGTGCAGGATATAATATGCCCGGTTATTTGAATCCTATTCCTGGAAGAGGTTATTTCGGTTGGGGGAGAGGTTGGTTTGGCCGAGGAAGAGGCTGGAGAAATTGGGCAAGAATTACCGGACTTCCTGGATGGTGGAGAGCAAGAGTTGGTTTGCCAGCTTGGGGAGGTTGGGGATATTACCCATATCAACCTGAGCCAGCTCAAGAAAAAGAAATGCTAACTGAAGAGCTCCGAGTTCTCAAAGAAGAAATGGAAGCCATTGAAAAACGGCTCAGAGAACTTAAAAGTTCCAAAAAAATTAAAGTCGAAGAAGAAGATTAATTTTAATAGTTATAAACTATATTATGTCGCCATTTGGAAATGGAACTGGGCCGGCCGGGCAAGGTCCAGGAACGGGTCGAGGCTTGAGCCGAGGTCGAGGCCGCGGTAGGCAGCCGGGCGGTTTTGGTTTGGGGCCGGGCGGTGAATGTGTCTGCCCAAAATGTGGTGAGAAAGTTCCTCATGAAAGAGGAGTGCCTTGCTATGAACATATTTGTCCAAGGTGCGGCTCTCGGATGACTCGGGAAAGATAGTTTTTCGATTTTAATTCTTAACTATGAAAATTTGTATCACTGCCTTGGGGTCAAATTTAAATTCTCTAATTGATCCGCGATTTGGTAGAGCTCAGTATTTTTTATTTTTAGATGAAAAAGGAGAACTAAAAGAAAGCGTTTTGAATCCCGGGGCTGGAGCAGGGAGAGGGGCAGGAGTTGCTTCTGCCCAAGAAATTGTAAATAGAGGAGCTGAGATTCTGATTACCGGAAATATAGGCCCCAATGCTTTTTTAGTTTTGTCTCAAACAGGGATAAAAGTTTTTTTAGCCCCGCCGGGAATTTCAGCAAAAGAGGCGTTTTTGTTATGGAAAGAAAATAGATTAAATTTGGTTCAAGCTCCAACTGTTCCTGGTCATTTTGGTTTGGGTCGCGGTCGAGGAAGAAAAGGGGGTCCCCCGGGAAGAGGATTTGGAGGTCCTCGGCGATTCGGTGGTTAAAATATTTTTCCAAACTATCTAAGATATGACTCCTACAATTGTCTCAATAATTAGTGTTTTGGTCAATCTCGGTTTGAGTATTGCTAAGTTAGTTTTTGGTTTTTTAATCGGGTCGGTTGCTCTAATAGCAGATGGGGCTCATTCTGGCTTGGATATTCTATCTTCCTTTGTTACTTACTTAGGATTGAAGACAGCGAAAAAACCAGTTGATGAAAAACATCCCTACGGATACTATCGAGCAGAGAGTTTAGCTGGCTTTCTGGTAGCTTTACTTTTGGCAATTACTGGCATTTTAATTTTAAAAGAAGCGATCCAAAGATTTTTTGGGGCAGAATTGGTCAAATTTTCTATACCAGCAATTTTAGTGGTTATTGTTTCAATAGGAGTTACTGAACTGATGGCTAGATTGAAATTTCGCTATGGCAGAAAATTTCAGAGTTTAGCATTAGTGGCTGATGCTGAACATTCAAGAGCTGATGCGCTTTCTTCAATTGGGGTTTTAATAGGGTTGGTTTTAATTCGTTATTTTAATTTAGCTGATGCGATTGTCGCTGTGGGAATTGGAGGCTATATTTTATTTGAGACAGTAAAAATAGGAAAAGAGATTACCGAAAGTTTGCTTGATGTGAGTAATAAAGAAGTTGAGGAGAGAATTAAAAAAATTTGTTCAGCTCATAAAATTGAGATTTCTTCGTTGAGGACAAGAAAAATTGGTAATTTCAATTTCGCCGAAATTAAAATTAAATTACCGCCAAGATTAAAAGTTGAGGAGGTTCAAAAAATCACTGACACTTTAGAAGAAAGATTGTTAAGTAATATTCCAGAATTGCGTCAGATTGTGATTTCTATTGAAGCTTATGAAATGGCAAGAAGTGTGCTTTTACCTAAATTAGGTAAAAGAATAGGGGAGTTGAAAGGATTTGAAAAAATTGGGCCAAAGAAATTAGGAGAAAGAATTATTGTGCCAATTGATGAGGATGGAAAACCTGCTTCTCGTTTTGGTGCTTCCCAGTATTTGATAATCGACAAAAAAGAGGAAGAAATTTTACAAAAAGTAATAATGAAAAATCCTTATTTTGAAAAAGATTCTCCAAAAGGGGCAAGGTTTGCTAAAGCAGTTAGAGCTGACAAGGTTTTAACGCCGCAGATTGGCCCTAACGCCAAACAAAATTTAGAAAATTTTGGTATTGAAGTGGAAATAATTCCCTCGCCTAAAAAAATTGAAGAGATTTTAAAAGGATTTAAAGAAGGTAATGGAAAAAAGAATTAAAAAAATAGCGGTTACTGGAGGTAAAGGAGGAACGGGCAAAAGCACCGTTTCGGTTTTATTAGCAAATAAATTTTTAAGAGAAGGAAAAAAAGTAATTCTTTGTGATTGCGATGTGGAATGTCCCAATGATTATTTACTTTTAGGTAAGAAATTAGAAAAACCAGTGGAGAAAATTTTTGCTGAATTTCCAAGATTAATTAAGGAAAAATGCAAAAAGTGTGGGCTGTGTGTAAAAACCTGCCGTAATAATGCTATATTTCAACCACCTAAAAATTATCCGATTTTTATTCGAGATCTTTGTTCTGGCTGTGGGGCTTGTTGGACTGTTTGTCCCAATAAAGCGATTAAACCAAGAAAAGAAGAAATTGGAAAAATATATCTTAATAAAATCTCAAATCTCAAATCTCAAATCTCAAAACCACATCTTAAATCTCAAAACTTAAAATTTTGGCTGATCACAGGCGTGGCTAAGGCGGGGTTGGAAGAGACGGGGCCGGTGGTTGCTCAAGTCAAGAAGTTTGCTTTGAAGTTAGCTAAAAGAGTCAAAGCCGATGTTGTTTTATTTGATACTGCCCCTGGCACTCATTGTCCGGTAATTCAAGCTCTTTTAGATATTGATGAGGCCTTTGTGGTTACCGAGCCTACTCCAATGGGGGCTTATGATTTGAATTTAATTTTAGATTTGTGTGAGAAATTGAGAGTGAAAACGAAAATAATTTTAAATCAGGCAGATTTAGGG
>Ga0180301_10001635_pt1 | contig 17633 bp, 19 predicted proteins | sample GuaBasSediGuay16_FD_121797 | JGI IMG/M metagenome (GOLD analysis project Ga0180301, IMG submission 121797) | Subseafloor sediment microbial communities from Guaymas Basin, Gulf of California, Mexico - Guay16, Core 4569-2, 12-15 cm | ecosystem: Environmental > Aquatic > Marine > Hydrothermal... | reverse complement strand
AGACTTCGAGTGTGGTGCCTTCGAGTGTGACTCGTTGGGAGCGCCCTCTTATCTCTTCTCCACAGATTTCACACTGCATATTTATCTCTTATCTCTCTATCTACTTTAAAGCTGTGGTCTTTTTAGTGAACTTAACCAAAGGCTTACTTGTAGACTCCATTGAGCAGGGGAGGGGAGAGGTGTTGAGCATTGATGGATGCAAACATTCACTACAGAGTAGGGAGGATGAGTGAGCATGGTACTGATAGCGGGTGTTGATGAAGCAGGAAAAGGATCTGTCATCGGGCACATGTGTGTGGGCGGGGTCATGATATCTGACGAAAAGATACTAGAAAGACTCGGTCTTCGAGATTCAAAGAAACTCACGCCAAAACAACGCCAAAAACTTGCAATCAGGATTGAGACGGATGCAGATAAAGTATTTGTGCTCACCGTGAGTGCAAACCAGATCGATGAACTTAGGAGAGTTATGACAATGAACAGAATAATGGTGCTATGCGCAGCAAAGGTGCTCGAAGAACTCAAACCAGATATCGCATACCTCGACGCACCAGACGTCAAACCACAACGGTTCAAAGAGCACGTAGCCGAGAAATACAGGCACAAAACAGAGATAATCTCAGAACACCGCGCGGATGAGAACTACTCCCTAGTTGCAGCAGCATCAATCATCGCAAAAGTACGACGAGACAAACTTATAGAAGAACTGAAGGAAAAAACAGGATACGAAATTGGAAGCGGATACCCAGCAGACCCAAAGACGAAAAAATTCATGCAAGAATGGATCCAGACACACGAGACCTACCCAACCTTCGTGCGCAAGAGCTGGAAGACAACAAAAAGACTGCTGCAGGAAAAAAAAGCAAAATCTACAAAATTTTCCAGTTTTACTGAAATTTTTTAGACATAATCGGAAGATCAACCAACTTCATCCATGCTCCCGCTTCGAAAACCCTCCAGATCAAGCGTCACATACCTAAACCCAAGACCACGGAGATGATCACTCACCTCGCAACACCGATCAACGATCACACCGAACTCCGAGGGCTCAACTTCGATCCGAGCAATACCACCATGATCCCGCACCCGAAACTCTCCAAGACCGAGACCACGAAGATACTCCTCAGAGAGGCCGACCCGCCTGATAGCCTCAACAGTTATCCTCTGCCCATAAGGAAAACGGGTGGAAAGACACGTTGCATGCAGTCCCCCCTGATCCGAAAGCCCAAATCTCGCCGATATTGCACGTATCTCATCCCTACCAACATCACACTCAACATACGGCATCAACACGCAAGCCTCAAGAGCTGCACGATAACCAGGGCGCCACCCCTCCAAATCCGATGAACTGGTGCCGTCCACAACCACGCCAAGACCAAGTTCTCTCGCAACCACCCAGAGATGCCTGAAAAGACCCTTCTTGCAATAGTAACACCGATCACGACCATTTTCAGCAACACCAAAGAGAGAGAGTTCATCATAATCGACCACACGATGCTGTATCCCGAGCTCACAGGCAACCCGCCGCGCCACACCGAGCCCATCAGGCGCAAGAGATGAGAGATTCGCAGTGACAGCAACCGCCCGCTCACCGAGAACCTTCACAGCGAGATGAGCAAGAAGAGTACTGTCAACACCACCAGAGAATGCAACCACAACGCCCTCTGTTTCCGCCAACAACCCCTCCAACCGCTCAACCAGTTCAACCAAAGTCATAATACGCACACAGAATCGTACTCCACACACAAACAACATAAATATATACCCACACAAGTTACTGAGCTGGCGTTATACTCTTTAAGCTCGAAGTCTTTGGGAATTGAAATATTTAAACTATATTTACATTAAAATAAAAATTATGTTGAAGAAAAGATTATTACAGATAGAGTAAGAGTTTGAATCATCGGTGGGTTGCAATGAACCTCAAGTTGATTCTAGTTTTGATCCTGATGGTGGCACTGGTTCTCAGCACGCCATTGTTTCAGAGGGACGATGCCAGCTACATCGAGTTCACGTCGGCAAGCATCAGATTCAATGGGACCGATGCTACTATCACTATTCACTACGATTTAGCACCAACAGTGAAGGCGTACATATTCGCGTTTGGCACCGGGAGCATAGAGTCAAATATCGAAAATATTTCATCCAGCTTCGAAGACTATAAAATAGTGCGCATAAAACCTGAATATGCAGAAATACTGGTCAAAAACGCCTCAATCGAGAGTAAAGGGTATTATCTTCACCACGAAATCGAGCTGCCGACCAGATTCAGAGTACTGGAAGTGTACACACCTGAAAAGAGCAGTCCACGAAACTATTACAACATGAATACCACACCGAACATCTTTTATCAGAGTGCGCAGCCATAGAGAGTTTCGAACAGCTCTGGTATATTTTTAAATACCTCTTTCGTGTTATACAACTGTTCTCTCAGGGGTTCTGGTATTTTGTGGAGTGTTGAAAATTCGGTGGAGCTTTATGGTGTTTCGTGTTGGGGCGAGGGTTATTTTGGCATATCCGACAAAGGTAACCTGACAATAGCGGTTGAGAGAGGTGGTGGGTCAGGGCGGATAGAGATTGTTGATCTTGTGGAGGAATTGAATAATCTTGGATTGACGCCTCCTTTTTTGTTGCGGTTTCCACAACTGCTGAGAGATCGCCTGCGCTATTTGTGTGGTGTGTTTGAAGATTCTCTAAAGGAGTCAGGTTACAACGGGGTGTATCGGTTCGTATTTCCACTCAAGGTCAATCAGCGCCGTTGTGTGATCGACAGTCTCTTTTCTGCCGATGCAAGTGGGGTCTTTGGGCTTGAAGTTGGGAGCCGATCCGAGCTCCTCATCGCCATACCATATCAGGCACGGTATGGCGTGTCTCTTGTCTGTGATGGTTACAAGGATGATGAATATCTTCTGCTGGCGCTCAAAACAACAGAACTCAATGGAGACACTATTATTATAGCGAGTAGTGTGGACGAGGTCAAAAGAACCATCAATATTGCAAAAAAACTTGGGATAACGCCGCAGATCGGTATTCGTATAAAACTCGACTCGAAAGGATGTGGCAGATGGACGTCTGCGAGTGGCGATGGAACAAAATTCGGGCTGAACACAACCGAACTGCTCGAAGTGATCAAAATCCTGCAGGAGAAGAGGATGCTCTCATACGTACGAATGCTTCACTTCCACATAGGTTCTCAGATAACCGCTATCAGTCAGATCAAGAAAGCTGTCAAAGAGGCAGCTCGCATATACGCGAAGCTCTGTACAATGGGTCTTGAGATCATTTACTTCAACATCGGGGGAGGGCTCGCCGTTGACTATGACGGAACGAAGACCACATCACAATCGAGCACCAATTACACACTTCGAGAATATGCAAACACTGTTGTCCAGACACTGAAGACGGTATGCGATGAAGAGAGAGTGGTGCATCCAACGATAATTTCAGAGAGCGGAAGAGCAATCACTGCCCACCACGCAACCCTGATAGTAAACGTTTTTGACGCGAAGAAGGAAAACGCTCATAGGGAAGTGAGTGTTAGTGGGAATGATCCCAGGGTTATTCGCAAGCTCCATGATTGCTACGCAAGGATGAACCCAAGTAGCTATGAAAAATGCTACATTACTTCCCTCGCACTGAGAGAGGAGCTATCAAGTCTTTTCAACGAGGGTTTTCTCAAACTTGAAGAGAGATCGAAGGGGGAAGAGCTTTTCTGGAATATTTTACAGAATGCAGCGAGACTTGCAGCCAGAGATAATAACAGGAGTGGAGAGATGCTGGAACTTAACAAAAAAGTTTCTGGAATATATCTTACAAACTTCTCGATATTCCAGTCCATACCCGATTCATGGGCGATCGACCAAGTCTTCCCGATCCTCCCAATCCATAGGCTTAATGAAGAACCAACATCCAGTTGCAGAATTGTAGATATCACGTGTGACTCGGATGGTGAGATAGACCGAACGCTCAAGCTTCACAGACTAAACCAAACTCCCTATTACCTCGCAATCCCCATGATCGGCGCATACCAGGACACCCTGGGAAATTACCATGACCTATTAGGGAAGGTGAACGAAGCCCATATCACACAGAAGAGGGATGGAAACTGGGAGATCGAACAGATACTGCACGCAGACTCGATAAAAGACGTACTAAATATCACAAACTACGACAATTCAAAAATTATAAAGACACTCCGAGAATCACTTAAAAAAAGAGCAGAAAAAGGTGAAGTTGAAGATTTCATCGAGTTATACAGGAAAATATTTGAGAAGCAGACGTACCTTGAGATACCCTGAGTACTCCGAAGGTTCACCTTCCAGAGACAAGCCTCGAACCAAGGATTTCTGGAAGATCTGCCAGAGATATATCCTCTATCACCTTATCCACGTCGTATTCAATCCTCTCAAGTTCAACTGTCCGGGTATCAGTATCAAGAACTGCAAACGCAGCACGCGGATCTCCATCCCTCGGCTGTCCCACAGACCCCGGATTCACAACAGATCCAAAAATGAACTCTGCCGCACCTTGAATGTGTGTGTGCCCGAGCACCAGCAGATCACACCCGGGCGGGAGCAACTCCTCTGAGAACTCGTATATGTACTCGTTCGGGTTGGTCAGACTCCCATGAGCAATACAGATCATGATACCGTCGACACGCACCTCCAAAGAGGACGCAAGCCCTGCAAGATAGCTCAGACTCTTCTCAGAGATAGCATTGCGGGTCCACGCGACGGCCTCTGCAGCGGCGTCGTTAAGCTCACTGGTATCGCCTGTCACCACTGCTCGGTCATGGTTTCCCTGGATACTTACAATCTTGTGTCTCCTGAAGAGGTCCACGGTCTCCTCAGGGTAGGGATTGTATCCGACTACGTCTCCTGCTGAAAGGATTACCTTGACACCACGCTTCTCAAACTCTGACAGCACCCCTTGGAGTGCTACTGCGTTGGAGTGAACATCAGATATAAGCCCTACGAGCATTCTACCAAGTCTTGTTCTGCAAAATATTGTTTAGAGTATTATCTCTATGTCGAGTTCCTCTGCAAGCTCTTTGTATCGATTGCGGATTGTGACTTCGGTAACGCCCGCAACATCTGCCACTTCGCGCTGTGTTCGTCGATCTCCTGAGAGGATTGATGCTATGTATATTGCTGCTGCTGCAACCCCTGTTGGTCCACGCCCGCTCGTGAGCTCTTTTTCTGTTGCCTGGGTCAGTATTTCTGCGGCTTTGCTCTGAACTTCTCCTCTCAATTGGAGTCCTGAGCAGAAGCGTGGCACGTAGTCGACCGGGGATGTGGGTATCAGTTTGAGGCTCAGTTCCCGTGCAACGAAGCGGTAGGTTCTTCCGATCTCTTTTCGGCTGACTCTTGAGACCTCGCCTATTTCATCGAGTGTTCGTGGCACGCTGCACTGTCGGCATGCTGCATAGAGTGCTGAGGCTGCAACGCCTTCAATGCTGCGTCCTCTTATGAGGTTTTTCTCGACTGCTTTTCGGTAAACGACTGCTGCAGTCTCTCTGATGTTTCTGGAGAGTCCGAGTGCTGATGCCATACGGTCGAGTTCTGAGAGTGCGAATGCAAGGTTTCGTTCTGTTGCGTTGCTGACCCGTATGCGGCGCTGCCATTTTCGCAGTCTGTACAGTTGTGCGCGGCTTTTTGACGAGATTGACTTTCCATAGGTGTCTTTGTTTCGCCAGTCGATCATTGTGGACAAGCCCTTGTCGTGGATGGTGTAGGTCATGGGCGCTCCCACTCTTGAGCGTTTCAGTCTCTGGTCGTGGTCGAAGGCTCTCCATTCTGGTCCCATGTCGATGAAGTCTGCGTCTACTACGAGCCCGCAATCGTTGCATACGAGTTCTGCTCTCTCATAATCATGAACTAGGTTGTAACTGTGACATTCGGGGCATTCGATCTGTGTTTTCTCAAAATCGGTTTTTCCCTTTTCTTTTTTCTCTCTGATTGCTTCTTTTATTTTTTCTCGTTCAGACAATATTTTTTCTTCTGCTAATTCGATTTCCTGCTTGGTGACTTCAGTTTCTTGCATATGACACCATCCTTTTCAATCAATAAAAATTTTATTTTAATTTTATTTTATGTAAACCATTCTGTCTTTCAGCTTGTGTATTCTTGGTTTAGATCCTTTGAATGGTTTTATCGAACAATAAGGTCTTGATACTGGTCCGAATATATCTACCACTCTGCCAAGCCGTATCAGTTCTTCGCTCAGGACAACAGAGTTCAACCAAGTGCCCTTCATCCTGCCTTCACACCGCACTATCAAGATACCGTTGTGGATAACATGGAGCACGGTGCCAAGACGTTTCAAACCTTCACCTCAGTGAGCATTACTATACTCTATCAAGTAGCTATTAGTATATAAACCCACCGCAAGCTATTTATGAATCCAACAAGGTAAGGGTGGGGGATGCCCGAGCCCTATGCAGCTACAAGTCGCCGCTTGCCCATTACCTCTGTTTTCCCGATTTCAACCCTCCGCAACGGGTATATCTTCTTAACCTCCTTATAAATTGTCGCTGAGAGCTTTCCACTAAGAATTTCCTGGATAAACTGGTCAAAGTCCAAGTCCCGAGCACGTTCCTCAATAATCTGTCCCATAGTCCTTCTAATCCCACGAACTTGCTCCAGATGTGCCCGTTTAATTGTGAAAGAGCACGGCTTCACCCTAACACTAGACCCATCCTTCGTCACTACATCCACGATCAAATTGATGATTGAACTGCGTCTCTTCACAAGAGAACGCAAATAATCCTGAGTCAACTGATACTCCACAAACTCAGTGTAAGCAGTATCGCCACCAACCCGATCAACCTTGAATCTGAGTTTCACATTCTGCTTCGAAAAATCGCCCATCACATCCCCAAGGGTTGTCTCAACAACCCTTCCTACAAGAGTGCCGGGGTTGTTCGCCACAGCCTCGCCCACAGAAACAGAGCCGAGCAACTCTGGTGACACCACTGAATACCACTGCTTTGACTTCCAACCATCAGTCTTTCTCACACTCTTAGCCAAACACGTTCCTCCAAATATATTCTGAATAACACAAGTCCGAGTCCTCTTTACGCTTAGAAATACAGAGTGCAAGAGTATTCGCTACATATTTAAACTTTGGGATGATAGAGACGATCCCCTGGAGTGGATGACGATAACAGAGGCGCAGAAAAAACTTTCATCTGGTTGCACACCCATCGACGATCTCATCGGAGGCGGCTTCGAACACGGAATCATAACAGAGGCCTATGGCGAGGCTGGCAGCGGAAAGACCAACCTTGCAATCCAGCTTGCCATATCATGTGCAAAGCAAGGAAAGAAAACCATCTTTATCGACACAGAGGGCTTCTCACCCGACCGCTTCAGGCAGATAGCAGGAAACGATGCAGGAGAGCTTGCAAAGACGATCATAATCTACGAACCCACTGACTTCCAGAGCCAGTACACTGCCATACGCGACTGCGAGAAGATAATGAACCGAGAAATCGGACTTATAATCCTTGACTCACCCGTTATGTTCTATAGACAGATGATCGATGAAAAAGAGAGCATAATCTTCCGCAGACAGCTTGCAAGCCAACTATCCATGCTCCACAGACTCACACGCCGATACAAAGTCGCAACACTCATCACCAACCAAGTATACACAGACGTTGAAACCGATTGCCTCAAGCCGCTCGGTGGAAACCCACTCGAACACATCCCGAAAACGATACTCCAGTTCGAGAAGATCGGACCACAGCGCAGACGCGCCATACTCCAGAAACACCGCTTCAGACCAGAAGGCATATCCTGCGAATTCCTGATCACACACGAAGGGCTGAGATAAACAAAAAAAACTGGAAGAGAGAAAACCATCAAGTCAGAAACATAAACTTTTAAAGATGGTTTGATAACTTCATGTAAAAAAGATTTGCTGGCAACAACCATTTTAAGCCATCAAACCATACTACAATGGTGAATGCGGATCTACACTTGGTTTGGGGTCTTCACGATCGAGAACGGGTTTGTGACCGAATATAGTCTATTTTCAAAAGATGCACACAGACTCGCGGAACGGATCGTAGATCGGCGAGACAGGCATAATCCGCTTGGTCTTGGCTGGAAGATCGATCTGCAAAGTCTTGCAGTGGACCATGGTTTTGTGGAGAGCCGCGAGGAGTACTATGGGTTGCTGCGAGCGGTCATGCTTGAAGCATCGAGAGAGAAGATTAGGAGAGGTTGGAAGAAGGATGTTCAGGTCATACATACGGCGAGCACGATTGACGAGCTTGGTGAGAGCATAAATCTCTTGCAGGAGCGGTTGAAGAACGTGTTCACCACGCATTTTCCTGAACAGAACCTCCACGGCAGAGAGCTTGCAGAACTGATAATAACCTACGGCAGAAGATCAGGGATTCCAGACACTCACCCATTGTATGGGAGCGCGAGAGACTCGATAGGTATGCAGATAACAGACGAGGAAGAGAGCCTCATGAGAGAACTTGCAGAGAACATCGTATCGTTGTACAAGCTGCGTCATAACTATGAGGAATACCTGGAGAGAACGATAGCAGAGTTTGCTCCGAACCTCGCAGATCTTGCAGGGGCAAAGCTAACCGCACGCTTGATAAGCCTTGCAGGAAGCCTTGAGAGGCTTGCACAACAGCCCGCGAGCAGGATACAGGTGATCGGTGCAAAGAAAGCACTCTTCAGGCACCTTGAGGGAAGAGCCCCGCCACCCAAGCATGGGATAATATACCAGCACCCTGCAATAAAGAAGACCCCTCCTAGACTGCGTGGTAAAATAGCACGAAGGCTTGCAGCAAAGATCGCTATGGCATCACGTATTGATCTCTACAGCGGTACGCTCAACCCAGATCTGAAGGATGGCTTTGAAAGGGAGATGGCAAAGATCAAAAATCCTATCCCGATCGACCTCTGAAGGAAATGGGTGAATATATCATTTCAAAGGCGGGCGGATAGAGAGTCTGTGCTGGCACGACTACAGTTTGCCCACCTCCAACCAACTGCCTCTTCTCTATCCAACTTTTTGCTGTAGACGCAGCGAGATTTAACCTTCACCAGGTTTTGTCGTACTGATCAAGTTTCTAGATGCGTCCACATCGTACCCGAGTGCCTCAAAGTCCAATTTGTGATCGGTGTGGCAGTCGTTGCATCTGAGAGCATTATCCTTCGGCGAGACTCCGTGGAAGAGTCCCATGTACCGCTTGGCATCCACGTACTGGACAGGGTCGTACATCTTGCCTGTCGAAACAAAGAGTGCCTGTGTCATGTTATCGGTTTTCTTGACTATTATATGCCTGAATGGGAGTATGTGTGTACCATTCCATGGCTGTCTGCCTCGATGCAATCTTGCTGCGTATATCTTTGATGTAGGATCGTCGATGCTGCCAACAGGTTTTGCCATTGTAACAACACCGTCGTCGTCTGGTATAACGGAGTCTGCGCGATCCACGACTTCAGACGTCCTATTCCACCAGACATGAATCGGTGCAGGATTACTCTCGCGAACGATCGTTGGGGGATACAAACCCTTTGCATTGAGATTTCTGTCCTCCCAGTCCCGTGAGATCTCAACAGTCTGCACCTTGCCGTAAGAGGTGATGTGGCATGCCGTGCAATAGAGCCTTGTATGCTCATGCACTTTTGCATGTTTATTATACAGTGAACCTTCTGGGTGTGGATCACTGCCGTGACAATCATCATTGTCGCAGGTAACCAGGAAATCGGTGTCATCAACCCGCAAGTCCATGCCTCTCCCTGATACGTGGTGGTCTATGAACGTGTGGCAGTCCTGGCAGGTCATGCCAGTACTCATGTGGGCATCGAGGTCTCTCGACACATTGGAGGCGCTCATCGCAAGTTCGAGGTCTCCCCGTTTGTTGTTATTACCGCCGCTTGCCAGTGCATGGCAGCGCAGGCACATCTCACGTGTGGGCAGTCTGACGTTTCGAGCAGCCTCTGTTGCATCGATTGACGGGTCGGGTCCTATTGCGGTCTTCTTATAATTCGGGGCGTGGCATATCAAGCAGTCGATTTTTTCGATTGAGAAATTGTTTTCAACCAGGCCATATCCTGCGTGACACTTGCCGCAGAGGTCTTCATTCGATTCTACAACTACACAGAGCTCGTTTACACCCGAGAGTTTGCCAAGCATGTCACCTTCCTTTCCTACGATGTGTGTAGCTTCGCCAGTCCATGTATAATGGATGGACGTCGCAAAATCCTCGCCCTCTTGATAGTGACATTTCAGACAGGTTTCTGCACCTTTATATTCTCCAATATGAGTGTGCATCTCTTCAGATGCGCCCACCACGATTGATGTACTCAACAAACAAAATACCAGAACAACAGATAATATCGTTATCTTGTTGCTGAGTATCTTGGAACTTGTTTTGTTTTGATTCTTGATAGTATATCCCTCCTTTGTGATTATCATCACATAGCAATTCAACGGGTTTAACCTATTCTACGCAATACAGAATAACAATACGATATACTATTTAATAATTTCGATAATCGTAGGTTGTGAGAAGAAGCTTGGTGTTAGCAGTGAACCAGAGGTGTTGAAAATTCAAGTCTGACTTGAGTTGTTGGGAGTTTCAAATTCTTATGAAACACCAGATTTTATTCTAACACCAAATAAGTTGGCAGCACAGAAGACGGTAAGGATTAAATCCTATCCCGATCGATCTCTGAAAGAGGCAGGGTGAATCTATCAAATGCTAACTATAAGCGAGAAGATACTCTCAAAGGCAGGTGGAAGGAGTGCCAGTGCTGGTGAATTTGTTGAGGCGGATGTCGATTTTGCAATGGCACACGACGGAACAAGCGTGCTCGCCGTAAAATCTCTGCGCGAGATGGGAATAACACGAGTCTTTGACCCCACGAAGATCATAATTCCCTTTGACCATATTGTGCCAGCCAACAACGAGACAGCAGCAAACCTCCAAAGAGAGATAAGGGAATGGATCAGGGAACAGGGAATCGAGCATCACTACGATCTCGGGAAGGGAGTGTGCCACCAGGTCCTGCCTGAAAATGGCTTTGCACTGCCAGGAAAACTGATCATCGGAGCTGACTCACACACGTGCACGTATGGTGCCTTCGGCGCTTTTGCAACGGGAGTGGGTGCAACCGACATGGCGGAGATATTTGCAACTGGGAAAATCTGGCTTCGGGTTCCACAGACGATCAGGGTCACGATCAACGGGACTCTGCCACGGTGCACGTCTGCAAAGGACGTAACCCTGAAGGTTGTAGGTGAGATCGGAGCTGATGGCGCTACCTATCAGGCAATCGAGTACTACGGCGAAGCAATAGACGCTCTCTCAATGGATGGAAGAATGACACTCTGCAACATGGCGATTGAAACAGGTGCGAAGAACGCAATCATACCACCTGACGAGAAGACCCATACCTACCTTGCGGGGCGTGCATCAGGAGAGTACACCCTCGTGCAGGCAGATAGCGACGCAGAGTACGTCGACGAGTACGAGTTCGATGTTTCAGACCTTGAACCGCTCGTGGCACGCCCCCACAGCGTGGACAACACCTGCGCGGTCGGCAGTGTCGCAGGTACACCGATCGATCAAGTTTTCATCGGTACCTGCACCAACGGGAGGCTTGAAGACATTGCAGCAGCAGCAAGAATGGTGAATGATTCCATGTTCAAGACCCGAACAATCGTGATACCCGCGTCAAGAAAGATACTGCTCGATGCAATGGATGCCGGATACATACAGCGACTCGTCCGGGCAGGAGCCATGATAGCCCCACCAGGCTGCGGACCATGTCTTGGAGCCCACACAGGCGTCATCGGCGAGGGCGAGGTGTGCCTCTCAACCGCAAACCGAAACTTCAAAGGACGCATGGGCAAAGGCGGACTCATATACCTCGCATCACCAGAAACCGCTGCTGCAAGCGCAATAAGGGGAGAAATCACAGACCCACGCGAAATATAAAACGAAATTTGCTTGCTAAGGGGATTTTTTTATCTTTTCTATAACTTTTATCCCCCCTATCAACGTATAGGGATAGTTTCCAGTCTCGTCTTTCTCGGCTGACTTCACCATATCCCAAACGGTGAGAAGTGCCACCGACACACCTGTCAGTGCTTCCATCTCAACACCTGTTTTGCCAGTGGATCCCACACTAACGGTCGCAGTCACACCAGTTTTTGAGAGGTCAAAGTCAACGTCGATTCCTGTGATCTGGATCTGATGACACATCGGTATCAACTCCGCGGTCCTCTTTACACCGAGCACTGCTGCAATCCGCGCAGTTGCAAGCACGTTTCCCTTAGCCACCCGCTCTGCTCTTATTGCATCGACTGTCTTTTTATGCAGCCTGATCGTTCCGATCGCTGTAGCAGTTCGAAACACCTCACTCTTCTCACTTATATCGACCATGTGCACATGATCATCCTTGATATGAGAAAAAATAACACCATCATCGTTATTCATTGATTCTCCCCCTGATATATGCCATTGTATCCTGCATCAACAGTTTTTGTCAGGTGAAAAAAGAGTAGCTGGATAAGCCGAGCGTTTCTCCTGACTCTAAAACCATACTGGTTATAGACCACAAGCATGCTCTCACTTCGACCACTGTACCCGGCATCCCACGCTCCAGTCTCAACAGTGACACCACAACGCGTCAGGGTGGAACGAGGTCGTGCAATAGCTGCCACATCAAGCGGGATGTTCACAACTTCATTGAAGATCACTTTATACACCCCATGTTCGAGGTGCACCCAGCCTTCACCGTCAAAACCAATCGGCTCGCTTGACGAGATGACTCGATCACTATTATCATACGCCACAGCACCTCTCTCTATAAAACGCTCTACTCGCTGGAGTGTAAGCTCCACACCATTCGGCTGCACCTGAACTCCACGATCATAAATCCCCTCCACAAGCGGGGGCGACCCATCCACCATCTCCAGAAGTTCTGCTCTCGATAACATAGACATGCTACCAATCTATCCAACGTAACACAATATAATCCTTCCTGAATTCATTCTATCCGATAGGGGTTCGATCATGTGAGGTCTTCAGTCTGGATTGTCTCAATTGCAGGCAAGAGTTTTCGATATAATGTTCGACATTTAAAGGTCGATGACCCCAACGCCAAAGAGGGATAGTTTTGGAGAGTTCAAGAAGTTCCTCTGCCACCCGTCTCGTGATCTTCATGGGGAATATAGTAGAGATCGTGCTCGAAAAGAAGATAACGCCTTTCGGTAATTATGCTAACTTCATCAGCAAAAGTGGACGTTCCGAAGAGGTATAGGGGAGAGAGTTTATGTTATTATCTATAGGATTGGCTTTAAAATTTTGTTCCCAAAGCCTGTTAGGGGACATTTTTATATATGGGTGTTTTGGAAGTGTAATGTTTGAGTTAATTGGAGGTGTTTTTGATGAAGACATTGGAGCTTTCTGGGTCCCGTTATGAGATTGGTTATGGTTATGGTGTGCAGGCGAGGGAGTATGTTTGGAAGTTCATTGATATTTTTTTCTCAAAGTTGGAATCCTTGAGGATCAATAAGGAGGCCGCTTTTGAGATTTCCGGCAGATTGGAAGAGTATGTGAAAGAGTATTCTCCAGTGTTACTTGAGGAGGTTCGGGGCTTGGCCGATGGCGCTGATAAAGACTATGAGGAGATATTGTCTTTGAACTGTATCTTTGAGATACCTCGGATTGCTGGAACGAAAGAGGCTCATTATTGTACCGTATGGGGTTCTGTTGCTGATGGTGGTGTTATTGCTGTGCAGAATCTTGACTTGGCAGCAGAGTATGCAGATCTCTTGCACCTAGTTCGTATAGTATCGGATGATGGGCTGCGTATTAGGTTGCAAGCTCTTGCCGGGATGCTCGGCATGATGGGTATGAACCAGGATGGTTTGGTCTTTTCTGGAACCACTGTATCTTCAAAGAAGGTGAAGTATGGCGTACCAAAGCCCTTTTTGGGACGCACCATTCTCAACACTTGCTCCACAGCAGAGCAAGCTGTTGATTGCTTGCTCAAGGCACCTCGAACCACTGGTGGAAATGCCATGTTTCTCGATGCGGTGGGTGGTTTTTATGTAGTTGAGTGTTCTGCTGAGCAATGTGCAGTGATACACCCAGAAAAACAACACCTTTTTTCAACAAACCATTATACTGATGGCAAGCTCACGCCTCTGAGCCCTACCGATGATATTGAATCAAGCAAGGCGCGATTGGAGCGCATACAAGAATTGTTCTCACATACCGATAGATATGATTTTGAAACATTGAAATCCTTTGCACGAGACCATGATGGCAATCCGGGCAATCTCACTATCTGTCGCCATGGTGATATCAGCACTGTAAGCTCGGTGATCTTTGAACCTTCGAAGAGGCGAATGTGGCTTGCAACAGGACTTCCTTGTCGGAATGATTATCAAGAATATTCTGTGTGAATGAAAAATCTTTTGATTCCCTACTTATGATTTCCCTCTTTCCTATAGATCGAGAGAGAAGCGACGAGTGTTAAGATCTGATATGTTTTTATATCTCATTAGTTCGTATAAGGTGGTATGGAGTCGTTGAGAATTGGGATGTTTTCTTGGGAAAGCCTGCATGCTATAAGAGTTGGGGGTGTGGCGCCTCACGTCTCTGAGTTATCAGAGTCGCTTGCAGAAGCTGGACATGAAGTTCATGTTTTCACTAGGATGGGTGAGCATTCATCGTACGATGAGATAAATGGTGTGCACTATCAGCGGGTTAGCCATGACCAATGGGGTAGGATCACGGATCAGATGGAGCATATGTGCAATGCCATGTATGATCGATTCTTTGCTGTGGAGGCGTTATTCGGCAGGTTTGATGTACTTCATGGTCACGACTGGCATCCTGTGAGAGCATTGAATCGCCTCAAGATTTATAATGATCGGGAGTACGTGCTCACCTACCACAGTACTGAGTGGGGTCGAAATGGTAACAAACACGCAGAGTGGCCAGAGGCACGTGAGATTGAGCACTGGGAGTGGTCAGGTGGCTATGAATCAAGAAAGGTGATTGCAACCTCGCAACACTTGAAAGACGAGGTTCAGAGCATCTACCATGTGCCAGAATCGAAGATTACAATTATCCCGAATGGAATATTCCCAGACAAAGTAAAGAAGGATGTTGACCCTGTGGCAGTGAAAGGCACGCTCGGAATCCCTGCAACTTCACCCGTGGCACTCTTCATAGGTAGGATGAGCTATCAAAAGGGTGTTGACCTGCTGGTTGAAGCTGTCCCAGCAGTACTGGCTCAGCACCCAGAGACACATTTCATCTTTATCGGTGAGGGCGAGATGCGTGCTCACTGTCAGTGGCTTGCAGAAAAAAATGGTGTGACCCATGCATGTCACTTTCTTGGATATGCGCCAGATGACCTGTTCTGCACATGGCTGAACGCCTCTGACCTCGTTGTGGTCCCGAGTCGGAACGAGCCCTTCGGAATAGTGGTACTCGAGGCATGGGATGCCGAGAAACCTGTGATCGGCACTGATGCTGTTCAACTGATCGAGAATTTCAAGGATGGAATCTTGGCGTACAAGAGACCCGAGTCCATTGCATGGTGCATCAATTACGCACTCGGCGATCTCGCAAAGACAAGTCTCCTGGGCATAACAGGTAAAGAACGAATTAAACATACCTATAACTGGAAACAAGTTGCTAAAGACATGTGTAACGCCTATAAAAGCGTGATATAGTCTGATTTACTGGAGCATGCAGGTATATAATATTGTACCCCATGGACATGTGGTTTCATGAATTTTATCTCTCCTGAGATGGTTTTATATCTGTTGTTGACCGGTAGCGTTGTCGGCTTTCTCTCAGGACTCCTCGGCATCGGCGGAGGTGTGATCCTCATCCCAACTCTACTCTGGCTGCTCTCAGGTTGCGGCATCGATGATCAAGTATTAACACACGTAGTCTTTGGAACCAGCCTCGCAGTCGGCACTGGAACCGCCCTTTCGAGCTCAACAGCCCACAGGAAACGAGTTATGATCTCAAAGGAGACCGTCCTCCTACTCGCATTAGGGAGCATCACAGGTGCTCAGATCGGAGGATATGCAGCACACCTGCTATCAGGAAAGATACTGCAGATCGGGTTCGGAATCCTACTCTTATTCATATCCTATCTCTTGCTGCGTCCAGTGAACGATGGACATGACCCAGCAAGTATGTTGGGTGGCAATCTTGTTTTGGTCGGTGTCGGTTTAATCGTTGGTTCTGTCTCTGCGGTCATAGGCACGGGTGGTGCAATTCTCTCCACAACGATACTGGTTCTATTCTTGAAATACCCGATGCACAGGACAGTCGGAATCACTGCCTCAATGATGGTCTTTACCGCAGCATCAGGTGCACTCTCCTACATCTTCAACGGAGGGAATTTACCAAACCTCCCGCCTTACTCCTTCGGCTACGTCAACCTCTACCTCACGCTAACACTCGTCACAGCGAGCACAGTTACCGCAAAGCTCGGTGTGAGACTTGCACACAAACTGGACCCAAGACCACTCCAACAGGCACTTGGAATATTTCTACTAATAATAGCCGTAAAGATACTATCAAGCAACCTACTCACGTAAAAACACATATACAACATTATCAAACTATTTTTATCCTAAAAAAACTTTTTTGTTTCCCCAAAAATCATCCAAACGATACAATATACTTGAAAGTGAGTTATACTAAGAACTTGAGTGAGTAAGTATAAGTGAAACAATCTCAAAAGCATAGATACAGGGCTTGTTAGCGTTTTTCGCTTATAGAGGTTTTGTTTTTATTTATTTTGTGTAGAGGTATATTTCTCAACAATGCTGCGTAGTTTGTACGCCAGCAGCCTCGATTTAATCGAGGCTCATCCCAGCCTTGCCCTACTGAGCCGTGGTAACATCCGGGCGCCCAGAGGTGGTCGGGGCACCATTCCTTCAGATGCAGGAAGTGTTGTCTCAATATTCTACTGCTTCTGCCTTTTGCTTTCTTGGGGTTGCAGATGGGACATCTGCGACTGCTGGCGAATCATTGATTTGCAGCACTATATAGCTTCGGAATACTTCGGTGGATGTTTTATGAAGAGGTGGATGTGATCTGTGTTTACAGCCATGTCTATAACTTCAATATCCATGTCATTGCACGTTTTTCGGATAATGCCTTCGGTAACAAAGGCAACATCGCCTGTTAAAATTTTACCGCGGTATTTTGGAGTTATCATCATGTGATCAGTCAGCAGTGATACCGTGTGCCGATCATGGCGAAGCTCGTTTCTCCGCGTCATCCTAATCTTAGCAATTGCATTATATCAACCTCACATAAACCTGTTGATCTGTGAATAATCAGTGATAAAATATTTAATTCGGAAAAAGGGAAAATCTATGTGAACGTGCTTCAAATTGCGGCGGCACACCCTGTTGCTCCACAACAGGCATGTTTCGTGTTCGTTCAGCTCTGCCGAAAGTACTTCAGATCAGAGATCTAGAAAACGCCGCTCGACTATCCATTTGGTTGTTTACTCATCCAAATCAAAGATTTACTTCTCTACTACGTAGAGAGCAGACTTCTACAGATTAGAAAGGTCTGGAGGTCTGCTTTACAAAGCAACTTACTT
>Ga0180301_10001634_pt1 | contig 17637 bp, 28 predicted proteins | sample GuaBasSediGuay16_FD_121797 | JGI IMG/M metagenome (GOLD analysis project Ga0180301, IMG submission 121797) | Subseafloor sediment microbial communities from Guaymas Basin, Gulf of California, Mexico - Guay16, Core 4569-2, 12-15 cm | ecosystem: Environmental > Aquatic > Marine > Hydrothermal... | reverse complement strand
GATACATCAGCTATGAACTCAGAAACATTTGTGAATGGTTTATCAGGTATGTTGTCCCAGAACGGTGCACCAAAGAAGTCAGATATCCAGCTTCTGCTAAATGCTGAAGATATTAAATCGCTAATATCTCTTGGGAAGTTGCCAGATATTCTACTCCAGTCGATGTTTGGTATTCTTGCTAAGTCAAAGACTCCACTTGTAATCTTGGAGGCATCAAGATCTGGAATCCTTGCTTCATCTAGCACCCCACTTATAATTTTGCCTGTGTCTATTCCAGCTATCTCCAGTGCTCCAGCACTAACTTCAAACTCTGCTCCAAGAGTGCTGAATGGTTTGTCTGGAATGTTGTCCCAGAACGGTGAATCGAAGAAGTCTCTGACCCACTGTCTTCTAAAACTTGAAGCAGCACCAAGCTCCTTTGTCACGTCATCCCATACCACAAACTTCTTAGCCATTTACACCACCTCCTACATTTCACTTGTGAAATCAGGTAGTTCCAAACCCATTCCTCCAACATTTATAATCTTATAACCATTCATATTGAAATCAGAATCAACATCAATTTGGGTAATGCTGAGAATTAACTCATCAATACCCCCTTTAGCATGCTGTAATGCGTGAAGTTTCGCTGCGTAGAGTGTGTCGAGAATCTCCTTTGCTGTTGGCATCGCAAGCCTTGACCTGACATCGCCCTGATAGTAAACTCTGACCGTCGTAGCTGCTGCTCCTATTTCTTCATATCTTGCATACAGCTTGAAAACTAACCTGCTCTCAGAATCCATCACATGATCACTCGCAAGTATCAACGAAACTATGACATCTCGCCTACTGTCAATTCGATCGCTGAGCATTGATTCACCTATTATAATCTCGCTGCCGTCAGATTTCCTCTCATAAAGCCTAAAGAATAGTCTTACTGGTATGTTCCCACTGAGCCTCTCTGCCTGACAATGGAATTCGTAAATGCCGATCTTCAGCACAGGTATTAAGCCTACTGGTGCTATCCATGCTCCAATCTCATAGTCTCCAGCATCAGCTGTAGTATATTCGATGTAAGACTCTGGAAGCTCTGGTACTTCAATAGATGTTGTTTTATACGCTGGCACTTCAGAGTCAGCTGCATCGAGCAAGAACAGGTTAATTCCGAGCCCAGTCGTTGCGACATCAACGTAAAATTTCCTTGCAGCATCATTTGGATCCACAGGCTCTCCAAGGTTCTTTATCCTGTGCCCACCCCAGTCTTTGTCAGCATCGATTATAAGGTTGCTGAGCTTTCGGCTCTTCAGAGCCTCTAGATAGCTTATTGGGTCGAATGGCATGATATCACCTCATTAATGTTTTCCAAGCGTCGACAGTTACCGCGTAGCTCGAATCGAGGTTCACGACCTGAACTTTAACATACGGCTGAAATATCGGAATTAGCACAGTCTCAATTTTGGTCTCTCCAGCAGCGAATGTCAAGTCAACATATTGCCCCTCAGCTTCAGCTGCGTCTTCACTATCGAAGTTAGTCCCATCTGGTGAGTATAACCATCTTATTCTGACTCCAGCAGTAGCGGAAGCATCGTAAGTAGCCTTCACCGTTACAACTGCTGCGGAGTACCCGTTAGCATTTGTAATTGAAAATTCACTTAAGTCGCTTGGGTCTATTGTTTCGGACTCCAAAACGTGCTCCGTAGGACTCCTCGTAGGTTTCAATCCATCAAGTAACGCCGAAAGTGATATATCACCAATTAGGTTCCCAGCAGAGTCGACAAGCTGGATCTTGCCTTCGCCAGAAGCCAAGATCTGCTTAAACTTGTTGTAGTCGATGATTCCGTAGATGTCTACCATGCTATCATCTCATCAAAGGTTCTAACTCTGGAAGCATCCTCTTGGCTCCAAAAATGTAGCGTATGCTGTCTCTGAACAGCTCGAGGTCCTCGATGATCACAATGCCAGCAGAAACCTCATACTCGATCTCTGTTACTCCAGGCTCTTCAATGGGTTTCTCTGGTGGTTGCAGCAGTAGCCGGGTTCTCTTAACAAATGGCATCGGCTTGCCAAGTGTCGCTATTGCATTGTACAGCTTGTCGCTGTCGCTGTACTTCGTGAGCACTACTCCGAATGGCAGAGAAAATGTGTAACCAACCCTGTATAAGTCCTCAAAGTCCGCGACGATGGTGAATGGCTTTCCAGGTCCATCGACCTCTATGGTGAAAGTGCAGTACTTCGCATCGAGGCTGTTTCTAAGTTCAGCAGAAGAGTAAAAAAAGAAGCCACGACCCTCTACCTTGTCGATCTCCTTTATTTTTTCGCCGACTCTGACCTTCCCTGTGCGACGGATCCACTGATACACCCAACCCTCGAGGAGTGGTAGCATCTCGAAGAGCATCTGTGACCCTCCGTCAAGTCCTCACCCTCCCTGCCCTCCCTGCCCTACGTGCAAGACGTGCAACTGTTGGAATGACTGTGTATGGCTTCTCAGGCGATCTTGAAAGTTCTTCGAACTCGAAGATGTAGCCAAAGAACGCGAGTTTTGCCTCAGAGGTAGCAGAAGCACCAATATTCTGCACTACCATATAACGGCTGGTGTCTTTGTACTGATAAAACTCTGTGAGCTGGAACCTCTTAATCGGCTCTATTAGGGCATAGCTCGATGAGGGTGGAACGATCGGATAGGCGCTCTTTGTGGCATAGTAAACGACTGCTCTTGGACAACTGTGCCTCCTAAGTATGATGTTGTCTGTCTCAATGATGAATCTGTACTGCGCGAACTCGTTGTCCTCGACATACAGCTCCTCCATCTCGCGCTCATCACTGATCTGCCCAGGGTCGAGGGCTCCGAAGTCGATTTCGAGGAATGGTGCTGGCTCGATCCACGTAACTCTACCAAACACATAGCCGTCGACGGTCATAAGAAGGACTCTCTCATCGATCTGCACAACTGGCTCGAAGTGCCAACTGAAAGCCTTACGGTCTGGCAAAAAAGATCACCTCTGAGAGAGAGATCTACTCTTTCTTAACATCTTCCTTGTCTTCGAGTGTGGGAATCTTCTCATCACTCTCCACAATCGCCACACCAGAGGGTATGTCTATTACAACCTTGATACCCTCCTCCCGCTTGAAGTCGTACTTCAGCTTGATTACTCCTCCCTCATCTACTAGAGGAACTATGTACTTCATCATGACCACCTCACACTGGATCTCCAATTGCGAAGACCTCTACGTCCTCAGCTGTGGTTATCGCTGCTCCTGACAAATCTGTTAGACCCACTGTGAACTGACCATCGGATGGGGTGTTCTTTTGGACTCTGAAGGATCTACTGGCTACAGTTGGATTTATTAACACAACATCCAGTTTCTTGAGCCCTGTGTTCACCACATCTCCATCTGCGACACTGATAATACCAGCGAAGACCTTCTTCTGCCCCTTTCCGAGGGCTTTGGCCAGAGCACCGATTATCTCTACCATTCACACCACCTCAAAAAATTTAGAATGTCACTCTGCCCTTTGGCTCGATGACAAGAGCCTTGAGGATCAGAGGCTCAGTGCCAGAAGCCTTCGCGTAGACATCGACATTAACATACTGCTTCTCTTTGTAGATTATCGGCCTCTTGAAGTAGCCATCGACTCTTCTTGTATCAGTGTATAGATCCTCAAGTTGCACCACATCGAGTGTCTTTGTTCCAGCTCCACTACCGAGCTTGAACCTCAGAGCGGTGGAAATCGGATCTGCTGCTTGGTTGGCAGCACCATAAAAGGCTACAAACTTCTGGTCGTCGAGCTGCTTTGTGAAGTAGTTGGTCCAATCGTTAGGTGTAAGCGTTGGAGTCTTCCAATACTCATTCGCCAAGCCGAAATCCGTCGATGGTAGGGCATTCCTGACTATCAGCTCTTCTCTCGTCAGCCCTGTCATTCTCATTGCGACGTTAAACAGAGCATCGATCACTTGCTGCCTTATCGCCATTATATCTGCCACTTCAAGCTCGGCTGCGGGTATTACGAAGCTAATACCCACCACCTCCTAACGCTTTTTCCGACAATCGTAAGTTGCACAGAAAACGTTAAAAAGCACCGAATGATTACTAAGATTATGGGAGTGATCCAAGTTAGATTGACTGAGGAAAATCATAAGAAATTAAATATCTTATGTGTATTATACAATAAGACGCAAGACGATATAATTAACATGCTCTTAGAAAGGGAGAGGATCCCTGGAGCCAACATCGAGTTTCTGATCGCAGACGAGAAGGAACCAACGATCGAAAAAACTGAGCCAAAAGAGATAGACACAAAGTTGGATTTCTTGGAAGCGCAGTAAAAAATAAAGTTAAGCTTCGAGAATTTCTATCTCCATCCTCGACTTCTTTGGACTCTCCTGTACTTCAAGTGTCTTCGCTTCACCAAGGGACTCTGCTTGCTGCGTCTGTGCTGGCGTCTGTTCTCTAAATGGTACTCCAAATGGCATCATTGCCATACTTTCAATACCCTGCATGAATTGAGTAGCCATCTTCGCTGGACCTGGTGGTACTGGTACTCCTGCTGCAGCGGCTTGCTGCTCGAAAACTTCCTCTGGAGCTGCGAATATCTCTGCTAGAGCTGAGAGTTTAGGTGGAAACGCTGCAAAAGCTTCAGCAACTTTTTCGGGTCTAAACTCAGGTAGCTGCGGAGCCATAGCGCATCACTCCTTCAACCACTCTTTCCATCTGTGAATTGGAAAGTCTCCAGTCAGTGGAAGCCTTGGAAGCTCCTCTATGAGTGGCTCAGTGACATTGCTGTGAATGCTCTCTAGCACTGGAGGAATCGGGAGAATATGCTCAACCATTACAGGTCCTCTGAGCACAGCCTTGAATATTCTCAGTGGGTCGGGTGGGAGTATTGAAGCGCTGATCTTCTTCTTGTAAGTCTCTGTGATATCTTCGATCCCTATTCTTACTTTTTCTAATCCTCCTCCAACTTTCCCGACGACCATCTCAAACACCTCAAAAAATTAAGCTGAGAAAGCTGTTAAGTACCAGCGACAGCCTTGATCTTGTCCTCGACAAGCTCCCAGCACCATGCCTTCATCAATGCACCTGTCAACTGCTTGTGCTCCTTGAACTTATCATAACCCCTGAGTCTTATCGTCTTATACTTCATCGCCAGCTTGGCCCATGCAACATGGCTGGCGACGCCGATCAAGACATGCACTTGCTCTTTCCAATCGACGTGTATGATTCTTGGTACATAGACTCTCTCTGTCTGTTTTCCAATTCCAAGGGCTTCCGTCACACCAATACCCATCTGGGCCATATTCACCACCGAAGAAAGCTATATTTATATCTTTAAATTAGTTTTTGTATCAGAGGTGACCTGAGTGCCTAAGGGGAAGGTTAGAATTGTGATATGGTGTAGCCAAAATGTGAAAATTGCTTGGAGACGTTATGCTGCGAAGTTCGAAGATTATGAACATGCACTCAAACAGTTGTTAAGGGAGGCTGGTGAGTATGAAGGTGATTGAGGAGAGAGAATACGCTGTTCTGTACGATAACGGCTATTATTGGGTTATAGAAGACAAGATCTTTCGTAATTTTCAGTTCAGAAGGCAAGCAGCCACAAAAACAGCAGTAGAGATGATTTTCGATTTCGTTGAATTGCCAAATGGCGATGAAGTTATTGCCAGAGTACACATACCGAAGGATATACCGAAGGACAAGGTTCTGCAGGACCTAGAAAACTGGAACAAGCGCTGGCTGAAGAAACGGCAGCAACTCGAAACGCTGATGGCTTTGTTTGGTGTTCAGCAGCAGCAACAGCAGCAGGAATCAAATTCTGATTGGGAGGAAGTTTTAAGAAAGTACGGCTTGAGGTAATATTATGGGAGTGGCAAAAGATTTTGTTGCAGCTATTTCAAACTTAGCATACTGGATGGCCAAAGAGAGGAGTGAAGACTCTTTGAGGGAACTCAGGAAGCTTAGAGATCTCCTACCTGAGCCCGCAAGGGAGGAAGCTGAAGAAGTCTTTGATGCCATGGAGATGTTAATCAGGGAGGGCCAGTTCGATGACTCTTGGGAGCAGTATGAGGTTCTGGCAGATATTGTGGTGAAGTACATCGAGGACCCACCGCTCACGACATGGCTTCCAGAGGAGACCTACGAAGGTTATGAGAAAGCTTCGAAGGTTGTCGGCGAAACGAAGTCGAGGTTTGCGAGAGAAGTTTTAGAGGGTAGAAGGACTCCAGTTGAGCCTCCAGATGGTGTAAGAGCGAGAGAGAGGGCTGAAAAAATAGCTAAAGTGGTGAGGAAGGCAGATTGGGAGGAAGTCATAGAGGAAGCGGAGAGGCCAATTGAAGCGGATTGGGAAAAGGTGCTCAAAGAGGCCGAAAGAGAAGTGGAATCCGATTGGGAAAAGACGATCAGAGAAGTTGGCGGCGAATCGAACTCTGAGGAAGAAGGAGCGTGGTTGCCACTATGGAAGCCAAAGAAATAATCGGAATCTATGGCAGACGAATTCCGATTGACAATGTCATCAAAGCACTGACGAGCGATGAAAATGGCAAGATCTTAGGCAGGATGTACACTCTCACAAGGCTCATCGACCGCGAAGTCGGTTGCGCGATTTACGACAATGGAGAGGAAATTTACCTTGCGAACTTCGCCATTGGAACAGAGGTAACTGTGACAATATCGACTGAGTATCGAGGGCAAGGAGTCGCGATCGGAACTGTGCACACGCATCCTGGACAGAGCGAGCCATCGCACTCGAGGAGTGACATCAAGAACCTGCTCTCGCGCGGCTATCCTGGTGGAGTGAGTGTGGTCATCGCGGGCTTTCCACTACTTTCGTGGAAACCCTCGCAGCCGAGGGCGAAGATCTGCTTTCTAACTGCAGATGTCATCGAGAGCGAGTTGTACTACGCCTATGTTGAGGGTGGTTGGTGGACCGATGAGGGCTGGAGAGACTTCAGCGAGGAAGACTACGAGAAGCTTGTCTCACAACTCACCTTTGTCGAGGTCGATATTAAGCCGTATGGAGTCCCCACAATGTACTACTGCGACATCTGCCACCGCAAACACAAGATCTCAAGTGGAATAGGCAGGTGGCACATCGACAGAGCTCTGAATCAGCTGATTCTTGGGGTGGGATAAGTGGAGAAGGAAAGGAAGGATTGGAGAAAGAATATAGCTGAAGCTATTAAGGAAGTTTTCCAGCGCTTTAAGGAGGATTGATAATGTCAGAAAGAGAGGTTAGGCCTCAGACTCACAAGCAGAGGAAGCACAAACTATGGTTTGTCTTGCGATACGCTTACAAAGTTCCTTCTGAGGTCCTTGACCAGATCGACTTCGAGGCTTATGCGGATCCAACCTTGGAGTTTCAGGAGAACCTCAAGGTTCTCATCGACGCTTATCCAGTGTTGAAGCAGTACATGCCTAAGGACTACCAGACGCTTGCGGAGAAGTACGAAAGACAGTGGTATAACTACCTCTATGAGGTCCTCCTTGGGGCCTACAGTGGAGATCCTGAGTACATTGAGCTGATGGAGACTATGGGCTTCACAGATATCAGAGAGTTCGCGAAGAAGTTACTGAGGGAAGGTGTGATCACAAGGGCCGAATTCGAGGAGTTGTTCCCACCACCAGAAGTCAAAGCGAGAATAACACCAGAGGAAGAGGAAGTGAAGCTAAGAGAAATCGAAGTTAAGCTCACAGAACAGAAGAAGCTTACTGATGCGATAGAAAGGGAGATCAAGGAGGAGAAGAGGTTCGAGGAAGAGATTCCAGAAGAGGTGAAGCGATTCTGCGATATGCTCAAGCTCGAAGTCGTTGGAAGGCCAGAGTACAAACGTCTCGAAGGGTTTACCTACGATGTTTGGGTAATCCCAGTGCGAGATGAAGGAACTGGCCTGACAGTGAAGATAATCAAGGGTCACCCTGTTACAGCGATGCATCTCTATAAAATAATAAGGATAACTAATAAGGAGCACAACGCTGTGAACGTCCTCACATTCCGCAAGGAGTACGAGGTTGTTGAGCCGAAGATACCGACGCTCACACAGGTCAGAAAAGCTTCCGAAGAAGCTAAAAAGGTTGTTGAGAAGGTAAGGCCTATGCCCAAACCCAAACCTGCTCCAAAGGTGAATTGGAGGTTTGTGAGTGGAGTTATTCGTTACGCAATGACATCGATTCCGAACTGGGAGAGAGCTGTTGAGCTGAAGAAGCCTTACATGCTGTGGAGTGGGCTTACGGTATTCTCATCGAAGTGCGAGATGGCCTTAAAGGAGCTTGAGAAGGCCGAAGATATTCAGGAAGGAATCGAGCGCAAGGCAGCTGGAGAGAAGGTACTAAGCGATGAAGACATCGAAGACCTCTGGGAAGAATTCTCGCTGATGCTGAAGGAGGTCGGACTGAATCCAGAACATTACAGACAGCGCTTTGATGCGGTGGTGGATCCATACATGCCTTATGATGATAACCTGTTTGTTGTGGTCGATGAGGCCAAGAGGATCATAACGCAAGAAATGCTTCGCAAGGAAAAGTACCACACAACGATTCCAGTAAAGAAGTTCTCTTGGAAGTACATAAGCTGGGGGTTGGGGGCGATCAAGGTCAAGCTCACCGACTTAGAGCTTGCTGCAAAGGACCGTGATGCTGTTCGAAGTCATATGCTTATGAAGAACATATGTGATACTGTCAAGACATTGATTAGTATGCTCGAACAGATGCCAGAAGTTCAGCAGCTCAAAAAGGTCACAAAGGTTTAACTCAGTTTCAAAACTTTTTCTCAACCCCAGTTTGGGACGAGTTTCACAATGGTGTGGGAATAGTTCCACTTTTGCATATCCTTTTTTTCAGCGAGAAAAGCTTTTATCTGTTGGATTCCCACAACCTTGTGAAACTGAGTTTCGGGGTGGTTTTAGATGACAGTTTCAGAAGGGGGGAATGAGGCCACCCAAAAAAAGGAGGAGAGGACTCCAGAGGACAAACGAAAGCTTGTGCTCATTGTAGAGGCGCTGAAAAAGCAGGGATTCAAAGTTGAAGAGGCTTGCGAGATCGCAGGAATTTCCAAGACAACTTACTACCGATGGAAGGATGAACTCGGCATGAAAGACGAGGAAGAGGTTGAACCAAAGACGTCAGGTGAAAGCCCTATTCCAAGTGAAGTTCAGAGTGCTTATGACCTTCTCAAACAGTATGGCTTCGAGGGGGGAGCAAAGAAGGGTGATGAGCAAGATCCTGTTGAAGAGCTTGTGCAACTGAAGAAAAAGCTGGATCGGGCAAAGGCTATTCTCGGTGGAGAGGGAAACATTAGCACTGCAGCAGGTGGAGAGGAGCTAGAAGAAATCAAGAAGGCAATTGGCTATGTGCTGAAGCGAATCGAGGAACTGCAGAGGGGGCAGGTTTATATGGGGCGTGTTAAGAAGGTCCGATATCCTAATGGAACTGAGATTGAGTACGATCTCATGCCCACTGATTACGCAACTGTAAAGCAAGCAAACACCATGTACGATCGAGTTGTGCCAGAAGCTTTGAATGAGCTGAAGGGGATGAGGCAGGACTTGACTATGTTCGCTAACAGGTTGCTAGGACTGATCGAAACAAACTTTTCACATGAGATCAAAAAAGCACCAGGATTCTTCCTGAACATCCGAAAGAAGAGCAAGGAGGAGATTGAGAGAGAGTTAGAGGAGATTGAGAAGAAGCTTGAGGAGAAGGAGCTTTTGAGTATGAAGATAGGAGGTAGCGGAGATGAGGTTTCTGCTAGTGATGTCGGGGAAGGGGGGAGTAGGTAAGACAACTGTATCGACGAACTTAGCAGCTCTGTTGACAAGGAAGTTTAGAGTTGGTTTCATCGATTTGGACATCTACGGTCCAAATGCCCACTTAATCTTGGGTCTGCCAGAAGTTCCAGCCATTGAGCAGGGGGAAATGCTCGCGCCTCCGAAGGTTAATGTGGATGGAAGAGAAATGCAGTTCATGAGCATGGCGATGTTTCTGCCCGAAGGTGTCGGATTGGCTATAAAGGCAGAATTCGTGCTCGACATCGTGAAAACGATTATACAGTTTACCCGTTGGGACTGCGATCTAATCGTTGTTGACATGCCCCCTGGAAGTCAAGATGTCGTAAACTACACCCTTGAGCTGGTAGCCCCAAGAGCTAAAGCCATTCTCGTGACGGAACCTCATAAGATGAGCCTGAGCGATTGTAGAAGGTTATACGACATTCTGAAGCTGAAGGAGGTCGAGCTCAGCGCAATCGTGCTCAACAAATACAACCTCTTCAGGGATGCTCCCACATTCGAGGTTGAAGTCTCCCACTTCAGAGCACCTATCGTAAAGCTTAACTGGTCGGAAGAGTTGCAAAGTGGATTGCAACCAGATCTATTCGGAGAGCTTATGGAGGTAGTCGTATGAATCCGAAGTTGCTCACCATAATCCCAAAACTCGTAAAACTCGGTTTGAATCAGTGGTGGGCGAGGCGTTTGCTGGAGCAATACAAGGGCATAAACAGGTCTTGTCAGCTCATTCTACTCGATGATGGCGATGAGACAGCGATATGGGTTGGTATACAGGATGGAGAAGTGAAAGCGAAAATTGGCAGATATCCAGCGACCACAACTGTTACGATGGATGTCGATCTCTTCATCGACATTGTAAAGGGTAGGGTTGACTTTAGGGAAGCGTTGTGGCATGGTGCTATACAAGTTGAAAGCCACGATGGGCGTCCATGGACTCTACACGCGTTCCTCTGGAGTGGTTTTTGGGATCTGGTCGCGGAGATCCTGAGGTGATATCATGAGCTCTCTCAAGGCTTGGATAACAGCAGGACGCTTCTTCACAGCTCCGTGGATCTTAGTCAATACTTTTTTGGGCGTAAAACTCGCTGGATTTATCTTTGAAGCATGGATGCTCAGCTTCGCAATAGTGTTCAGCATCTTGATAGCGAGTCACTACATGAACGCTTGGAGAGACTATGTCAGAGGGTTCGACAGAGTCGAAGAAGGTAGCAAGGCTAAACCCTACACTGCCGCTTCTCAGCTCATTCCAAGAGGGGAGTTTACAGTCACAGAAGCGAAGGCTGCAACACTCGGCTGGCTGCTCATCGCTATCGGGCTGTTCATCGCGTTCGCCCCAAAGAGGCTCGATACAGTAGCTCTACTACTTCTCGGAATCTTCGTTGCCACAACATACACAGACCTCTTCAAGCCTCATGGGTTGGGAGAGATTGCGCTGTTCCTCGGACATGGGTTCAGCGCTTGTACATTCGCCTATGCAATTGTCAGACCGATCACAATAGAAGCCATAGCTGTAGGGTGCATTTTGGGTCTTTGGGCTGGAATAGCATACACAATCGACCAGTGGCAGGACGTAGAGACAGATTTTGCTCGACGTGTCAAGAATTACGCTTACATAGTCGCAAAAGCGAACATGAGAATCAGCATGTTCTATTACTTTGCTGTGACAGCAATTGTAACCATGCACATCGGCTGCGTCCTGATAGGCTGGCTGCCGAGCTCGACGCTAAAAGTGTTGCTGTTGCTACCGCTGTACCACTTTACAGGAGTTTTGTTAGACTATCAGTTCGAGAAGGGAACAATAGTGGCGTTGATAGGAATGTGGCTCTACCCAATCTTAATGGCAGTATAAAAAAAGAGTTAAAAAATCCATCACACCGCAAGGTCCTCCAACGAAACATCGAATTCCTTAGCCATCAGCTTAGCCTCGATGTCTTCCATTGTCAAGCCGTACTCCTCCTGTAGCCAACGGTTGACCATCTTCCTCGCAACTCGACGTGCAACCTCGCTCTGCTTCGATGGGTGTAGTAGTGGCTCTCTCTTTTTTATGTGTGCCAGAGCCTTGTAGAACTCTTCTTGGAACTTTTCTTCAGCCAATTTCTTCAACTCTTCGAGCATCTCTCACACCTCACGAAAAATTTAGAAGTGTAAGTTGTCCTCCCCCATTCTTTTGGATCCACTCCTTGCTCAAGTAGGGTGTTGGCTTCGGAAGCTCATCGGTGCTTAAGCTGCCATCGACATACCCATACCCATCGATATACCACCATTCCTTGCGACATTTGGTGCATCAGTGCTTGCTTGCTCCTCCTCCAGTCCAAGCAACAGAGTGGCCCACAGGCCAGAGCTTCCCACCGCACTCAGGACACTCGAACACCATCTTTCTCACCTCAAATTTATAATAGAAGTCCTTTGTATATAAACCTTTCGAATCACATAAACAGCGTAAATCTTATAAACCATTCTAACTCAGATACTCGCATGAGAGAGGTCGTCAAGACTTGGAAGCAGAGTAAAAGCATAGCATTAGTAATTCCAAAAGAGATGGCAGAGAAACTCGGAATCCGTGTAGGAGATTTTGTAGAGTTGATTTTGGAGAATGGAGAGATAAGAATGAGAAAAGTGTGAGGTGATGAGTGGTGGATTTGGAGAAAGCTTTGGGAATTGAGAGGAACTCGGCAGATAAAGAACTCGAAGAACTGCTCGAGGAGACAGATAAAGAACTCGAAGAACTGCTCGAGGAGACAGAGAAAGTGCCACTCATAGACAGAGAGTGGAAGGAGGTAAGCAGGGACCACCTCAACGACTTGGCGAAGGACTTCTCCTTGAGACCCCTGAAGGTGCATGAGAAGAAGACAAAAACAACTGTGATCTACCAAGGAGACTTCGGAGACATTAGGTCCGCCATTCGCATTGATGAAGGGACCCATAACACAGTTTTGGCGAAGTGTGAGTGCAGCGATAAGGCCGATTGTGCTCATGTGCTTGCGTTGTGGGCAGCTATAGGAGAGAGGAAAGAGGCTGAAAAGAAGGAAGAAAAGGATGTGAAGGATGTGAAGGTTGAAAAGAGGAAGGAGGCTAAGGCTGAGGCAAAAGTAGACAAAATCGCCAAGTTCGCCAGCGAGATAAGAGGAAAGCTTGTGGTCATCTATGGCCAGCCTTACGCTGGGAAGACAACCCTTGCACACACCTTGACAAGGCACTTCGAGAGGACTGTTTACTTCAAGGTGGACCGCAACTTCAGCAGAGATGACTTTAAGCACATCGCAAAGAATGTCTACTACATCGAAATAAGCAACCCACAGCAGTTGTTGAGGGAGCTCCGCAGCCTCGCTCGTTCGCCACCACAAAACGCTCTGGTAGTCGTCGATTCAGTCACAAGCCTCGACAGCTTCTTTGTTCCATCAGATCCAACAACACCATCGCCCAGAATGGAGAATGCACGTGCGAAGTTCGCCGACGCAGTCATGCAGCTGCTCAGCTATGTTAAGGGCCAGAATACAGTAATTGTCATTGCCCATGAGAAGATCAGGGACTTTAAAACAGAGGAAATTGTGCCACGTTTCAATGTCGTTGCTCTGCGACACTGCGATGCCAACTACCACATCATCGTCGAGAACAACAAGCGCAAGGTCAAGAAGGTCAGAGAGCGAAAGCCAGTCGAGAAGCCAGATTTTGACTTTTCCTAATTTTATAAGCTTTATTATTTTTTTCTCTGACATCACCTAATTTTTTACCATGATCTATAACCCTTTGTAGTCCAAAATTCTTCGTCACAGCCGATCTATTTTGCTATAAGATGAGTTTTATAAAAACCATCTGAGCGAGTGGTTATATTCTTTTTAATATGATATAATACATGGACCCTCGGAAGGTGCTTGAAGAGGTGGTGAAGGATCCATCGAATATCCTTCGCTACCTACCAGATCCACCCAAGCTTGCACCATCGCTGAACAAGCGCATAGACCAGATATTTCACCCAAGAGGTGAGGAGGACTTGAGGGATCCCACAAAGCTGTTCTTGGACAGCCTGTGCCACTTCATCGTCGAGCAAGCTGACAGCGCTGTGCAATCGTTCGCTAAAACTGTTCGCTACAACATTGCCAAAGTTGTGGGTAACCCAAGTGACAGAAAAGGTAATTCGGAAGAGAATATAAAAAGAAAAGGGTGAGAAGATGAAGCTGTCCCCACTGTTAAGAGAGAAGTTGAAGAGAGATCCACCAGAACTGATAAAGGTCGTCATCGAAGTGACTCCTCAGCGCTTGGACTATGTACTTGCGCAGCTGCAAGAAATGGGAATAAGAGTTGATAGAAGACTTACAAGCCAACCAGTTCCTGGAGGGAACTACTACATACCAGCTGTAGTTCCAGCAGACTTGCTCGATGAAATTCAGAGGATTCCTGGTGTGGTGAGCATAAGCAAATCGATGCCTCGAGCCATAGGAGGCGCTGTAACAGCACCTATACCCAACTTCTTCGCAACAATTACGGATGAGCTCCTTGGAGAGATTAGAATTCCAGAAGTCGAAATTCCAAAAACAGCGATTCTCAGCGCACCATTCGATCCGATAAAAGCCCTCGGAAGCCTTGCAACTCCATTCACAGGCATAAATCCACTTACAAATGTGAGGATATACCCAACATCGGTGACAGCGAAGATACTCAAAGATGTGGCGACGAAAGATGGGGCAGGAGTTACCGTCGCCATTCTCGACACTGGCTCACCGTTCGGAGTTCCACAGTTCTTCGCAAAGATGACAGCGCTGGAACAGTACACAGTGATTCCAGAGCCTCCAGATGATGCGCAAGGGCATGGTTCGTGGTGCCACAACTGTGTTTGCGGTGGCTACGCTCCCTCGCCATATGGTCCTTTGATTGGCATGGCTCCAGCTGTGCAGAAGAGCATACATGTGAAGTGTCTCAACACTTTCCCAGGAGCTGGATCGACGGAAGGGATACTGAAGGCAATCGAAATCGCGGTGAAGAGGGGAGCACAAGTAATCTCGATGTCTCTTGGAGGACCAGCGCAGGGTAATGCAATAAATGAGGATCCTGAGGCCAAAGTTGTAAATGAGCTCGCAAAGCAAGGAGTCTTTTTCGTCATCGCTGCAGGTAACAGTGGACCAAACCCATTCACATGTGGCTCTCCAGGATGTGCAATCAAAGCAATTACAGTTGGCTCAGTATCGATCATGGACGACTTCAAGCCAGCTTGGTGGTCCTCACGATTGCAATCGGACTGGTACAGAGATCATCAAGATCAGTTCAACGCTGACTTGCGCTATGGAGACGAACTGATAAAGCCAGACTGCACAGCTACTGGTGGTGGACGCGCGTCCCAGGACGCTTCTCCAGACGAAGTTATATGGTCTGGGGAGAAGGGTTGGTTTGAGGGATTCTACGATGGGATAAGAGATATGACAGGAGGGATGCATGGAACCTCGCAGGCTACTCCTCACGTCGCAGGGCTCATCGCTTGCCTTCTCAGTGATGGAGTAATTGACAGCGTTGATGACATTAAGAGGGCCTTGAGGGAGACTGCCGAGGATTACATTATACCTGACCCACTCAACGAAGTGGATAAAAGGTACATCAATGCATTCGGGAAGTCAATCGCCACAGGGTGGGGGTTGTTCAAGCTTTCCAGATTTAAGAGGTGAGAGCATGACTGTAACAATAGAACTCGTTGGCCCAACGATAAGAGAGTTTGATCCTCCAGAGGAAGTAAAAAGGAGATTAAACTGTGGAGATGCTAAATACTATATCACATCAGTACCAGCAACTTTCAAGGTAAGAGGTATGCTTTTACCACCTGCATGCCCCTACCAACCCGTAGTTGCTATCAGTATAGAAGAATTTACTGGTGCTGGTGGAGAAAAAGATTGGGTACTGCTCACAACAGCTGGTACAAGCGGACTCGTATTTTACGAAAAAGAGGCAAGCATAGGAGCTAATGGTAGAAATAAAATCTTCAGATACCAATCGACTGTCTTCATCCCACCTGAATCGTCTAAGTATGTTGTGCTGTTCACGAGGTGAGAGCATGAATCCCAGAATAAGCTATGAGTTTCAGAAAAATGAAGCGAGAGTGTACACTCCATTAGGAACTTACACCTTGAAGTACGATGGAAAGGTCGTAACGGCCAAGGGACCATACCTAAATGTAAGGTATCCATTTGCAGGAAACTTCAAGTGCTTTGTGAAATGCATGATTGCAGACTTCTTTGAAACACTACTGCTTATAGGGATAGGTGGACCTTTAGTAGCCATAGTATTTGCAATTCTAGCACCAATATTGTTCTTCCTCGCAGCAAACAAGTGTAGGAAAGAATGTGGGAGGTAAGAGCATGATAAGGCTTGAAGACGCGATAAAGCTGTTAGAGAGCTATGGAATATACGGAGCAAAGAAGGGAGACAGTGGAACCTTCGAAATTCCAAAGAAAGAATTTGTGCTCGAAAAGTATGAAGTCTTGAGCGAGAAGAGGTACTTAATACCATTGCCGATGAAAGCACTGTACATTCAGTTTCTGCCATGCTTGTTCGGCTTCGAGCCATGGTGCTGGGTACGAAAGTACAAAGAGCCTGTGATCGACTTTATTACAAACGCAATAGCTGTTGATGATGTGCATGTGTACCTGTTGTCTGGCAGAATCACAGGGAAGATAATCACCGAATTCTTCAACAAGAGTGAGGAAGGAGAGACATGGGAGGAAAACGTAAAGACTGGAGAGGTTAGAAATAGGGAAAAAGTCAAAGGGTCCGCCGACCTGTCGGGAAACTTCTTCGAGGAAATTATTCTGAGAGAAATTCAAGAGAAGCTCGCCGAAATAAGAAATGTGATTAAGAAAACCCAGCCAGACGCCAAGATTCAGATAGAGTCGGAGTTTGAAAAGAAAGGATACCTCGAAATGATCAAGTCGATCTTGGACCTACTTCTTACTGGTAGAATCTATGTTGACGACAAAATAAAGGTTAGAATCGCCTACTCTTGGCTCGGAGAAGGGAGAACAATCGAAAGAGAGATAAAAGTCGAGGCGTACTTACCAGTTGAGAATGTTTATTGGCATCTGTGGTGAGGTGGTGTGATATGCTGCAGATTAGTTTACAGAAGGTGGAGTTGAAGAGGCCCGAATTTGAGTTAAAAAAAGGATTGGCGATATCGCCGACCCTTCGTTGGCTCCCAGTAAGTATTAACAGCGCAAACTTAGTCGAGCCCCTGAGGGAAAATGCTCCAATAGATGGCAGAGAAATCGTCGAGTGGATGCACGTAGCAGCTGCAGATAATGCAGTCTTTGAAGGTTTCGGAGAAGAATACAGGGTGTGCAGTGTTGCAGGTGGCGGAACAGTGTTATCTGCGAGTGATGATGCATACATACCTGGGGTAAAACTCGATGATATCAGAGGTGAGAGTGTAGATGGAAGTACAGTTATGAGAAGGAGATATGGCAAGGTGATAACACCTTATGGCTCATTCAGAGTTCCAGTTGGAGGAAAAGCATTGTACGCATTCAAAGATCTCCTTGCATGGGCGACACTGCCATGGTTTGGTGCTATACAATGGGTACTCTCCTTACTCAAGTGGACCAGCATAGCAAGAGCTCCGATAACTCGCAGGGTGCGCTTCCCAAGCTCGCACGGTAGGGTAGCGCCAAACTTCTTTGAGATTTCACCGAGAATTCCAACACCGATGTGTGTCATGAGAATAAGCCTGACAAGTGATAAACCACAAACGATACGAATTAGAGGAAGAGGAACCAAAGGAAGTTACCACAACGTCCTTTTCGAAGATTCCTTCAAGATCGAGAGTGGGGAGAGCGAAATCCTATACTCTGTAACAGGATTCCCATTCGTCGGAGCGTTCACGCTCGAGCTGCAGCCGCAGGAT
>Ga0180301_10001633_pt1 | contig 17652 bp, 22 predicted proteins | sample GuaBasSediGuay16_FD_121797 | JGI IMG/M metagenome (GOLD analysis project Ga0180301, IMG submission 121797) | Subseafloor sediment microbial communities from Guaymas Basin, Gulf of California, Mexico - Guay16, Core 4569-2, 12-15 cm | ecosystem: Environmental > Aquatic > Marine > Hydrothermal... | reverse complement strand
CTGATCACATCGGGTGCTCTTGCCCTTGTGAAAAGCCTCCTGAACGATGGATGGATCGATCACGCGAGGGATACGGGCGAGTATTTCAAGAAAGGGCTCCATGAGCTTCAGCGAAAATACAGTCATATTCAGGAGGTTCGGGGGCTGGGCCTTATTCTCGGGCTGGCGTTGGACAGAGAAGGCAGCGAGATCGTGGATACCTGCGCGGACAAGGGATTCTTGATCAACTGCGTCCAAGAAAGGGTTCTCAGGTTCGTCCCCCCGCTGATCGTCTGCGAGAATGAGATCGACCAGTTAGTCACCTGCCTTGATGAGATATTCGCCACACAAGGGGGCTGACATCCGAGCGATGTGAGGCCCATGTGCCGCTCGCTCTCCTTTCACTCGCCTGAATGATAGAAAGCGTTAGAGTTGGGTGAGGTAGTGTGAATTTAGGCATTGAATTTTCTCTCGATTTAGTGCATGTAAAATGCCTTATCTATTTTTTCACGGATACATCGACACTTGTATTGAACATGGCTCACTGAGAAACGAGAGTGAACGATGACTCAAGACATACAAAAGATCGTGCTGTCCTATTCCGGTGGTCTGGACACATCGCTGAGGATTAACGCCCCATGGAAGATATGGGATTTCAAGGGAAGGGAAAATCTTCAATTATGAGCGGCAAAGGAATTACATGGTTGCTTTTCTTTTTTCTACTGCTCCTCATAGTGATGGGTTGTGGGAGAAAAGCCCCCCCTACCCTCCCTGAAAAACCCTCTTCTCTGAGTTTGGGATTTGAAACCGGAGTAAAGATGCAAAAACCAATTAATATAAGATATATCATCTCTGATAACGCCCATAGGCCTAGGTTTTATTAGACGAAGTAAAAGGAGGATTCAATGATGAAAGGTATGCCGAATATGGGTAATTTGTTGAAGACGGCTCAAAAACTCCAGGAGAGGATGGCAAAGCTCCAAGAAGAACTCGGTGAAAGGAAGGTCGAGGCCTCGGCCGGAGGCGGGATGGTCACCGTGGTGGCAAGCGGGAAACAGGATATTGTCTCAATAAAAATAGATCCCGAGGTAGTGGACGCAAATGATGTTGAGATGCTTGAGGATCTCGTGTTGGCAGCAGTCAATGATGCACTGTTTCAGGCAAAACAGATGGTAACAGAGGAAATGAGCAAATTGACCGGCGGTGTATCAATACCAGGAATAATGTAATTTCTGGAGGCTCGGTAGAAAACGAGAAACGATTATGGGCATTTATCCTCCATCCTTGGGTAACCTCATCGATCAATTCAGCAAGTTACCCGGTATTGGAAAAAAATCAGCGGAGAGACTGGCGCTTCATGTGTTGAGAAGTCCACGGGAACTCGCTGAAAGCCTCGCCCAAGGCCTTGTGGAGGTTAAGGAAAAAATACGCTTCTGCTCCATATGCTTTAATCTCACCGATAACGATCCATGTCCTATCTGCACGGATGAAAGAAGGGCAAACGGCGTTTTGTGTGTCGTCGAAGGGCCTGGAGATCAACTGGCTATTGAAAAATCGGGCGCCTTCAGCGGGAGATATCACATCCTTCAGGGCGTTCTCTCACCTCTCGACGGTATCGGTGCAGAGGATCTGCGTATCGCAGAGCTTATGTCCCGCATCCGAAAGGAAAATGTCAGGGAGGTCATCCTCGCCATCAATCCCACCGTGGAAGGAGAGGCCACTGTTTCTTATATAACGGATCTCCTCAACGAGAAAGGCCTGAATGTCACGAGAATGGCCCTGGGTATTCCCCTGGGTGGCGACCTCAAATATATGGACAGCATGACCATTAAACGGTCCATTGATAACCGATCCTCCTGTGCCTCATGATCTCCCAGTTGGCCATCCATAAACTCGTCCAAATCCTGGGCGAGGAACATATCCTCACCAAAACAGTGGATCTCAGTCCCTTCTCACACGATGCAACAAATCAGGATTTCGTCCCAGATGCGGTCGCATTTCCACAGGATGCGGATCAGATATCGAAAATTCTTCAGCTCGCCAATGAGGAACTCTTTCCCGTAATACCCCGCGGGGCCGGAAGCGGTATGAGTGGGGGTGCGGTGGCTGTACGAGGAGGCCTCGTGCTCTCAATGGAAAGACTGAACAAGATCCTTCTCATCGATGAGGAAAACCTGCTGGCCAAGGTAGAGCCGGGTGTGGTAACCGCGCATCTCCAGGAAGAGGTCGAAAAATGCGGCCTCTTTTATCCGCCCGATCCCGCGAGCCTCGATGTCTCAACCATTGGCGGTAATGTTGCCGAGTGTGCCGGGGGACCACGTGCGGTCAAATATGGTGTGACGAGGGACTATGTGATGGGCCTCAAGGTGGTGCTTCCCACCGGTGATAGTATCACCACAGGGGTGGAAACCGCCAAGGGCGTGGTAGGCTATGATCTTACCAGGCTCATCGTCGGCTCAGAAGGCACCTTAGCCGTTATTGTGGAGATAATCCTCAAGCTTCTCCCCAAACCCGAGATGAAAAGGACGATGCTGATACGCTTCTCGGATATAGCGGCTTCAGCACGGTGCGTATCTAAGATCATCAGGGAAAAGGTCGTCCCAACCACTATAGAATTCTTAGACAGCCTTTCCGTGGAATGCGTGAGGGATCAGGTGCCCTTCGAACTTCCACTGGATGATTCCACCTTACTTTTGATCGAGGTGGATGGCGACTCAGATCAGATCGACCACAATACAAGGCTCATCGAAGCCCTGTGCAGGAAGATTGGGAGCGTTGAGTTTCGGCTCGCTAAAGACAAGGAGGAGGCGGAAGAGCTCTGGAAGGCGCGGAAAAATCTATCGCCATCCCTTCAACGGCTTCGGCCGCACAAGATCAACCAGGATGTGGTGGTTCCCCGGAGCAGGCTCCCCGATTTCGTTATAGCCCTCTCGGGGATCGGGCGAAGATACGCCCTTCCCATACCCTCCTTTGGGCACGCAGGCGACGGCAATATCCATGTCAACATCATGTATGATGCCGATGACAAAAACGAGACAGAAAGGGCACACCAGGCCCTTCAGGAGATTCTGAGGCTCACCCTGGATCTCAGGGGTACCCTCTCGGGTGAGCATGGCGTTGGCATAAGCAAGAAGCCGTACATCGGCATGGAGATAACGCCAACTGCCCTGGAGCTTATGAGGAAGATAAAGAAGGCCTTTGATCCCAACGGCATCCTCAACCCCGCCAAGATATTTGATGAGGCATAGAGGATTCAGATTCTGGCTCTCGTGTGGGACAGCAGCGATGCTGCGCCATCATCCATCACGAGATATACACTCCTGGTCATAAGTTTCACGAGGGATGCCGGTAGCCTGCTTTCGCTGTCCTCAACTATCTCTCTTACAGCCCCGGCCTTTTCCGAACCGGTAACGAGGAATATGATACGTCTTGCATTGGTCAGTACCGGCAGCGTAAGGCTTATCCTCTTCACACTTTTCCGCTGCCATCCCCAAGGTGGCTTCCTCCGTGTCAACGCGATGAACATTGTCTTTTGGGATGTCTACGCTGAAAGTGCTTTGTAAAAATCGATACCCATACGGACCGCGGCCTCGAGAGCCTTTCCTTCATCTCCTTAAGGCTTCGTGCACCCTCGGCTCCGGATGCCTCGGCCTTTTGGACGGCGGTCTCAAACAGGTCATAGGCGATAACCCTGTGGTTTCCCCTGAGAAGACGGGTGGCCATATGTAAGCCCATTCGACCCAATCCAACCATTGCCAATTCCATGATAAACCTCCGTACATCTCCCCTTAAGCCTCTATGCTCTCGCGGAGCGCCGCCACGTTCTGGGCAACCGAGGCTCGATCGTTATAGATGCTTGAGCCGGCCACCAGCACTGTGGCCCCAGCGCTCACAATGAGCGGTGCGGTGGTGGTATCGACTCCGCCGTCCACGGCAATGGGTAGCGCTAATCCCCGCTTTTCCAGCATCTCACGGATACGACTTATTTTATCGAGTTGGCTGCGGATAAATTGCTGTCCACCGAACCCGGGATTCACCGTCATTACCTGGATTATGTCAGCCATATCCAATACTTCCTCCAACACGCTTGCTGGTGTGGCGGGGTTTATTGCCAGCCCCGCCTCTGCCCCCAGCTCACGAATATGCCCTAGGGTGCGGTGCAGGTGTGTGCAGGCCTCGTAGTGCACGAAAAGCCTATCCGCCCCCTCCTCAACGAATTCCTCTAGGTAGTGCTCCGGCTCCACGATCATGAGATGGATATCGAGCATAAGGCTCACCGCGCTGCGAAGTGCCCTCACCATGCCCTGCCCAAAGGTTATGTTCGGCACAAATCGCCCGTCCATGATATCCACCTGAATCCCATCCACCCCCGCCACCTGGGCCTCCCGAGCCTGTTCGCCCAATCGCAGATAATCCGCTGACAACACAGAAGCCTCAATCGCTATCATCGCCCTCTCCTTTCCACATCAATGTTACGTACACAGCATGCTAAGATGTCACACTAAGCCCTCTGTCAGCTGTGTAAGTCCTCCTATGAGATCCCTTTCGAAATGAAAGCGAATCACCTTTCGACCGCGGCTTATGAGGGCCTGCCGGTCACCTATAGCCTGGGCTGCCTTGAGCACTCCAAAGCTCATCGAAGATTCATGAGAGCCGGCCTCATCGGGAATCTCCGCATCGCGTGGAGCATCAGCGGTGAACTGCAAAAAAAGCCCCTTTCCAGCATCGCCCTTGTGGAGCTGACCCGTGGAGTGGAGAAATCGCGGTCCGAAGCCTAGCGCGGTGGCCAACCGAAATCGATCACGAAGGCCTGTTCTCAGGTTCTGCAATGCCTCATGGACTTCGAGTGTCGGCTGAAGGAAGGCTTGAAGCGCGATGTAGGATCCTGATTGCGCAGCGCCGAGAAATCTCGTGAGCGCCTCGAAGGGATTTCCCGCCGTAATCTCCCCATATACGGCAATCCCGTCAGCGCTCAGGACCGGCGTCTCTAGGGGGAGCGATCCTTTTTCCGTATATTCCGCCACCACCTGCCGGGCCAAGGACTTTGCTGCCTCCACATTAGGCTGATCAAAGGGGTTGATACCCAATCGGTGTCCGCCTACAGCCACGGCCATCTCCCATAGAAAAAACTGCCCGCCGAGGTCATATGTATCATTCAGAGATAGGCGAACCACGGGATGTCCCGCACCTTCCAGCTCCGCCACTGCTCGTTCGTATACCTCATCGCCCTCCAGGCGCATGTATACGAAGAGGCGATCCGCTCCATAGCTTGTGGGTGGGCCAACTTTCTCCCAAACCACCGGCAGGATTCCTCTATCCTCCTTGCCGGTGCTCTCCGCGATGAGCTGCTCTACCCAATCGCCGAAGCTCTCGATCTGGAGCGAGCTGATCAGCGTTACCTTATCCCTCCCCGACATAGCCAGCTCTCCCAATACCGCACCGAGGCGTGCTCCGTGGTTGTATCCCTCCACGTGACTGTTGCATGCCTCACAGTTACCCACCATAGTCGTTGCACGATCGAGCAAGGTTCCTATATCCATGCCGATAAGCGCCGCGGGAACAAGGCCGAAGTACGAGAGCGCTGAATAGCGACCCCCGATGTCCGGATCATTGAGGAAGCACTCGCGAAACCGGTAGCGACGGGCAAGATCGACCAGCGGTGTGCCCGGATCGGTGATGGCAATGAAGTGTTCTCCTACCCTTTCCTCGCCAACCGACTCCCTGAGCCAGTTGTAGAAGAACTTAAAGAAGGAAAGGGTCTCCACCGTGGTGCCGGACTTGGTGGATACGATGAAAAGCGTACGCGAGGGCACAAGCCTCTCAACATGAGCCAATATCGCACCTGGATCGGTGCTATCAAGCACCGCCAGATCAAGGTACCCCTCATTCACGCAGAAGGTCTTCCGAAATACCTCGGGTGCCAGGCTGGATCCACCCATACCCAGGAGCAAGGCGTCTGTATACCCATCCTTACGAACTCCTTCTACAAAACCAGTAATGCGCTCAACGCTCTCGGCCATTACCTCTGGGCTATGAAGCCAGCCCAGACGGTTGGTGATCTCCGCAGGGTCATGCTTCCACACGGTGTAATCATGGCCCCATATACGGGAAATAATCCTGTTTTCCGTCAACTCCACCAAGGCCTTGTCAACATTGCGCTGGTAGGGCCCCAGATTGTATTCCACTGCTTTTACGAGCGCTTTCATCTACGGCCTCCTATGATAAACGGCACGTACTCCGTCGTAAGATATTTAGTCACGGTGAATTTCCCTTAAGCAATCCTCTCGCAGCTTGGGCAACGCGCTCTGCGGTGATGCCGAACTTCTCATAGAGGACCGAAGCGGGCGCGCTCGCACCAAAGCTCTCCATTCCCACCACTGCTCCCTCTAAGCCCACATAGTGCTCCCAGCCCAGCTTTATGCCGGCCTCGACAGCAACCCGAGCCCTCACCGTGGAGGGCAAGACACCCTCTCGATACTCGGCAGGCTGCTGGTCGAAGAGCTCCCAGCTGGGAAGCGAAACGACCCTCACATTCACGCCCTCATCGGCAAGTTGCTTACCCGCCTCAAGGGCGATGTGCACCTCGGAGCCGGTACCGATCAAGATGGCCTCTGGCTCGTCCTTTCCCGACTGCCATAGAATGTAGCCACCCCGGTGCAGTTCCCTTGCCGGTCCTTGTTTGGACCGATCAAGCACCGGCACGCCCTGTCTGGTAAATATAAGAGCAGTCGGTCCATCGGCTTTCACCAGGGCAGCTCTCCACGCCTCTACTGTCTCCGCTGCATCCGCGGGACGTATGACGGTCAGGTTGGGGATGGCACGGAGGTTCATCAGCTGCTCGATGGGCTGATGCGTTGGGCCGTCCTCGCCTAGCCCGATGCTATCATGGGTGAAGATATAGATGACGTGCGCCTCGGATAGCGCTGCCAAACGAATGGGAGGTCGCATGTAGTCCGAGAAAACCAGAAACGTTGCGGTATAGGGTATAAAACCCCCGTGCCTTGCCATGCCCAGCGTAAGAGCACCCATTGCGTGCTCCCGGACACCGAAATGCACATTGCGCCCTTCGTAGCCCCACTCGCCTCCAACCATCCCCTGAACATCCTGGCTTGCCCTCTCTGGCATCTCAAAATCGCCTAAGTCCTTGATCCACGAGAAGGTAGAGGGATTAAGATCAGCCGATCCCCCCATGATATCAGACACATTCCGTGCTAGGGCTTGCAGAACGGCCTCCGATGCCTTGCGGGTTGCAATACCTTTGGCGTCCGCTTGAAAGGAGGGAAGCTCCGCATCCCATTCCGCTGGAAGCTCTCCCCGCATCCTTCGGCTGAATTCCTCTGCCATCTCCGGATAGGCCCCGCGATATCTCGCAAAGTCCTCCTCCCATTCCTCCTTCTTTTCCCACCCGGTGCTCAAGGCGCCTCTGAAATGCTCGGACACGTCCTCCGGTATGTAGAAATCGGGCTCGGCAGGCCAGCCCAGGTTCTTCTTCGCCGCCAGCACCTCCTCTTCTCCAAGCGGCGAGCCATGGGTCCCGAAGGTGCCTTGCTTATTTGGCGCCCCGTACCCGATGACGGTTTGTACCGATATAAGCGATGGCTTTGCGGTATTCTCTCTCGCTGCGTGGAGCGCCGCATCGATGGCACCGACATTATTTCCCTCCTCGACCCTGTGCACGTGCCATCCTTGGGCCTGAAACCGCATTTCCACGTCCTCGGTAAAGGCAAGTGCGGTTGAACCCGCGAGCGAGATGCGGTTGTCATCGAACAGCACGATCAATTTCCCCAGCCCGAGATGTCCTGCCAGTGAACATGCCTCAGAGGATACCCCCTCCATGAGATCGCCGTCGCTGGCAATCACATAGGTGAAGTGATCGACAATACCATGGCCAGGACGATTGTAGCGAGCTGCGAGGTGTGCCTCGGCAAGGGCCATACCCACTGCGTTGCTGATTCCCTGGCCAAGAGGCCCGGTGGTCACCTCTACTCCGGGCAGAAGATGGCTCTCCGGGTGGCCTGCAGTTCTGCTTTCCCACTGGCGGAAGGACTGCAGTTCCGAGAGGGGGAGGTCGTACCCGGTGAGATGAAGGAGGGCATATAACAGCATCGACCCATGGCCTGCAGAGAGAATAAACCGATCGCGATCTACCCAGTAAGGATCACCGGGGTGGTGTTTGAGATGCCTCGTCCACAGTACATAGGCCATTGTTGCCGTCCCCATGGGCATGCCTGGATGACCTGATTTGGCCTTCTGCACAGCATCGGTAACCAGAAAACGAATGGTGTTGATACAGCGTTGATCGATTGAGGTCTGTTCGTTCATCTCGGCTTCTCCTTTCTAATCCGCGGTCACGCTCGCGCTATCTCCAGCCCGTAAAGCGCCGCACCCATAAGCGCGATCTTGGGGTTACAAATCACATGCACGGGTATTTTTGATACCAGCTCTGAAAAACGTCCCTTGTTCCTGAAGCGCTCCATAAAGGTTCCTTCATCGAGCAGCGATAGAATGCGGGGGGGAATGCCCCCGCCGAGGTACACCCCTCCGGTTGCCATTACCTTGAGTGCGAGATTTCCCGCCTCGGCCCCAAGGGCGGAGATAAAGATCTCAAGCGTGGTGCTGCATAGCTCACACCTCCTCTCAGCGCTGAGCGCCGTATTGACGATAACGGGGGTCGGATCATCCGCCGCACTCAGTTGCTCTGCTAGCCAATCCTGCTCCTGTGCATAGCCGCTTTCCTTGAGGTAGGCATATAGGTTGGGCAACCCCTGACCGGAGCATACGCGCTCTAGGCTCACATGACCGAACTTCTCTCGGAGGTAGCGCAGTAAGTCTATAACTAAGTCGCTGTTTGGCCCGAAATCTGCGTGCCCACCCTCCGAAGGGCATGCACGGTACCGCTTTCCTTCCCATATGAGAAAGGCCTCTCCAAGACCCGTGCCCGGCGCGATCACGGCCATGGCACCCCGGTGAACCGGAGTTCCTTTGTTGAGGGTATGTAGATCCTCCCTATCAACCAGGGTCACGCCATAGGCGATGGCCTCCAAATCGTTCATGATCGTCACTGAGTCTATGCCGATCGTCTTCCTTAAACGGGCCTCCTCGATAACCCACGGTAGGTTCGTGATCCTTGCCCTGCCTCCGACCACTGGACCGGCAACGCCGAAGCTCGCGCGCTCTATCTCGATTGATGCCCCTGAGAGGAACTCGCTCACCAGTTCCTCCAGGCTCGAAAACCGAAGGCTGGGGAGCGTGGACTCAATGAACGGTTTTCGAGGGCCACCGTCTACCGAGTATATGCCGAGGTTCGTCTTGGTAGCGCCAACGTCACCTGCCAGTAGCATGGCTTTCTCTCCTTGCTCAACAACCTCACAGTATAGAGAAATCTGCTAAAATTATATGTTCCTGTGATCATGATATTGCGCACATCTGACCATCGTCTGGTCCGGCTAGTGTACTCATGTAGCACAGCGTCATCAATAATTAAATCAATGGATCTATCCAAATCTCGATTTTAAATAGAAGAATAGATGTTATAATATTTAATATTATCGATTAATTATGCTATATAGTTTAACTTTAAAGTTATATTTATTATTTTGCTCATCACTTTTTTAATGTAATCATGAACTATTTGCCTTATAGTTGCCGAGAATTATATTAACTCGGTGGTGATAATTGAATGGTGGACAAGACTACCTCAGGAACCGTGACAACAATCAGTGCATTTCTCCTGTGGGGATTCTTTCCCATATACTGGAAGATCCTGAGACACGTGCCTGCAACTCAGATCCTGGCACATCGCGTGATCTGGTCACTGGTGTTTCTAGCAATACTGCTCTCCATCCACCGTCGCTGGAGAGAGGTTAAGATCTTTACCCCGTTCTGCCCAAACACACTCATATTCATCGTCACCGCATTAATCCTTGGAAGCAACTGGTTAACGTATATATGGGCGATCAACTCGGATCAGATCGTCGAGTGTAGCCTGGGATATTTTATCAATCCCCTGGTAAATATCTTTCTGGGCATGGTCTTCCTTCGGGAACGCCTGTATCGGTGGCAGATGCTCTCGTTGATTCTCGCGCTCACGGGAGTGCTGTTTCTGATCCTTCAATATGGCCGGCTTCCTTGGATCGCGCTCGTGCTTGCCTTTACATTCGGGACCTATGGCCTGCTCCGAAAAACCTCCAGGGCGGGGTCAATGGTTGGCCTGTTCTTCGACACCGCAGTCCTAGCACCCGTTTTTCTCACCTACCTCATCATTCTCGCTTCCCATGAATCAGGTGCCTTCCTTTCTATTGACCCAAAAACCGATATACTGCTCATGGGATCAGGTATCGTTACTGCTGTGCCGTTGCTCCTCTTCGCCTACGGTGCACGGAGAATACAGTACTCGGCAGTCGGGTTCTTCCAATATATCGCCCCCACGGGCCAGTTACTCATCGGGGTACTTCTTTATGGAGAACCATTCACATCGACACATGCTGTCTCCTTTGGCCTCGTATGGACGGCGATCGTGATCTACTCTTACTCGACCTTTGCCCTGTACAAGGGATCTTTGCCCCCATCTAAAAAGGAAGGCTAAACAACGCTATTAACCCCGTAATCCTTATCGTCATTATCTCAGTGCTGGGACCCATCATAGGATCTCTGATCGGGGTGTTGAAGCGACCAACGCTGGCGTACATGTGCAACATGCTCTGCTTTGCGGCCGGGGTAATGCTGGGTATCTCGTTTTTGGAACTCATCCCCGAGAGCATCCATATCTCATCGGTGGGCGTATGCGTCGGCGGGCTAGTTACCGGGTCCCTGGTTATGTACGGCGTAGACCGCATTATACCCCACATTCACCCAGAGCTCTGCGCTCAGGAGCAAGGGTGCAACCTCCAGCGTACTTCAGTATACCTCATCCTGGGCATATTCCTCCACAACTTCCCCGAGGGCATGGCGATTGCTATAGGCGCGGTAACGGAAGTAAAGGTCTCATTCATCATTGCCCTTGCCATCGCTATTCACAATATACCCGAGGGCATCTGTACCTCAGCGCCTTTCTATCACACCACCGGCAATCGTCTGAAGTCCTTCCTTGTCTCCTCTTCCACCGCCGTGCCCATATTGATCGGATATCTGTTGGCTCGACACCTATTCGGGTATATTACGCCAACGGTCATCGCCTTTATCATCGGGGCAACAGCAGGCCTTATGATCTACATCACTGTTGACGAAATCATCCCTAACTCCTGCGCGGGAACCGACCACCAGACCATATTCTTCCTTCTCTCGGGGATCATCTTCGTGATCCTCTTGGGCCTCATTTGAACCTGGATCGAAATCATAAGAAATGGCGGGATACCGAGGAGATTGGCGGGAGCTCAATCCACCCGAGGCGGACAAGCCCGCCAGAGGCAAGGGTTCGATACGCCTGAGGCGCATAACCCCGCCACAAAAACGGCGGGTAAGCAAAGTAAATTACGTTCTGTAACCACCAGATGGGAGTAACATGATGAATCCCTACATCAACTATGAGGGCAAAAGGATTAAATTTTCCCTTCCCCGTGGTTGGGTTTCGATGGTCCATGAAGATAGGCCACCTGTGCCGGCTGTGGCCGATCTTTCAAAGGAAATCAGGCATGCGCTTGACCATCCCATTGGATCACCGAGGATTGAAGAGCTCGCCCGTCCCGGCATGGATGTGGTACTGCTTTTCGATGATCTCCAGCGGCCCACACCAGCCCACGTCGCCATCCCTGAGATAATGGATCGTCTCAACCGGGCGGGTATTCCGGACGAGCGGATCACTGGAATATGTGCCGTAGGAACTCATCCGATTCCCACCATGGATCAACTGAACATCAAGGTCGGTAATGAGGCCTTTACCCGTTTGAACGATCGCTTAATTTCCCACGATCCACACTCCAAAGACAACATCATTATCGGAAGGACCCACCGCGGTACCATCGTTCAAGTGAACCAACGCGTTGCGTTCGCCGATCTGATTATCGGCCTGGGGGAGTGCATGCCACATCCTGTGGCTGGCTTCGGCGGTGGATGCAAGATCATCATGCCCGGGGTGTGTTCCTACCGTTCCGTGGCCGATCATCATTTCACCTGGATGCGACATCGAAATAGCAGGGTGAACCTCTTGGACGGTAATCCCTTCTACGAGGAGAGCGTCGATGGTGGACGTCTGTCGCGTCTGGCCTTCAAGCTCGATCTCATCATCAACGAGAAAAAAGAGGTAATTAAGGAAAAATCCGAGAAGTTCACGGTCTTCCATGTAACCGAGGGCCTTACTGCCGAACAGGTAGCCACCATGAGATTTTCATACTGCCCGGACCTCCAAGAGGCTATCAATCGAATCTCCGAGACAATGCCCAAGGCGGACGTGGCCATCTTCCCGTCAGGGGGCACCATTATTCCAGAAGTCCAACAGTAGCACCCACCGTCCAAGGGACGGGCACATCACGCCACTTCTAAAGAAATTTTCAAAGTATACCGCAACATCTTATCGCCACGCATACTGAACGCCAAAACTAGCTTAACAATCAACAATCAACAATGCGTATTGACTGTACGTCACAACATATGTATACTTTTATATCTTGCACCACAATGCGCCCGGAGAGGCGGAACAATGCCATCCTTACGAAACGTATAAGCTTCATTCCACGATGACCAAAGACGAGGACAAAACGATTCATTGGAATAAGGTCTCCGATCAGTCTTCCTCCGATGAGGAGTCTGAACAGGGCAATACAGCGCAGTTATCCAGGAAAAAGCTATTCGGCGAAATCCCAATTAGACAGCAGGCCTTTTTGGAAATCGTAGGCCGCAGTGAAGACAATGAGGTTATCGAGCTGGGGGAGCAGGAAATCATTATCGGTCGGGGCCCTGATTGCAGGCTCCGACTCCCATCCGAGACCGTGTCCAGAAAACATGCCCGGATCTTCTTCCGCAATGATGAGTACTATATCGAGGACCTAGGCAGCACCAACGGCACCTATGTGAACGACATACGGGTCGTAAAATGTGCCCTGAGAAAAAATGACCTCATCTATATTGGGGGAGTAAAAATCCTGTTCAACGAATAGAGGGCCTTAAAGCGGCATGCCACACATTGGTCAAGTTAATCCTCTGGTCACCTTCTGGGGAACGAGGGGATCTATCTCCACTCCCGGCCGAACTACCGAACGATACGGAGGCAACACCTCTTGTGTGACCATCCTCTATAAGAACACCCACATAATTCTTGATGCCGGTACCGGCATCAGGAACTTTGGCCTGGATATTCGAGATGAGTTAGGCAGGCCTGAAAGCCAGCAATCCCTCCACCTGTTCTTGAGCCATACCCACTGGGATCATATCCAAGGCCTGCCCTTCTTTCAGCCCGCCTATAACAAGGACGCCATAATCACTATCTATGGAAGCCCCTATAAGGAAAAGTTCCTCGCCTCCGTGCTCAAAGGTCAAATGGACAAAGAGTATTTTCCCGTGAGCATGACGGTATTCTCAGCGGATATTCGCATCAGGGAAATATCCGAAGAGACCATACGCTTCGATGATTTTACTATGCTTTGGCAGGAACAGGTTCACCATCCCGGAGGCTCCGTGCGCTATGGCTTACAAATAAACGGAAAAAAGATAATCTATGCCACGGATGTGGAGCTAGATCGCATCTTCCAGGGGAATTCGAGCAATGATGAAGAAAAGGCCCTGGCTCGGCAATACCTCGAATTTGTGCATAACGCCGATCTGTTGATCGCCGATGGCCAGTTCACAGAGGAGGAATACTCGAGCAAGGTGGGATGGGGGCATACCTCTATTCCGCTACTTCTGGATGTCGCCTATGAAGCCCAAGTTAAGCAGCTGGCCATCTTCCACCATGACCCACAACATTCAGACAAGTTTCTGGATGAATTCTGGATGGCAAACAGATCCAGGTTTCACTCCACCTACGAGAAGATGGATATCTTCTGGGCCAGAGAGGGCCTTACGCTGGAAATATAGTATCTTCCATACCCCTACGTCACCCCGCGAGATCACCCTTTGGCGAAGAGTGCCGCCCCGAGAGCACCCACGATCTGAGGTTCTGTATACACGCGGAGTTTTGCCGCCATCACCTCCAGGAATCGTCCGGTACCAGCCGCGCACTTATCGTTCATGGTAAAGTCAAGCACCTTCCCTGCATCACCAATGCGGATCACCTTTGAGTCCTGACCGCCTATGTCAAGGACAGTGCCTGTGTCTGGAAAAAGATGCTGTGCCCCGAGGGCGTGACATGAGATCTCGGTAACCCTTCTCTCGGCAAAGGGCACGGATATCCTTCCATATCCCGTTGCCACGATATTTTCTACAGCGTTGCGACGTATGCCCGCAGCCGACAGTGCCTTGTTAAAGGCCTCTTCTGCTGCCTCAGTGCTGTTCGCACCGGTTTCCACGATACTGTAACCGGAGATCTCACCTCCTGGATCGAGGATGACCGCCTCTGTACTGAGGGCTCCCACATCAGCCGTTTCCGTTCATCCCTTATGGCCCCAATGCCCTGGGCTACCCTTTCCTTAAGCTCATCGAGGAGCGCTCGATAGTATTCCAGGGCTGCCGGTAGGCCTCTCAGGGACACAATCGGCGCCAGATGGTTAAAGGCATCGAAGATGGTCATGGGAGACGGCCGGGCCTTCATAGTGGATAAGACCTTTCCCCAGGTAACTGAAGCCTCCTTGGCGATACGTGTTATCTCCTGAAACCGTTTATGATGAAAGCGCCTCTTCGAGATTTGCTCCAACAGGGGAATCATCTCCTCGAGCTGCCGGACCATATAGCTGATATCCCCCTCCTTGATCTCACCGAAATTGTACGGCGTATCAAAGAGGATGAGCGGGATCTTCCAGTATTCGGCCAATGCCCTGTACCAGTACACCACCGTCTGGCAGATCTTATTTGAGGCGAACAACAAATCGGGTTTCGGCAGTCGACCAACCGGTGTTTTCCCGGAAAAGTAATGTCCCAGGTCGATTCGGGCATACGAACAGAGATCTTGATGATACCCGTGTTCCTCGGCCTCTGAACAGAGTTGAGGTCCGAGCTTTTGCGCTCCGCACAGGGCAGCGTGGTTCTCAGGATAGAAGGTATAAAAGCCAAAGGGCCTCAGGATTTCCACCGGTGCACCGCTGGTTACCCATGCAACAGGCTTGGCACCTTCCGCATAGCGCGACAATAGATAATGAGTTGCCATGATCTCCTTGAGACGGCTATTGCACTTGAGCGGAGGCCCAAGAGAGGGGCTCTGTCTCCTCGGATGCCCCTTCTTGCCCCTTGCTGATAACCGCATGAGCGCTGGCACGCCCATATCCTTCATGAGATGATATCTGATCTTTCTCGATACCGACATTGTCTTCCCTACCGCATCATCTCCGCAAAGGCCTCGATCCGGGTGGTGAGTTGTCCTGTTAACCCCTGGTTGGGCTCTACGTCAACAACCAGGGTCGGCAGGCCCCTTTCTTTCAATCCCTCTATGAGATGGGGCAGATCGAACAGCTCAGGTTCACAGAACTTGAACATGCAAAAGATCACCCCCTTGGCATTGCTGCCCTCAACCTTGTCAAGGAGATTCGTCATCCGCTCCTTGATCGGTGAATTTCTCGTGGTACACGGGGGCATGCTGAAGTAGCGTTCCGCTAATGCCTCAAAGGGTTCTTCGGCCCGACTGCGGGAAAAGAGATAGCGTCTGCTGCAGGCAAGCAGATCATCATCGACAACTCGGATCTTCAGCTCATCCAGGAGTGCCAGGATCTCAGGGGGATTGGGCAGAACCCCGCTCAGTATCACCGATGCTTCGGCTGTGGGGGTGTTTCGTTAATCCTTCAGAAACCTTTCAAGCAGGGGAATGAAATCATCAGGGTGGAGGAACTCACCCTGCCGTATGGCCCGATAAAACTCGACATTCGAGGCGCCTAGCTCTCCCCTCGCCCTCGTGGAGTAGAGCTCCCTCATGAGCGATCCCACCCTATCTCCCTTATCTATACACTGTTTCAATCGAGAATAATCAAGGGATCCAACCTGATTCTCCAGATGGGCAGCAAAATCTCTGAGCTGCTCGATGTAGAAGCGATGAGAGGATTCCCGATACGGGGCTTTTCGATGATAGAAGAAGTAGCACGGTTTGTTAACTTCCAGGTAGTCGTTGACGATGGATGATATGTTTTGGATGGAGTCACAGGTATGGGGAAAGAGAAATCCATCCAGAATACCCCCCTTGCCCTGAACAACGAGCTCAAGCCCAAGCTTCACGATGGAGCAGATATAGGCCTGAAGGTGTGCAGATGCCTGGCTTGACTCCAAGGGTGGATCCCATATCTCAACGGGAAGCACGTTCATGGCCCAGAGGATCTCGCGGGGATACTGGGCCGGGAACACGCCCAAGAGATGTCTACCATAAACCTCTTTCTGCCTCAGGAGATATTCCTTTCGCGATGGGGGATGAAAATCAGTCATGGATGCGTCAACTCCTCACAGGTCTCCATACGCCCTCATGATACCAGACCCTGGAAAAGGACTCACCTATGGGAAGCAGCGAACCCTCCAGGTTCCTCTCATTGACCTCTACAACCTTACTGTACATGGGATCCCACGGTTCTAGGTATTCCGACAGGCGGGCACAATTATCTCGTCTCTTTTCTACGTCCCCTTTATCTATGCGATCTCATCTTGAATCTAGCATCGATAGCCACATCCTCGCATTTATAGTAATCAAGACATATGAGAACTTCTTGTTTTCAAATGGGCAGGCATGGCTGTAGCGATTACCTTCATACTCATCGTAGAGGTCCGGGTGAGCATCGAGGTGAAGGATGTTCAACACCTCGTACTTTGTATGATACGCCTTCATGATCGCGTACGTAACGGCGTGATCGCCACCGAGAGCTATCACATAGACACCACGGTCGAGCAGCTCCCCAACGGCATCTTCGATCTGCTTCAGTGCATCCATTGCCCCGTGAACCCTAGATCGCCGAGATCCCGAAAGCGTTGCTCCCCGCTCAGATCAATCCCGCTCTCAGAGCAAAGATTTGAGGAACCTTCATCCATCACTTCGCGAATACGTGCAGGCGCAAGGGCAGGACCTCGCATAAAGGTGGAGTTCTCATCCGTGGGCATGCCCACCACGACCACGGTACCACGTTGCAGTTGATCAAGGTGTTTCAAGGAAAAATCCATGGCTGCGGTCTTACCTTATCCTTCGGTTTCGAGCACACGCCAGGGTAGCGGCAAACAGAAAAAATATCTCCATGCTCTAGATGGCTCCCGTGAGAGAAGTTAAGCCTCGCCACGTTCATGCCATTTTTGATTAACACCCTGATCGTTTCAGGAGATTCGCTTGCCGGCCCGATGGTGAAGACGATCTTGGTACGAAGCATGCGCTTTTCTCCCCTGAAACGCAGGTCCTTGACATCAGTTGAAATAAAGGAATTGATGGTTCGCTGAGGTCCCTTGCGTGGTATTTTAAATGGACAATAGGTGGGATCGAAGGTTTGCCCTTCTATTCTTGATACCCATCTTCTTTCGTATGCTCTCCCTGTGCGACTCGACAGTCCGAGGGGACAGGTTCATGAGTCGTGCCATCTCCTTGGTCTTCCTGCCCTCTTTTATCATATTAGCTATTCGGAGCTCAGTCGG
>Ga0180301_10001632_pt1 | contig 17669 bp, 18 predicted proteins | sample GuaBasSediGuay16_FD_121797 | JGI IMG/M metagenome (GOLD analysis project Ga0180301, IMG submission 121797) | Subseafloor sediment microbial communities from Guaymas Basin, Gulf of California, Mexico - Guay16, Core 4569-2, 12-15 cm | ecosystem: Environmental > Aquatic > Marine > Hydrothermal... | reverse complement strand
TTCTTTGATAGGCGTAATCATGGGGATGCAGCTAGCCTTAATCCCGATTGTAAATCCATTCATGGGCCGCCTTTCCGACAGAATCGGCAGGAACATCCCGATACTTGGAGGTTTAGCGATGATCGGGCTATCGTTAATCACTATTCCCTACAACACTCAGTTTTTTCCACTAACGATAATATCAATAGCCTTTGGTCTCGGATTTTCCATGATCATATCATCAGCACCAGCACTTGTAGGCGACCTTGCGGACAAAAAATCTTACGGAGCGGCAATGGGCTTCCTCGCAACCATAATGGATGTAGGCCAGATGGCAGGTCCAATCTTCACCGGTCTCATAATGATTTCATTTGGATACACGGGTTCTTTCTTCTCCTTAGGGATAGCGATGATGGGGATCTCCGCGCTTTTCGGCATCTACAGGTTAAGAGTAAAAAATCGCGAAGAAAAGATGAGATGACGAGTCCGGAAAGTTATGCAAAAGGTATTGACGTGCCTTATAAGGCTCCAATAAGCATGATGCACTTTTCAATCAACCGGGTTAATTTTTCTTTTTCTATTTGACAACTTTATCACTGCCTATGCAAGTCAAAAAAGTAAAAATGATACTTATTTGAGGCGCGGCTTACTCTCGGAGGATTTCTTCGGTTTGATTATCACTATCGGTTTGTGTCTAAGTCTCTTAAGCATTTCCCAAGTCACCCCTGTCAAGTTGACTCCGAATCTTTCCGCCATGTCCCATACTGTTCGCCCTGCTCCTGACCCCCTTCTTCTATGTGCTATTTCCGCAAAGTCAAGGGCAGACTCGATGTTTATTTTTATCCCCGAGACGGCTAGAGGAGTTGCTCTTCGCTTCAACCTCAAAGATCTTCCAAGTATATACCCAACTACGCCTAGAAACGAATGTATTCCTTTAATTTGAACCGGTCGATGCGTGAAATGAAAGTTCCTGAAGGAGTACGTATTATCCGTGTCTACGATCATAACCGTGACTTCTTTGCCAAGTTTGCTCCTTAGATAAAGACGAATCTCTTCGGCGACGGTAAAAGGATCAGGCAAAGGCAGGCTGACATAGGCGAATGGAAGATTGCTCCCGTCTATTCCGCCCTCTGAGCCCCAAAGTAAAGCTTGTAGGAAATTTGCATGTTGAAGAGCTACCTGCTTGTGTGCGCTTCCTGCCTTTATTGGGTTATTTCTTAGTCTTTGGATATTTTCTTTTTTCAAATGGCAAACTCTCCCAAGAAAAAATCCCCATATAATCCTCATCCAAAAGCAAGCTAGAATCTTGGCTAACAGTCCCGGTTTCACGTGATCTTCGTTTATTATAAGCCTCTTCGAAACTGATAGGGCTTTTTCTGAGACTGCAATGATGTCTCCGCTGTTTATTTTATCTCGTAGAGCTGATGCTATGATATTTAAATAATCCGTGCCTGGCATCCAATATTTTGTCTGAACAGCCTTTACTGAGCATCTGGGTTTCATTCTCGGCATTCTACATATGTCTTTTTAGGCTTAAATATGACATAGGGGAGCTTAACGCCGCTGAAGCCAACATAAACAGATTCGTCATTCTCAATTCAAAAAACCGTATGACTAAAAGGGGGAAAGATTTTTATGAATATAGAATCTCACCGTGATTGAAAATAATGATAAATCATCTTTTGGATAGAGATACGAAAAAAGACATTCTGAGGATATGTGAACAGAAGTTTAAGGAAGGAATATTTTCCGCTGCTGCTATTTCGTCTTACATAGACAGACGTAAAGAAGCGGGGAGCCGAGTAGATGTAACACTAATACTTGATTCGTCAACACGTAAATTATCTTATGAACGAAAGCCTTTAGATGGGAAGCTCCTCTCAATCTTAGCAGTTGACCGCCAAACATTCGAAAAGGACGCTGAAAACGACTGGCTTGGCGGAATACTCGTCGAGATTCTGCTCATACCTTATGAACCGTTAATTAATGAAAAATTCCTTCGACATCAAGAAGTGAAAGCAAAGAAGAGGATAATTATTGAGATAGTGGATAATCTGATCCTTGAATATCCGGAAATCTCGAGAGAAATGCTTCTAAAACCGGAGTTTTTCATGTGGGAGGCCATAGCTCGTAAAGCCTCCCTTTACCCTCCAATTGTTTGTAGACTCTTAGGATCACATGAAAAAGGCGTTAGCGAAGAAGCTCAAAAATCTATTATGCAGGGGTTCAAGGCGGCTTTAAAAGAGACAGAAAAGGACGGAGTGATCTCATTCAACGATGGATACGTCAAGATCAGCGAGGAATATATAGATGCGGTTAAAGGAAGGAAACTTCGCCTCTTCGCCTTTCTTAGGAATGTTCGGAACAGCATCCTTAGACATAGCATCGAAGTCTTTCCCAAAATGATGCTTCCTCTTTTTGAGGATTACCTCGCGTATGCTAGGCAATCTTCTGGAGAAGGAAGATTTTTCCTCTCGGAGCTTGAAGATACTAAAAGGTTCATTTATATCCCCACATCATACGGGCTTATCTCTCTTTCAGAGGAATTATCACTTAATGAATTCGCGAGGAACCTCTCAAAAAATAATAACGTAAATGTTAAAGTGGAGAGACTTGGAGGGGTACTAAACTCAGTTTATTTGATAAGTTTTCTAGGTGAAGAAACTGAAAAGAGGAATGTCGTCAAAATCTTCAAAAGCTGGTATGGGCTCAAATGGTTTCCGTTGGCATTATGGGCTTTAGGAACGAGAGGCTTCGCAGTTTTAGGTAAGACTCGTCTTGAAAAGGAATATGCCATAAATAGGCTTCTTTCGAGTCGTGGAATAAGAGTTCCCCGAATCATCTACGTGAACATGAATGGAAAGTTTATTTTCCAAGAGTACGTTGAGGGGGAGAGCTTAACACAGATAATCAAACGGATATGTTCATCCAGTGGGGAGAACGACGAATCATACTCGGTCATCGATAAAGTTGGAGAAGAAATTGCTAGGGTTCACAGCTTAAATATCGCATTAGGAGACTGCAAGCCTGAAAATATGAAGTTAACACCTGATGGAAGAATCTGCTTCTTGGATCTCGAGCAGGCAGAACGAGGCGGAGATCAAGCTTGGGACATTGCCGAATTTCTTTATTATTCCGGGCATTATGCGTACATGTCGCCTATCAGAGTCCCTAAAAAAATCGCTGAGAGCTTTATAGATGGATACCTAAAAGGAGGAGGCAGAGCTGAAAATGTAGAAAAGGCAAAATCGCCAAAGTACATTAAGGTCTTCAGTTTCTTCACTCCGCCTCACATACTCTATGCAATTGCAAATACATGCGTGAAAAAGTTAGACGCCAAAAAGAACTAAAAATAAGAGACAACCTATTTCTATATGGATCATTTGTTATCTATGTGAAGCATGAAATGACGAGTTTAACATTCCACGGCGGAGTGAACGAAATAGGCGGGAATAAAATTCTCCTTAAAGATCGAGACACTGAGATACTTCTAGATTTCGGGATGTCTTTCTCGCTTAGAGATCAATACTACTCGATCCCATTTCTTTCTCCAAAAAACGAGAAGGGCCTTCTGGAATTCGGGATTCTGCCTCGTCTTGAGGGGGCTTATAAGTTTGATTCTGAAGAACCAAGAATCGACGCCGTGCTCCTCTCTCACTCTCACATGGATCACTCGGCTTATATCTCTTTTCTGAAGAGGGAGATACCTATCTACTGTGGAGAAACAACCGCGACAATACTGAAGGCGTACAGCGAACTACGTCCCTCAAGCCTAGAATTCGATCTTGCAGGATTAAAGTTTAAAACCTTCAGAACCGGAGACCGCTTAAAAATCGGGAGCTTTGAGATTGAACCGATCCACGTTGATCATTCTGTTCCTGGTTCCTATGGCTTCATTATCCATGCGTCTTCGGGCACGGTAGTCTATACGGGAGACTTCAGGCGGCATGGTTCCAAGCCCTATTTGACGGAGAACTTCATAGATAAATCCGCAGAGGCACATCCAGACGTCGTTATATGCGAGAATACTAACATGACTTCTGTTGACGTTTCATCTGAACCGGAGGTAATGGAGAAATTAAACTTAATAATTAACCAGACATCCGGATTGGTTATGGCGAATTTTGCATGCGCAGATGTTGATAGGTTAAGGTCTTTCTATGAGTCTGCGAGGAGGAATGATAGACGACTGGTGATAACTCTGAGGCAGGCTTATTTGCTTAATCAGCTGAGCAACGATCCTCATTTAAGTCTTCCGAAGATAAATGATCAAAATCTTCTGATATTTCGAAAGGAGAAAAAGAAGTATTTCAACTGGGAGAAAGAGGCGATGAAACTTGGGAGAACCGTTGATTCACGTGAGATCGCTGAAATGCAGAGGGAAATTGTCTTAGCTTGCACTTTTTATGATCTTACTGAGCTTACGGAGATAAAACCCGATGCTGGAAGCTGCTACATTGTTTCTTCTTCTGAACCCTTCAATGAGGAGATGGAGATAGATTTCAACAGATTGACAAACTGGCTTGAACATTACGGTTTACCTCAATTTCACGTCCACGTCTCTGGGCATATTATCCCGCTTCATCTACGAGAATCGCTTATTGAGATGAATCCGAAGAAGATCTTTCCCATCCACGGTACTCATCCTGAGCTATTCAGCAAATTCATGAGAGACATAGAAAGCGAAGTTGTAATACCGGAAAAGGATAAGGAATACCGGATTCCCTGATCTTTTAGATAACCATAATGCTTAAACATAAAGCAGGATAACAGCATGCATAACCTCTCAGAGATAGTGAAGAGCCTTGAATAGAAAAATTCAGGAGGGAGACGATGTTCTTCTTTACTTAGATAAGAAGAGAAGCTACCTTGTGCGGGTTGAAAGAGGAAAAGAGCTTCACACTCATAAAGGCTCCATTGATCTCACCGATCTTCTAGACAAGGAATTTGGCACGCGGATACTTAGCAATAAAGGAGTGGAATTCGTAGCTTTTCAGCCTACAATACGCGATTATATATTTAAAATATCTAGAAGAACGCAGATAATATACCCAAAAGACATCGCGCTTATCCTTTTATTCAGCGGAATAGGCCCTGGAAGCCGGGTTGTTGAAGGTGGAACCGGCGCGGGAGCTCTAGCAGCAGCTCTGGCAAATTATGTCAGACCTTCTGGGAAAGTCTATAGCTATGAGATTCGAGAGGAATTCATGGAAATAGCCGCTAAGAACCTGCGTAGAATCGGATTGATCAGGTACGTCGAACTTAAAAGGGGAGATCTAACTCAGGGGATTGATGAAAAATGTGTTGACGCCGTGATCTTGGACTTGGCAACTCCTTGGCTTGTTGTCCCTCACGCATATGAAGCGTTGAAGGGAAGTGGAATCTTCGTATCCTTCAGCCCAACGATAGATCAAGTAGTAAAGACCAATGAGGCTTTGCTAAAGAATGGGTTCGCAGGAGTGGAAACCTTTGAGTCTCTATTTAGAGGAATGCGGATTGAGAAGGGGAGGACTAGACCCGAAACTTTAATGACTGGACACACGGGATACATAACCTTGGCTAGAAAAGCTACCGTTTAAATCCACGCATAATAAATAGCACAGTTAAAAAAGAATAAACAATAGAAAAGCCAAAATGTAGGCATCACGAATCTGTTTCCACATTCGCATGAAAACTTATGGTCAAATCGGAGATGACGGTGGATTGGATGAAAAATCAGGCAACGGTGAATCTTCACAATGGAGGAAGAAGATCTCCAAGAGCGGCTTGTTCGGAGCCGCATTTCTTATCTTACTTGCTCTTATCGGTAGTTTTACTCTTCAATGGGTTCTCGCTTGGGCCCTTCAGACGAGTACTCCTCTACATACACCCATCTCGGGAAGCATGGAACCCACACTTAAGATTGGCGACTTGCTTATAATACGTGGAGGTCTAAAAGCCGAGGATATCCACACCGGTCTTAAAGATGGGGATATCATAATTTTTTATAATCCAAGTAATCCAGGTGACCTCCCAATAGTTCATAGGGCTATAGAAAAGATTAGGAAAGATGGAAAGTGGTACTTCATCACTAAGGGAGATAACAATCCATTAGACGATTATAGACTTTTCGGCTGGATAGTTCCAGAAAGTTACATAATTGGAAAGGTAATCTTCGTGATTCCCAAGGTTGGCTATATGCTCCGAGCCCTTGATGAGACGAAAATATACATCGGAGAATATGCTATCACTTTAAGAATGCTTCTGACAGCCGTCGATATGCTGGCTTTATTGTATTTGGAGCTAAGCTATAAAGAAGAGGATGCTGAGGATTCTAATAAAGAGAAATGTTAACTTATTAATGAGAAAATATTAACCATTAAATATAAATGAGGGCTGTGGAATCCTTTATAAGGAGCTTAGAGTTTTACTTTGTTTAGTTTTCCATGAGAGGATGGATTAATGTCAGAGGTTAAAGCTCAAATAAGAATCGAGAATGTGGTTGCATCAGCGACTCTTAATCAAAGAATCGACTTAAAAGCCGTTGTAAAGAGTTATCCAGGTGTAGAGTATCGCCCAGAACAGTTTCCCGGGCTTGTTTTCAGGTTGACGAAACCTAAGCCGGCAAAGTTGATCTTTAATTCCGGAAAGATGGTTTGCACCGGAGCGAAATCGGAGAGAGAAGCCCGTGGAGCAGTGATGAAGGTCATTGAAGAATTAAAAAGAAGCGGAATAGTAATAGTAGGTAAACCTGAGCTAAAGATCCAGAACATCGTAGCTTCAGCTAACCTCGGCGGCATGATCGATCTAGAACAGGCGGCTTTTACCCTTGGAAAAACAATGTATGAGCCGGAGCAATTTCCAGGGTTGATTTATCGAATGGATGATCCGAAAGTCGTTATTTTATTGTTTGCAAGCGGGAAACTTGTATGTACAGGAGCGAAGAAAGAAGAAGATGTATACGCAGCTGTAGAGAAGCTGCATAGAAGGCTGGAAAGAGAAGAACTCATCTACTATTCATAGAACCCTTTTCTTTGTGGAATGTTAATGATCTCAAAGGCTCACCCCCATTACATGATAAGGGAGATATTTGAGGAACCTGAAGCATTAAGAAGAACAATAAAGCTAGAGCAGGACAGAATACGAAAAATAGCGTTTGAAATAGGCTCTGAAAACTATGAAGTCGTCTACATTACGGGAAGCGGAACAAGCTATCATGCCGGACTTGCGAGTCAATATGCGCTCTCAAACTTGACGGGGCTAATATCAACAGCATTACCAGCATCGGAGTTTCATTACTGGATTCCCCCAAGGATCACCAAGAAAACGTTAGTGATGGCGATATCTCAATCGGGCGAGAGCTCGGATGTTCTTCAAGCAGCTGACGCTGCTTTACAGAGAGGGATGTCTCTGCTCGCAGTTACTAATACTCTTGACAGTTCACTTGCGAGGAAAGCAGATTACTGTATCTTCCCAAGGTCAGGCAAAGAAATTGCGATTCCAGCGACTAAGACTTACGTCGCACAACTTATGTCGATATTCATGTTCTCAGTAGAGCTTGCTTTAAGAAACAGAGAGAAAAACGAACTTGCAGAGATCCGGCAGAGCCTCTACAGGGCTCCCCAAATCCTTGAGGATACATTAGGATTCTTAGAAGCTCAGATCCAAGAAGCCGCGGAGAGATTTAAAGATAAGCTTGCCGTTTTCCTTTTAGGAAGCGGCCCAAATTATGCTACAGCTTTGGAGGGCGCATTAAAGCTAAAAGAGTCATGCAGAGTCTTCGCAGAGGGATTTGCAACTAGAGAGTTTCTCCACGGGCCTATGCGACTGGTTGATGAAAGAACTCTTATAATCATCATAGTGGAGCCTGATGAAATTGAAGATCTCATAAGGTTAGGTAACAGCTTAAGAAATTTCGGGGCTTCGGTAGTTTTTATATTTGAAGATTCACGTGACGCCGTTCGATTAGCTGAGAATTCTGATGAAATATTTCTGGTCTCACCGGGTTTATGGAGGGTCTTCTCCCCAATCTTATATATCCTTCCTCTTCAGCTATTTGCGTATTACATGTCCGTATCTAAAGGGTTAAATCCTGATAAACCTGAAAAACTTACGAAGGTGGTGAAGTAAAAACGAAAATAAAGGCTATAACGTTCGATATTGAAGACACGCTTTATGATTCTTCTCTTCAGATGAGAATGGCACGTCTGAATGCCATCAGAGCAATGAATAACGCAGGGCTCCCCATAGACTTAGAGATAGGCTATAAAATACTCGAGGAGATTGTAAAGGAATATGGCCCACACTATACGAAACATTTTGATAAACTTTTGGAACGTCTAGGGCTTCAGTGGAATCCGAGAGTTATAGCGGCTGGCGTAGTTGCTTATCGGGAGACAAGCCAGGTATACTTGAAGCCTTTCCCAGATACTATTCCGACTTTAATTAAACTTCGCGATTCAGGTTATAAGCTCGGCATCGTAGCTGAAGGAAGATCGGTTAAGGAGTGGCAGAAGCTAATCCAGTTAGGTGTCGACCACATCTTCCATTCGGTTCTTATATCTGAGGACTTGGGAACCGAAGAGTTAAGTGTTGATCAGTTCTTTGAGGCAACTCGAAGGTTAAATGTCAAACCTGAAGAGTCATTCTACGTGAGTAGCAAACCTAATAGAGGAATTCTATTTGCCAATAAAGCAGGGCTTATAACAGTCCGCGTGAGAAAAGGAGATTCCTTAGTTGAAAAGCCTAGGGTAGCGGAAGCTAGAGCTAAATACACCGTAGATAAGCTCTCAGAAATACCGAACATTTTGGATACTTTGGATGAATAATGAAAGAATCTTTATCATACTCTTCCACAGCGGGGATATGCTGGGACCAGATAATAAGGGTTATCTTTGAAGTACCTTCGCAAAAATTGTCTTATAATTTAATTTTTTATTCTATTATAGTGTAAAACCATTTATGTAGTAAGCAGATAGTATGAGATAGAGGAGAATTGGATTTGCGGTGGGAATTTTGAAGGTATCAGACGCTATGGATGAGGAGATAGTTACTGTTGATGAAAATGTTTCCGTAGCTGATGCAGCTGCCAGAATAAGCGAAAAAGGTAAGGGATGTGCGATTGTTCTTAGTAAATGCAAACCTGTTGGCATGGTTACTGAAAGGGATATTACTTACAAAGTTGTTGCGAAAGGACTTAACCCTAGAAAAGTGAAAGTAGGCGAGATAATGTCAAAGCCTTTAATTGAGGTTGATCCGGATGCGGATCTAGTGACGGCGGCGAAGCTCATGGATAAACATAAGATCCGGAGACTTGCTGTTATTAGAAAGGGCATCGTTTACGGCGTTATTTCCGCACTTGATATTGCACGGAATCTTGAGGGATACGTGGAAAGCGAGGTACGAAAAATCTTAAGATACGCGTTCTTCATGGCATAAACTAAATAATGAAACGTCTCTCTTCATTTTATATGAGGCTTTATTGATCTCCGAGCTTCAAAACTTCGTAAATAATATTTACATGATTTCCTCCCTTTACTAAACAAGGTGCCGTTCAATATGCCCTCAAGCCTTAATGAGATAAGTGAGGAGATACGGAACATCCGCCACCCAAGCCTCAAAATGGGTTTATACATAATAATTCTCGTGATTTTGTTATCACTCATAAATTTCATTTTTGGAGAAGCCCCCTTTACTGAGATCCCGTCATTCCTAAAACCTTACAGTGATTCTCTTGATCTTCTGAGACCTCTTCTCATCTATGCTCGGGCAGCCTTAGTGTTTATCTTTGGATATTATGTACTTAGCGCAGTAAGTGCGATAGTTTATGCTTATATGTTAAAAGTTGCTGATCGACCAACGGCGGCGGCGATCAGAAGCCTAACGAAAATCTCCGGGATCGCTGTTTTACTAGGATTAGTGGGGTCAATATTCAACGTGAGCCCAGCTGCGGCTTTAACAATGGGGTCCTTCGGAGGAATGGTTGTTGGTTTTGCTTCTCAAACAATTATGACACACGTGATTGCCGGGGTGTTCCTGTTAATTACACGGCCGTTTTCCTATGGAGAAATTGTAACGGTGGCAGGGCAGACTGGAGTAGTCAAGGAGATAAGGCTTATGCATCTCGTTTTGGATAATGGAGAAGAAGAAATACTGATACCAAGCGGGACTGTTGTGACTCAAATCCTTCGAAAGAAAAAGGTCGCCGAGACTTAACGTCCGTTGAATAATCTCCTGCTCTATTGTCTATTATCTATATTTAATTCGACAAATCTGAAGCGAATGATATATCGCATAGATTATTTCCTTATTCGATCTTGAGCCTATTTTCAGCGATAACTTAAAATAACGGATTGAGCTGATGATTAACCGGTTTCAATAAAAAGAATAGAAATTAAGCTTGGAGGATAAAAGATGAGCAAACAGGAAAAGCCTCATCTAAATCTAGTGATCATCGGACACGTAGATCATGGAAAGTCCACAACCATGGGGCACTTGCTCTATCTAGCGGGAGCAATAGACGATAGAACGATCAAGCAATACGAGGAAGAGGCTCAGAGACTAGGCAAAGAAACATTCAAGTTTGCATGGGTTCTCGACTCGTTAAAGGAAGAAAGAGAAAGAGGATTAACAATAGATCTCCGTTACCTCAAATTCGAGACGCCTCATTACTTCTTCACCATAATCGATGCTCCCGGACATAGAGACTTCGTAAAGAACATGATCACAGGCGCCAGTCAAGCAGACGCTGCCGTACTTTTCGTCTCAGCGAAGAAAGGAGAGTTCGAGGCAGGCATAGGTCCTGGAGGACAAACGAGAGAACACGCCTTTCTAGCTTTTACTCTCGGAGTTAGACAGCTCGTAGTAGCAATTAACAAGATGGATGATCCCTCGGTGAACTGGGGTCAAGAACGATACGAAGAGATCAAGAATGAAATATCCAGGATGCTAAGATTAGTCGGCTACAACCCGGATACCATCAACTTTGTACCTACCTCCGGATGGACAGGGGACAACCTGGTGAAAAAAAGCGATAAAATGCCCTGGTACAAGGGACCGACCCTATATGAGGCTTTAGATGCCTTTAAGTTGCCTCCCAAACCTATTGATAAGCCTCTGCGAATACCAATTCAGGATGTCTATACGATCACCGGCGTCGGAACAGTTCCCGTAGGGAGGGTGGAAACCGGAGTGCTTAAGGAAGGCGACAAAATAATCTTCATGCCGGCAAATAAGACGGGTGAAGTAAAGTCTATCGAAACCCATCATGTGAGAATTCAGAGAGCAGAACCTGGCGACAACATAGGTTTCAACGTGAGAGGAGTCTCAAAGAGAGATATAAAGAGAGGAGACGTTGCGGGGCATCTAGATAATCCACCGAGTGTCGCTAAGGAATTCATAGGGCAAATAATAGTAATTCATCACCCTACAGCTATAGCTGCTGGATACACTCCTGTTCTTCACGCCCACACTGCTCAGGTTGCATGTAGATTCGCTGAGCTGATAAAGAAGATAGATCCACGTACAGGACAGACAATCGAGGAAAATCCAGCGTTCCTTAAGACCGGAGATAGCGCCATAGTAAGGTTCCAGCCTCTACGTCCAATAGCGATTGAGACATACACGGACTTCCCAGAAATAGGGAGATTCGCAATACGAGACATGGGAACAACCATTGCAGCAGGCATAGTCAGGGAGATCACTGTTAAAGCATAAGGCTGCGGCGTCACCACAGTCACACGCATCTTTTATTTTTTATGTATGTAGAATCGTAAAGGTGAGAGAGTCGTTTGAGCAGCAGAAAAGTTGAGGTTATCTATTTCTATTCGGACATGCATGAAGATGAGGATGAGCTTTCAAGTATCAGCAGGAAGCTAGCTCAAAAAAGAAGAGACATAAACATACATTTGATCAATATTGACGATCCCAGAAATGAAGAGTTAACTCAGCTATACGAAGTCAACATTGTTCCCCTGCTTGTCTTCTTGACTCCAAGAGGGGAAATAGCTGCTAGGCTATCAGTTCCACTATCAGCTGAAGATGTCGTTCAAGAAATAGCTGATAGAATAAACATGGGGAAGCTCCCAAATCCCGCTGTTGAAGAGAAAAAGAGAACAATTTTGGAGAGTTTAAAGTCTATTGATAGAAGAAACGATCTAACAGAAGTAATCATAGAACAGATCGAGACGGATCTTATGGAAGCGCTTACAGAATCTGAAATCACGGAGATGATTAGCTCTCATGTAAGCGCTATAAATCATGCCATAAGCGATTTAGCGGAAATAAAGAAAGTTCTGAAGCGATATCAAAAACCTCGAAATGACTTCGTCATATGAAAAAAGGGTCTTCCCATATATCAACAGTTTAGCCTATATAGAAAATTTTTTCCTCTTCCCCTGTTTTTTGTTTCTTCTTTTCAAGAATTCTCTGCTCTTGCATTTTTATTATCTTTTCCTCTAACTCTTCGTATCTAGAAATTTCCTTTTCTAGATCTAAAAGATCAACGTTAAGATGAAGCATCTTCATAAGGATATTAAGCAAGCTCATCGCAGCTTTAGGATCCGGTCTATCTCCATAGGTCTCCGCTAAGAGACAAACGGCATCTATTCCCTTAAATTTAGCTAACCCAACAGTGATCCCAACTGCTCCTATTATTGGGCTTTCAGAAGGGGCGTTTTTCGCTCCCAGTTTCATGATTCTATCAAGCATTTCTTGGTTCGTTGAGGATGCGAAGACCTGAGGCTTACCCTTCACTTCTTTTCGATAGCCGCCTAACGTAATTATCAAGCCAACATTATTCTTCTCTGCGTAATCGAAAATAACGTTAGCTACTTCGTATTGCCCCTCGATTGTTTGAGCTTGGCAGTCTCCCGTTAACAAAATAAGGTCACTATTCCTCTCCGTATTGCTCCAGTAATAAAACTCCAATCTAAGAAGTCTGAGGCTTCCATCATTATCTACCAGAACGCAATGCGCAAAGTGCGGAGAATACAACTCAGCAACCTTTCTAGCGTTTAATTGCTTGATTAGATATTCTAATGTGATCTTTCCTACAAGCCCTAAACCCGGTAACCCCTCTATCAGAATAGGTCTTTTGGGATCTATTTTCTCAAGCTCGATGATTGTTGTCTTTCTCATTTAGCTTCTTGCCTCATCATGCCTTTATATTTCGCGTATTTATCGTCAGGTGAAAATTTAGCCGGATGAGGTATGTAGGTTGCTCCTCCACAGCGCGGACACTTATCCTTCTTAAGCGTATATTCTCCGCATTGGGAACATCTTCTCATCAACCAAACCATGTGTTTCTATCCTCTTTCGAACGTCCCTTCTCCTCCAGCCTTTTTTATAGCTTGCACAGCTACTTGCGCAACTCTCTGCAATATAGCATCCGCTGTCTTATAATCTTGGGCGTTCACCTCCACTCTATATTTCGGCGGTGAGACGGTATATATTCTAATACTTGAAGCATTCGGAGTTTTCACTCCTTTAGCTTCGGTGAGAGCTTTCTTTATTCTTAGAACTCCATCAGGCTTCGTACATGTAATCTTAAGAATACCTTTCACCTTTACGCTTGTTATTCTAATCTTATCCTTCGCTATCTCCGCTAAGGCTTCAGCTAATTCTCTGGAGAGACCTATCTCTTGAAGAGGCTCAGCTCCCTCTCTAGCAGCTTTCTCTAATCCTTCATACGCACTTCCGAATGCTTCTTCAAGCGGAATCCAAACCTTCTCGTATAAATCTTTCAAGGGAATCTTTAATCTTTGAGAGAGACTTCTTATGAGGCTTTCCGCTTTTTTGTTTTGTTTCCAGAGTAGCATTTTCTCTCGCTTTTCTCGCTTTGTTACTCTCCTCAAGGAAAGGTCTATGTGTCCCTTTTCAGGATCCACTCGCAACACTTTCAGAATGACTTTCTCTCCCTCTCTAACGAAGTCTCGTATGTTCTTCACCCAGCTTGAGGAAATTTCGGATATGTGAAGAAAGCCTTCTTTTCCATATTCGTCTAGCGTAACGTAGACGCCGTAATCCGTTATCGTGTTTACGGAGGCTACCACTAGCTCTCCTACTTCAGGCCAATCATCTCTCTTTATGAAGGACACGTTGTACCCCTCTTATTCTAGGACTCTAACTATGTCTCCTTTTATCTTCGCCTTTCCGCCTGTCGGCTCAGCTAGAGTTGCGCCGCAAATGTTACAGTGAACAATGGAGGAGGCGTGGCTGAATATGGTCTGCTCGTTTCCGCAGTCTGGGCATTTTACTTGGAGGAATACGCTTTTAGGTTCAGGTATGACTTTTTCCCACATGGCTATCTTAATCCACCTATTCAATCGTTATTCTACGCAGCCTTATTCCCTTCCTATGCAATATGTAGCCGCATTCCTTACATCTGAGCTTCAAGGTTTGCTTCTTTGTCGTCTTAGCCTTCCTCCTAAGCATAGGGTATTTTTGGCCGCCGTATCCCTTCCTTTCACGTTTATGGTGGCGTTCTCCTCTAGCTAGGGCTCTTCTTTTTCCCTCCTTGTAAAGCGAGACGGTGTGCTCGGTATGTGTTTTGCATCTTGGGCAGTATGTTGATATCTGTCTAGGAACGTTCATCACGATCACTTACTCTTCAGTTAAAGGCATACAAAGACCTAATTAAGATGATATTTAAACCTTATGAGCCTGCTGATCAATTGGGGTTCTGTAGATTACTCCACCGGGTTCTTTTTCCTTTTTAAATCTGTAATCGGTTTTTTCTTGCTTCTCACTTTTTACTCCTACACTCTTGAGTAATTTGTTTCCTAAATAGGCGGCTATTAATGCAGAGACGGGATTAAATACGATTGTTGCAATATCAAGGAAAGTTAACATGTAACCTCTGTAGGCTTCGGAAAGAGAGATGTTTTCAATGTAAAGTGATCCGAATATCATGCCTCCTAAAATCGCGTCTGCGAAGAGATAAACGGAAAAAGCTATCGTTACGGCTTCTTCTAGCCTCTTCACTCTGAACAAGAATATCATAAGTATGGATGAAATGAAAGATGGAATGAAGTATAGTTGAACCTCAGGAGAAGTTAATGAGGAAAGCATAACTGAAATAAAAGCACCAAGTACACCTGCCTGAATTATCTTTCCAAGCGAAGCTGATGGATACTGTTGAAACGTAGGCGCCTTCTTTACGCGGGCTCCACAGTTCGGGCAGTATTCTGCACCTTCGGGTAGGGGAAATCCACAGTTGCTACAGTATGACATATGTATCACCTATTATTTGTGAATCTTTATTGCATGATTAAAAGATATCTTGGCGTTATAAAAACTCTTTCCATACGCAAATTTTAAAGATTAACGATTCTGAAAGGTTTTAGATAAGAAGTTTCAATGCGTGTTTGAGTTATATAGAAGAGATTCATAAGTCATTTATCAACTTTCCATGCAGTTTCCTATAAACAGTGAGGGCTCTAAATCCATTGAAAAACAAACTGACTTTTCTACTAGGAGGACTATTATCTGCGAAGTCCGCCCGGAGAAGCCGTAGAAACAGCCGAAGGTCTGGAGATATCAAGATTAAGAAATCTTCAAGGCTGGATTTGCCCTTTAACTCATATGGGAGAGAGAGGAAAAAAAGAACTTCCATCAATTATAGGCTTGTAGAGAGCTATTGGGTACATAATCCTCTCGCTAAAGTTAATATAATTTCAGTAAACGGTAAAATGCAATATGTAGCTGAAGAGGTTAAGCTCAACCCTGAGGAAGAAGAGGCGTACAAGAATCTTAAATCTTTCATAACGAGGGAGCTCTCTCCGCCCGAGACTCTGGATGTAGATCTTGAGACGTATATACTCTCAGAGGCAAAGAGACTCGCAAAGAAGTATAAACGTAGTTTAGGGAAGTTCTCAGAAGACTCGTGGGAGAAAATATACTATTATGTCATCCGAGACTTGGCTGGTTATGGAAACCTAGACATCTTGATGAAGGATCCAAACATAGAGGATATCTCATGCAATGGACTTAAAAAACCAGTGTATGTCTGGCATAGGAAATATGAGAGCCTCCCGACGAATATAGTCTTCGACGACGAAACAGAATACGACAATTTCATTATAAAACTAGCTCATATGGGAGGGAAGCACATCTCAAGTGCCCATCCGATGCTTGACGCGATGCTTCCCGGTAGACATAGGCTTGCCGCCACTTTTAGAAGGGAAGTCTCAACGTTCGGCAGCAGCTTCTGCATCCGAAAGTTCAGAGAAGACCCGTTCTCCATTATAGATCTCGTCAAGATGGGGACTATTGACGAGACGCTTGCCGCTTACTTCTGGATCTTACTTGAAAATAAGATGAATATGATGATTATTGGAGGCACAGGTGCGGGGAAGACGAGCATGCTGAATGCTCTTCTTAGTTTGATAAGGCCTAACGATAAGATCGTAACCGTTGAAGAAATCGCTGAGCTAAATACGCTTCATGAAAACTGGGTTCAACTGACAAGTAGGCAAGGGTTCAAATTTGGGGATAATGATGAGACGTCGATAAGTCTATTCGACTTAGTTAAACTAAGCCTACGTTACAGGCCGGATTACATAATCGTCGGGGAGGTCAGAGGGGAAGAAGCCTACGCGCTTTTCCAAGCAGTCGCAACCGGGCATGGGGGTATATGTACCATGCATGCTGATAGTTTGGATCATGCAGTTAAACGCTTAACTTCAGAGCCTATGAATGTTGCAGAGGCCTATATCCCACTCATGAATATTGGCATATACGTATCTAGAGTAGAACTGCCGAGAAGAAAGATGGGTCTCACTTTTGGAAGGAGAGTTAGAAATGTTTGGGAAATAATTGATTATGGGGAATACAATCTGATCTCAGAGTGGTCCCCGACGGAGGATATGTTTCAAACGAACCTTGAGGAGAGCCATCTCCTAGAAGAAATAGCCCTTAAGAAAGGCTTGACCAAAGAAGGTGTTCTATTCGAGATTCAGAAAAGAGAGAGATATCTGAAGCATCTTCTCAGATCTGGGAAAAGAAGTCAAGAAGAAGTAACGGAAGCAATCATGAAGTATCGAAATCACCTCAATAATTCTAAAGGATACAGGACTGCGAAGAAAAGGCTTAAAGTATCTATAAATTCTGCTTGAAGGAGAATTAGGAGATGCTGGAAGATTTCTGTTATGCCTATTTCGGCATTCTCGGCAGAGGGCTCCTGAGAGTCTTTAGAGGAATAGGAGACGATATGGAAGCTGCGGATATCCGGCTTCATCCTGAAGTCTATCTCAGCATTATAGGATTCTTTACATTCTTGACTTCTGTATTCTCTTCAGTTTTCTTCCTTTTATGGTTTTTTAAGATTCTCTTACCCCCCCTTCCTATTCCTCTTGTGCTGGTTGTTTGCTTTATCCCTCCATTGATAACACTGGTGATGGGCATATTAATGCCGAAGATGATTACGTCAAACAAGATCTCCGGATTAAAAAATGAGATTCCATACGCATCTATGTACCTAAGCGTCATGACGAGCGGCGGGCTCACACCATACGCAAGTCTGCTGAGGCTGAGAGAGACGGAGCTTCTTCCAAAATTGAAGGAGGAAATAGGGAGAATTGAAAGAATCATTCTTTCTACAGGGATGGATCCGATTTCAGCTATGGCGAAGGCGGCTAAGGATTTAGGTCTGAAGGAGTACGCTGAACTTTTGTTGGGTTACGCTTCGACGATGAGAACAGGAGGGGATGTCC
>Ga0180301_10001631_pt1 | contig 17681 bp, 20 predicted proteins | sample GuaBasSediGuay16_FD_121797 | JGI IMG/M metagenome (GOLD analysis project Ga0180301, IMG submission 121797) | Subseafloor sediment microbial communities from Guaymas Basin, Gulf of California, Mexico - Guay16, Core 4569-2, 12-15 cm | ecosystem: Environmental > Aquatic > Marine > Hydrothermal... | reverse complement strand
GCTATGTAACGAAACGCGGCTGCAAAGCTATTTATTAGCTAGCCGCACAATTCGCCTCATGGACCTTGAAAGGCGCGTTGAACTGATCTCACGAGCACCTGCTGAAGAAGTGATTACAAAGGATGAACTGCGCGCACTGCTCGAGAGCGAGAGGCACCCAATAGCCTACAATGGATGGGAGCCCTCGGGCCCGGTTCATTTAGGTACGGGCTTGATGTGCGCCTACAAGATGAAGGACTTTGCAGAGGCAGGAGTGAAGTTCAAGGCTTATTTGGCAACTTGGCACGCATGGCTCAACAACAAGTTTGACGGAAACTTGGAGCTCATAAAAAAAGCAGCACTGCACTTCAAGCACTCTTGGCTTGCATGCGGAGTGCCTGAGTCTAAAGTTGAATTCCTATTTCCTGACAAGTTGTACGATGACATTGATTATTGGGCAAAAGTTGTGAAAGTTGCGCGCGAGGTTACGGTAGCGCGAGTTGTGCGCACGCTTGAAATTGCAGGCAGGAGCGAGGATGCGCAGGAAAGCAGAAAGGTTGCGGAACTGATTTACACACCCATGCAAGTAGCAGATATTTTCCATTTTGGAGTGAAGCTCTGCCAGCTGGGTATGGACCAGAGAAAGGCAAATATGGTTGCGCGCGAGGTTGGCGAGAAGCTGGGCTATTGGAAGCCCGTAAGCGTTCACCACCACCTACTACAAGGTTTGGGCAAGCCCCCTCAATGGCCCCTGCCTCCGGATGCAACAGAGCGCAAGCGCATGCTCTCATCGGTAAAAATGAGCAAAAGCCTTCCACAGTCGTGCATTTACATTTATGATGAGCCTCCTGCTATAAAAAAGAAGTTAGGAACTGCATTCTGTCCTGAACGGGAAGTGGAATTCAACCCCGTAATCGACATTGCAAGACATATAATTTACAGAGAAAGGAAGAATGGAATTACGATTGAAAGGCCTGCTAAATTCGGGGGCAAGCTCGAGCTTCAAACCTTTGATGAATTAGCACGCGTTTACAAAGAAGGCAAACTTCATCCTGCTGATTTGAAGAATGCAGTAGCTGATGAACTGAGCGAAATTCTGAAGCCTGTGCGCACCTACTTTGAGAAAAATAAGGGAGCTAGGGAGAGCAAGGAATTCATTTTGAAAGCACGCATAACTCGATAATCATATTGCTTTAGCACCATACTCTCTATGATTGCCCAAGCCCTTTCTTACTTTCCAGCCGCGCTTGTGCATGGCATCCCTTACTCTCTGCTTTGCAATTGCAAGCGCCACATCGCGCGGATGCCTGTCATGCTCAAGAGCCTTTTCAAGAACTATTCTGGTGCTCTTCCTAATCTTCTGTTCCACCACCCTGAACATGTGCTCTGGCTTGCGCCCTCTCATCTCCAAGTAAGAGCTTATCACTCCGCCTGCATTTGCAATGAAGTCAGGCACAATCATGACTCCCTTCTTATCAGTAAGCTTCTTCTCAATGGTTTCAGCTATTGGTATGTTCGCTGCTTCAACTATGACTTTTGCCCTAATCTTCCTCCAGTTCTTCTTATTGATTGCATTGGGCCTTGCACCCGGTATTAACAGATCGCACTTGGTTTCAAACAGCTTCTCCTTTGAAAAGTGCTTGCACTTACCTCCCTGCAGCCTCACCAGAGTGCGCCTCTTCACCTTCTCCTTAATCAACTTTGAAACTACGAGCCCCCGCTCATCATAAAGCGTACCCGCACGCTCGCTCACCGCTATCACCTTAGCACCCCACTTGCTGAGGAAGCGCGCTGTAAACGAGCCCACATTTCCAAAGCCCTCAATTGCAACCGTGGCTCCGTTTATGGGTATGCCTGCTATCCGAAGTGCAACTGCTGCACTGTGCGCAACTCCAAAGCCTGTACTCCCCAGCTCATGAGGCAAACCTCCCGCTCTTCTGGGCTTTCCAGTAGCCGCCTTCATAGTCCCAATCTCTTTAGCATATGCAAGCATCTCCTTCTCGCCCGTATTCATATCAGGCCCTGCTACATAACGAGCAGGGGAAAGGCCTTTCATTCCACGCGCCAGTGCTCTCAATGCCTCCTGCTTATCTACCTTCCAAGGGTCAGCCTTCACCCCTCCCTTAGCTCCGCCCAAAGGCAAGTCAGCCATTGCATTCTTCCAAGTCATGGCGCGGGCAAGCCTCGCAACCTCATTAACTGTAATGTCTGGAAGCATGCGCACTCCGCCCTTTCCAATTCCAAGCGCAGTGTTATCTATAACTACAAAACCACGTATACCTGTTTTCAAATCATAAATCTGAACTATCTCCTCAGGTCCAAACTCACCAAAAGCGACCACGTGATCTCACCTCAGCTAAACAACGGGTGCTGCCGCTTTCGAACCCAGTCTTTATATAGCTAGTGTTACTGCCCCCATACATTGATTATATTCCCGTTCTCCTTGCTCAAAAGCACATTCAGCGTACTATTGTCTGAATCCGACTGCCAAGTAACAAGCCAAACATCTGTATATACTGCCTTCCCATCAGGCGGGTAGCCCTCATCACCGTAGAAGCGGGCCAAGGGCCTTGCATCACTATGCTCCAGAATATATTCACTTACTTCCTGCGCTCCGAGCCTGGTATGGCTTGCTATAACTGCCTCCTCCTCAAATAATATTACGCATTCATCGCTCGGAAGATTTATGCATGCCTGGCAGTCCTGGGTAATCCAGTCCTCCCTTACCACATAGCCGAATTCGGGGTATTTGTAATCAACATGAAGCCTTGATGGGCACGGGCTTCCCATATCAAACGTAACCCTTGCCTTTATCATCCAATTGCCTCCCTCCTTCTCAGCCTCCAATATTTCATGATATGCATCAGGGTACTTGGAATTCAAATCCTCATTTACAAACCTCAAAGCCTCGTCTTTAGTGGTGGCTGTGCGACTGGAGAATACAAGGTAGGCTAGCGCTATTATGAGTACGAGAAGCAATGCGGCTACTGCTTTGTTCATCGAACCTACCAAAAGTTATTAATTAGCGCCATATAAAAGGCTTTTCTGGAGGTCGAAATGGGTTTACCTTTATTCCTACGAGTTTTTCTACTCTCTTCTTCACTCTCCTTACTAGCCTTTGCCCTACTTCCAGACGTGGATATGTGGCTTTTGGTAAAGCTGCTTGCGCTCTCCTTAGGCATCACACTCATCATACCTGTACTATATCCACACCTGCGCGGGGTGAGAAAAGGCGATGTGGTGCAGGCTGTGAATGCACCCATGCGCTCATTCCTTCCAATCCCCTTCCTCTCCGCCTTTTCAATGGGAGGTCAGTTCATCTCGCTTGATAATGGGAGAATAGGCTCGCGCATAAAAGTTGCAATGCCTGATGGAAGCTGGCGCGAAGCGCTCGTTCTCTCGTACTCTGGCCTGTTCAACCCCGCGCGCGTACGCCTGCTGGAAGCCGAGCATACCATAAAAATACTGTAGTGATTTTATGGATTCTGCAGAGTTCAAAGATATTGTAATTTCAGTGCTTGCAATCTCAATAGCCTTTACCCTAGCTCTTTCAGACGGGATTTTCGGCCTGCGCAGGCTCTTGCTGGATGCAGTAGCCATGCGCTTCATAGTAGCATTAGTTACTGTTGGCTTTGGCTTCGTATTGCACGAGCTAGCCCACAGATTCATGGCCCGTAAATATGGTCATTATGCAGCCTATCAGGCATGGCCCATGGGCCTTCAGCTGGCTCTAATAACCTCGCTCTTTGGCTTTGTATTTGCAGCACCTGGTGCAACTGTAATCTATGCGCATTATTTGAGTAGACGCGAGCACGGAGTAATTTCCGTAATAGGCCCGCTCACCAACGTAGCGCTTGCATTCCTATTCGTAGCTGCCCTTCCAATCTACTTACTGCTTCTGCCAATAGAATTGGCAACTCTGATTTTTGCTTACGGTTATCAAATCAATCTCTGGCTCGCATTCTTCAACCTTCTTCCCTTTGGCCCGCTTGATGGAAAGAAAGTTATGGCCTGGAATTCCACACTCTGGCTCACTCTAATAGTATCAATATTCCTGTTGCTCTTCGTCTTCCCCCTACCGCTGCTTTTCCTGTAGTTTTAGGCACCGGGTTGCTCTGAGCCAGGGTTGACTGTGGTCTTTGGTGTGGGTGCTTTGGGCACTTCGATTTTTGCATGCGAACTCTTTTTCATGCGCGCTAATCCGACCTTTGCCATCAACTTCTTCGCATCCTGACCAGCAGCTTTTGCAAGCTCGGCTGCAGCAGAATAATCCTCCATAGCTTCTGCATAAAGCCCGACTGCTTCAGCAAATGCCTTGTCTGCCTTTGGAAGCTCCTCCCTTGCTTTCTTGTATTCCGCCTCGGCCTTCGCAGCATTCGGCTTCTCTCCACCAGCATGCTTGTCGCCTGCCTCAAGCGCCTTAATGCCCGCCTCTAATGCACTCATTCCAGCTTCAGCAGCTGCATTTGCCTGCTCCATAGTCGCTTCTGCGCTCTTCACAAATGCCCCCACTACTTTTTCCTTCTCCAGGTTTACGAAGCTAGTCCAATCCTTTTCTCCCTGCCTTCCAGCCCCCAAACTCCTTTCAACCTGATTCAATGCCGCTATGGCTTTCTGGTATAATTCAATTGCCTCAGCACGCCTTCCCTCATCCTTCACCTTACCAGCCCATTCAACATAAAGATCAGCAACATCCCTTTGCACGAAGTGCGGGTCAGTTCCTATAGTCCCTGCCTTTTCCGAGACCATTCCAAGCACGCGCTCCCTCTGCTCAAAAGTCAGAACATCTTCCTGTTTTGGATTACGTATTTCATCATGAGCATGCAGCGTTACATCAAGAAGCGAAGCCACGGACCAGTGATTAGGCGAGTTTTCAAGCATATAGTGAAGAGCAGCTATTCTGCCCTCCCTCTTATCCTCGCCACCAAACAGCTTCGCTATTTTATCTGCTCCATCCGCACCATAGACTTTCCAGAGATTTCTGAATACCTCATCCAAAACCCTGGAATCTCCTCCCTTGCCACTTTCTTTAAGCTGCAGCAAAACTTCCTGGGCCGCAATTGCCAAGCCCACTTTGTCAGTGCGCTCTCCAGTCATTTTGTAAAGCATTCCTCCTGTCGAAAGCCTCCTGCTGAACTCCCTAAGAGCTCCAAGCGCGCCCGCCTGCGAGTTCAAGGCATTAAATAGACCTGTAGCCTTCGCATTCTGCCTTGCCGTAACTGTGCTTCCATCAACCATTCTACCTGTCAAATTCACTGGTTTGTGTACATCAACTGCCATGAATAACACCCCGCTAAGAATGAGACTAAAACATGACTTTTCAACCTTTTAAATCTTTCAACTCTGGTTCTGCTTCAAAAGAAGTTCATCTGCTGCCTCGCCTGCTTCATACATTTTCTGGCTTGCCATGTGCGAGCGCTTCATCCTTCCCGCATCCTTGTAAAACCTTGCCGCTAATGCAAACCACTCGCCCGCGCTTTCAAATTTCTTGTCATCCTGCGCTTCTCGGGCTTTTTCAAGCTTATCATCGCCCACAGTTTCCATCTTTTCTGCAACAACTGCCAACTTATTCTTAGCCTCATGTGCCTGGTTTGTGGAACTGATAACATCAAATAGCCTAGCTGCCTCTTTATAGGCCCTTGCACCACCGCAAAGCTCTTCAAAGCTATCATCCCCTCCCCAAACCAGCACATCTCCTTTTTGAGCTAGCAGCTTTGCGCTCGTGTAAGTTGCGCCCTTCTGTCTATGGTGCTTGAGTTTGCTTGCATTCGATAGCACATCTGGCCTGTAAAGCTCGAGAAGCGCGTCAAGCACCTTAAGCCTCTCATCGTTCCGCAGGCCAGCGCTCTCAAGCAGAGTATGGCCTCTCTTCAAGGCCTCTGCATAGCACTCTGCGCTTTCCCTGCCAATAGTTGCAAAGAGCTCGAATGCAGCCATCTCTCCCTGCTGCTCGCCCAGCTTTTGAATCAAAAACTTTGCCGAGTTTTTAATGCCATAAATTTCGTAAATGCTCCTGTAGGCAAGCTCCCTCACCCTGCTATCTGAGCCCCTGTTGCGTAGAGTCTGAATTGCCTGGTTGGCTTCAGCTCTGTAGGCCACTGGCCTCGAGCGCCATGACAGCCTGAAGAAGAAATCATTGCCCTCACGCCTCTTTCTAAGCTCCTCAATTGAAGTACTTGGTACTAATCTGCGGGACTGCCTGTCCTGCCTATTTGTCGGAAGTCTTTGCAGCAACGGCCCGTTTGCCATAACATCACTATTGTAGAATGAGGTTTAGATATGCATTTTCAAACTTTTAAACCCATCTGCTCAGTGCTTCCGCCTCCCCCTCTTCTCCCTTGCAAATTCCAAATATGAGTAAACCATGGTCCAGAGTGCGGCTGCAACTATGAGAATTATGGAGGACCAGAATGCATAGTCGGGCACGAGGAGCGTGAGCAGCATGAGCAGCCCGGCGCCCATGAAAACCTTTCCACCCATCTCATGAGTCTTTTTCCAAACCCTATCACTGGAGAGCGTCCACGGGGTGCGTATGCCTATGAAGTAATTGCGCTTCATAGTTGGCATTATGTAGCCCATGTAGCCGAAGAGCAGCGCAAGTGCAGGTATTATGAAATAGGTCATGCTCAGCTCATAGCCCAAGCCTGCTAGGAGCGAGAATGCATAGACGCCGAACATGAAGAGCATGAATATGGTGAAGAAGCCTGGCCCTGCATTCGAGTAAAAGTCATCCACATTCCTCTTGAAAACCGCTATTCTTGGTATGGCAAGAAAGATTGCATAAACAAAAAGGCTGATTGCAGGTATTAAGAAAACTGCAATTTCCCGAGAGGAATAATCATCAATCTCACCTTGCGCATTCCAGTGAGTAGGTACTTCTGCAGGCAGCTGCGGGTAGAGGTATATTCCAAGAAGGAACATCAGAACCACTATTGCAAGCGGGTAGTACATGCGCGAGTTCATCTGCTCACCGCATCAGGTTCGAATCAAGCTTATAATAATCTAATGTTCGTAAAGAGATGCAGAAGTTTTTGAGGGTTAGCTATGAAAATAATGCATGCCTTTGGGACTCGCGCATGTTCAATAAAAATGGCTCCGCTTGTGCGCGAAAGCATGAAGAGAGGTCATGAAACCCTGATTTTATATTCAGGCCAGCACTATTCACCCCACCTTTACGAAAACCTATTCGATGATTTGGAGCTTCCAAGGCCCAATTATGATTTGAAGGCAAGAGGCAGGACAATTGAGATGGGTGCGCGGATGCTAAGCGAAGCGGGCAAGGTGCTGAAGAAGGATAAGCCTGACATCGTGCTTACGCACGGGGATACTTTTACCTCGCTGTTCATTTCGCTTGCAGGCGCGCTTTCGCTAGTGCCCGTGGGCCATGTAGAGGCTGGCCTGCGCACAAACTCCTGGGAGCCCTACCCCGAGCAAATTTGCACCCGTACGGATGATGCATGCTCCTCGCTCTTCTTTGCAGCCACCAAAAAGAACGAGGCGGATTTGATAAGCGAGGGGCAGCCAAAGGACAGGATTTTCGTGGTTGGCAATACGGTTGTGGATGCCGCTTTGCAGCATGCAGAGCTTGCAAAGAAAAAGAGCACAATAATGACGGAGCTGAAGCTTGAGGGAGAGAAGAACCTGATTTTCTGGTCCGTGCACAGGAAGGAAAACTTGCTGCACGAGCACAGGATGAAGGGAATTTTCGACTCCCTGCTCGAACTCAAGGATTACAAAATTGTATGCTCTGTTCTTCCAAGCACGCAGCAGGCAGCTGAAAAATACGGCTATGCTGAAAAGCTTGCCAAGGCACCCAATCTGCTCTGGATTCCCTGCCTTCCAAAATATACGGATGCAATACGCATAATGCTTGACAGCAAGCTAATTTTGACGGACAGCGGCGGCCTGCAGGAAGAAGCATCCTCGCTCAACATACCCTGCCTAACCATACGCTATGTGACTGACAGGCCCGAGAGCGTGCGTGTTGGTGCGAACAAGTGCGTTGGCACTGAGGCTGAAAGCATTGTAAAGTGGACCGGGAAGGTAATGGAGGATGAGGCATTTGCACAGAAAATGAGGGACGCGCCCAATCCGTACGGGGATGGAAAGACCTCTGAGAGAATCATTGACATAATTGAGCGTTTTGAAGGTAAGCTGGAGCGATGGGAGACTAAGGTGGTGGAATGAAAGCGGTCTTGCTGGCAGGCGGCTATGCAACGCGCCTGTGGCCCCTCACCAAGGACACGCCAAAGGCCCTGCTCGAGGTGGGGGAGAAAACACTGCTTGAGCACATACTTCACCAATTGGAACAGGTTCAGAAAATAAAACAGATTTACATAACTACCAATGAAAAGTTCGAGCCAGATTTCAGAAAATTTTTGAAAGAATGGAAGGGCAGGCAGAAGATCGAGCTGATAATTGAAAAGGGCTTCAGCGAGGAGAAGAAAAAGGGCTCGGTTGGCGCATTGCTTCACATGCATGAGAAGGGACTACTGGATGAGCGCATGCTCATAATGGCCGCAGACAATTTATTCGGTTCGAAGATAGTTGAAGTTTTGAACGAGCTTGCAGAAAGCAAGGAGAATTCTTTTGTACTAGTTAATATTGAACGCAGGGAGGATGCAAAGCATTATGGGGTGTGCGAGCTTGATGAAAATTCGTGCGTGATTGCACTTGAGGAAAAGCCCGAGCAGCCCAAGAGCACCTTGGTATCAACAGGCTGCTACGCACTGAATAAAGCCGTGCTGGACCAGCTTCCCACCTACTGCGAGGGCGAGCATGAAGTGGACAGGATGGGGGATTTCATAAGATGGCTTATCAAAAAAACCGAGCTTAAGGGCATAGTTTTCAAGGGAAAGTGGTTTGACATAGGCACCCATGACCAGCTTGAGCGGGCAAGAGAGGAGCATGAAGCCTAATCCTGTTCGCTCAACTTCTTGCACACCTGCTTAAACCTCTTCAAAAAGTGCTTCCAGGAGAACTCCTTCTTAACACGCTTCCTCCCATCCTTTCCCATCTCCTCGGTCAGCTCGGGCCGGTCAGCCAAGTATGCCATCCTGCCTGCAAGCTCATCAACTGAATTCACCAAATAGCCATTCTTGCCCCGCTCCACAATTTCACGAGGCCCCCCTTCATTCCACGCCAGCACAGGCTTGCGCGAGGCAAAGCCTTCAAGCGGAACTATTCCAAAATCTTCGTGCACTGGCGTATAGACAACTGCATAGCATTTTGCGTATAATTTGTGAATTTCCTTTACTGACAAGTTGAGCTCGAGCTCAACATCTGGCATGCGGGCAATCTTTTCCTTGAGTTTTTCATAATAGGCAACATGATGGGCAATGCCTGAGTGCAATGCACCTGCAAGCACGAGCTTCCACCTCCCCTCCTTAGGCCTCCTCTGCTTGAATTTTCTGAACGCATCCACAGCAAGCTCAAACCTCTTCTCAGGCACTATGCGCGAAGGGTAAAAGAAGTAGGGCCCGTAGTCATCGCACTCAAAATCATCATAATCAACAGCAGGGTGCAGCACCTCGCTCTCCCTGCCCAAATATTTTTTTATCCGCTCCTGCGTAGTCCTGCTGTTTGCAAATATGTGCTCAATCTGCGGAACGGTTTTGAACTCGTAGTGCTTGTACGCCTGCACAAATGACCAGTACAGCATGCGCTCAAGAGGGTTGCGCCTTGCCTGCCTCCATCTGTAGAGCACAAAGGCCTCGCGGTTTGGAGAGTGGCAGTACCAGATCATGCGCGGATTGCGCCTCCGCGCCCACTCGCTCGGAGTGCCCTGCGCATTCACCACATCATAATCATCAAGCTTCAGATTCCAGAACTGCCTTCCAGCTATTGCTGCATCACGCGCGCGCTTTGGCAGAATCCGGGGAATGTACTTTAGCGCACCCTTGGGCAGAACCTCGACATCAAGCTCCTCAAACTCCTTGTAGGTTTTCTCAGGCACGTAGTCTGAGCAGTAGATTTTGGCATCGAATTTCTCAGCTATCTTCAGCACTACCTTCTCAGCCCCTCCATGGGTGTGTAGAAATGGGTGAACTATTGCCAGCCTCACCTAACCAACTCGAAAGATTATTAAACAAAGGCGCAATTTATAAGGTGATGGGCATGACCGCAAACTCTAGAAAGGGCCAGACGACCATTGAGTACTTGCTCCTGATCTCTGTGGTGGTGCTAATCTTTGTAGGCGTTCTGGTTACGGTTAACGAACTGCGCAAGCAGGCAGAGCAGCCTGTAAATGTGAGCGGAGAGGAGCAGACACCAACGGAAGCAATAGGCAATCAGCTCAATGATTTGAGGAATGTTGGGGGAGGGGGCTCTACAACACCCACCCTGCATCTTTCCATAAGCATGGAGCCTCAGCTGCCTTGTGCTTTTGAACCCATCACCGTAACCGTTACCAATGAGAACGGACCAGTTGCCGATGCTGCTGTAACCATAAGCGAGGGAACAACAGTCATAGATACCAAATCAACTGCAAGCGATGGCGTGGTAATCTTTTCACCGCAGGCAATGAGCTCCTACACCCTCAATGCTGAGAAAACCGGCAACGAGCCCGCATCCCTGCAGTTCACGGTTGCGTGCTGAATTGGGCGATCGGATGAGAAATGCGCGAAAAGGCCAAGTGGCAATTGAATTCATGCTGATCATAGCAATCAGCGCACTCATCTTTCTAATAGCACTCCTCACTTTCCAGCAGGGGGTTGGTGGCATTAAGAGCGCCTCGGGTGCAACCAGGTTCGTGAATTCACTTGAAACGCTTTTCGATACTGCGGACTCGCTTCAGCCAGGCTCCCAAAGGTATGTGCACCTGAGCATACCTCCTGGGCTTGAGAATTTCCAGCAGGTCGGGGTTGGAGGCGGGTGGTATGCTATCTCATTTGAATTCAGCGGGCAGAGCTGGACCAGAACCGTGCCTTACAAGCTCTCCTTCATTCCACCGAATATATGGAGCAGTCCGGGCGAGCACACTGCCCTCATCTATTCCGAAGAGCCCGGCGATGTCGTGGTGCAGGTTTTATCATGAGAAGCATTATGAGAAAGGCCCAGGTGGGCATGGAATTCTCAATGACAGTGGCAGCCGCAGTAATCGTATTCGCCTCCCTTCTCTACGTAGCAGGAGGGGTGAAGGAAACTTTGCAGGACAGCAGCTCGCGCATAGGCGCAGTTTCCATGGGCCAGCGCACAGTTATGGCTATTGATGCAATGCAGAGGGATGCCTGCGGCTTTGAGTGCTCAACCACCATAGTTCTCCCAAACAGAATAATTTCAATGGGCCGCTCCCTTGACTACGACATTTCACTTTCAGGCACCAAGGTGGTCGTTGATTACGGGGAGGGAAGCGCTTCAGTTGAAGCAGGCAGATCGCTTGAGCCTTTGTACTTGGAGGTTGAGGAAATTTCGCATTCAAAGGTGGTTAAAATAAGCACGGTGAGAGTATGAGGGGCCTGTTCACATTCGAGGACTTCATAGTTGCGCTTATAATCCTGGCACTTTCCACCGCGCTGATAGTTTCGAACCTTTTTATATTTGACCACCGAACTGTGGAGCAGATGCTGAGCGTGCGCAACTCGTGGAACGCGGACAGCACCGCGGATATGATAGCAAAGAAATATATTACGGGTGCGGGGGAGCTTGACATTAAGATGCTTGAAAGAAGGCCCTTGCCAGAGCGCGTTGAAATTCGCGTAGGTGCCCTGCGTTATGGGGATGAGGCGCCCTCTGCAGGGGAGGTTTATTCAAGCAATAGGCTGGTATTTGTAAACGGCAGGGCTGAACTGCTCGTTGTGAAAACGTGGTGATTGGTTTGGTAGCTAGAAGAGGACAAACGACCATTGAGTTCATGCTTCTGTTGAGCGTAGTGGTGCTTCTAATACTGGCAGCAGTTACTACTGTCAACGACATAACCAAGGTTCAGCAGAATGCTACGGAGGCGGTGCGCTCAGGAGTTGAGAATGCATCCCTTGCCCTGCTTCAACAATTTTCAGAGCAACGGGTCGGCCTTCAGCTGACCAATATTACGGAAGTCGATCCTAATTTGGTACGGCTTGAGGTTTCAAAGAGCGACACGTATTTTGCAAACCAGCCCTCAGTTATTCAGGTCGTTTTATGGAATGATTATGCGGGCGTGATGCAGGTGCCTGAAGTAAGGGCCATGATTGAAGGGCCCCAGGGCGAGGAGGTTGCAGTCTCACCAAGTTCCGAATTCAACGTAACCGTAACCCTTGCCCGCTCTATCACCACCACATTCATTCCCCCGCAGGTTGGCGAGTACAACATAACCGTAACTGCCTATAATGATCAGGGGCAGATTCTGAGGCAGAAAAAGGTAGCCTTCTCAGTGGTTGGAGGAGGGGTTGGAGGCGCAACCTTTGCACTCGAGCGCAGAATAGTTGCACCGCGCAACTCGCACTTCGTTGAAGAGCTCCAGCTTCCAAATGCAACCATAAGGTCTGCTACACTTGAACTCTACGATATGCACACCTATGTTTACAGCAATGTGACTGGCTATGCCTATGACTGGGTGTTTAAGAAGAGCATAACCATAACTGGCACGAGCACAGCAGCGGCCCTCACATCATTCCATGACACCAACTCGCCGCTTGAAGTATATGTGCCTGAGGAGGCATTCATAACTTCTGCTGAACTAGACATTGCAAATGCGCGCGTATGGCTCGGGGGCGAGGAGCTCATAACAACACCCACTGAAACCGAACTTATGCGCATAGTTCATCCAGGGGTGAATGTACTGAATGTGCAAACATCTGCAACCACTGGCGGGTGCACTGGCGGAACGAGCTGCAACCTTGAAAGCCTGGGCGAAGCCACCCTTAGAATTTCCTATTATGCACCGGATACGCATACTGCAACTGCTGATCAGACTATGTACAGCATAAAGGCGAATGATCAGAACATTACGCTTGGAACTGCAATGGACCTTTCGCCCTACCTAGGGCCCGGAGCAAACACAATCAACTTCACCTACTTGAACGGAACATTCACCTACAGGCTGCGCGTGGTGACTGGCTGATGCCACTCAAAGCTCAAGCACTCACCCTGGAAGCCGTGCTGGCGCTTTTCCTTTCAATTCTATTCATCTATCTGCTTCTGGGTACTGGGAGCGTTAGTGAATGGGATATGCGGCTTGAGCGGGGGGGCTATGATTTCGTGAATGCACTCTATATGGATAAAGAGATTTACAGTGCACTTGTGGAGGGTGCGGAACGCGGCGCATATAGCGGAGCTGAGCTTTCGCTTGTGAATCAAAAGCTTTCAACCTATGTTGATCTTCTTGATTTGGGAAGGGTTGATGTGGTGGTTGAGGGTGCGGGAAGCTTTTCAGCGGTGAATGAAAAGGCCCCCGAGCCTTTGAACAAGGAGAGCTTTTACGCACTCCTCCCCCTGCGCAATGGGGAGGACAACAGGCTGGTGGAAGTAGTTGTATGGGTGTAGCATATGAGGGCAATGGCTGGAATGTTTATCATAATTGTAGTTCTGCTGGGCATGATAGCATGGGTGTTCCAGAATGATATGCGCGAATCGCATCTGGTAATCAAGGAATCTCAGATTAATGAAGTGAGGAGCAATAGGCTTGCAATTCTGCGCAATGTTATTGAACGAACCTATGAGGATGTGGAGCCCAAGCACCGTGCTGCATGGGAGAATTCAATCGAGGATAAGCTCGGGCCTCTTTATGGAGTTGAGGTGGTTGTAGACCAGAACTCAATCCCCCCAACCGCAGTTCTTGAAGATAGAACCTATGGTCTGGTTTCAGAATTCTACTTGCCTACTGGCCAATCCTAGCCTATAAGCACCGTCTGCAGCACGGTCATTGAGATTATGAGAACCGCAACTGCAACCCCGAGCATGAGCGGAAGGAAGCGAACGATTCCCTTGCGCACCGAGTTGTACCGCACCTGGCCTATGTAAATTGCATCTATGATTACAGCCACCACTAGGTAGAATACCAGAGTGAAGAAAAGCAAGCCCTTGTCATTTGCCGAATAAAGCTGCGCGCCGAGCAGGGTTTCTAAAATTGTAATTATAGTTACGCCCACACCTGCAAACAATGGGTAGAAGAGGGCGGAGGATGCGAAAACCATCCAAACTGAAAGGCCCGTACGGCTGTTCTTGTCATCCCTTGCCTCAATGTTCTGCTGTATATCGCTGGTAAGCATGTTCAGCGTTTTAGCTATGTCCACTCCGCTCTCCATTGCAAATGAAATTATGTCAAAGGTGCGGGTTATGTGTCTGTTTTCAAAGCCCTTCAGCCTGTAGAATGCCTGCTCAACGTCTGCAGTTGCCTCGTAGATGCGCATTGCATCAACCAGCTCCTTTGTAAGCGGGCCGTAGTCAACGTGCGCGCTCATAAGCAGGGCCTCCCGCATGTTCCTTCTGCTTGCATAGGTTGAAACCAGGTGGGAGAGGAAGAGCGGGAGCGCGCGCTCAATGGCCTCAATCTTGGCATGGGCCCGCGATTGCGGCAGGGTTGTTACGGCATAGCCTGCAAAGAAGCCCACTACAGGCGAGGCTGCAAATGCGTAGAGCATGCTTCCGCTCAGAAAGTAGACCAGAACTGCTGAAAGCAGCACGCCTGCAAGCCCTGCCCTTATTGCAGTACGCGCCCAGTAGTCAGGCCCCTTGGGCCCGCCTATAATTTCACAGTCATAGGCAAGCCTCTTTACCAGGTACTCGTGCAGCTGCGCATACTGCTTGAGCTTGAATTTGGATTTGGCTTCAGCCATCTATACACCTGGGGAGGCTTTTATGAGCCTAACTGTAAGCATGTACTTCACAAGCGGGAATGCAATCACGTAGATTGGCAGAATGTAGATTACGGGCACGCGAATTGAGGAAATCACAGAGCCCTGCGAAATCATGAATACGAGAAGGCCTGGAATCACTCCAGTGACTATGATCATAAAGGTTGAGAGCCTGATTGCTTCATTTGCATAAAGCGAAATTTCATTCTTCTGAGTAAAGCCAAGCTCGTCTATATAAGCCCTGAGCGCACCCTCAATATTCGCACCGCTTGCAGTCGCATAGCTCATAGTTGCGACGAAGCGCTGGAACTGCAATGATTTGGTGCGCTCTGATACGATTCTGAATGCCTCATCAACATCCTCCCCGCCCTTTATGAGAACCACGCTCTCCTTGAACAGCTCGCTCACCATGCCATAATCAGAATTGGCTATTGATTCAATTGCGGTTGCAAGGGGAAGGCCTGCACTCAGCTCGCTGAGCATATGCCTCAATGCATCCAGAAGGTTTACGTCAACCTCGCGTATGCGCTTCTGCACTGTGAACATTATGTAGTGGTGGGCAACCATCGGCGAAACTATGGTGACTGCAAGCGCTAGCAGGAATGCGGTAAGGGTTGCGAAGTTGAATGCTACTGAGAGTATGAGGAAGAAGAATGACGAGATTACGAATGCACTGAGTGCTGCACCCAGTATCAACGAGAAGTACTCGTACGGGCCTATGGTGAACATGCTCTTCAACAGCAAATCTCCCATCTGCCTCTGAATTTTCAGTATGTACTTGCGCACATACCTTGGCGTGAGCACTGCAACCAGGAGCGAGATTACTGGAATTACGAAAACCGGAATGCCTAATGAAACTGAAAGGGCGAGGAAGAAGAAAATTGAGATTATGAATGCGCCTGCAGCTGCTCCGAGCTCCATGGCATGGTTTGCTTCAAGCTTTCTGTTTTTGAAGAAGCCTGCCCACCATCGTGCAAAGCCCTCTATTCTACCTTTAGATCCCGAAGCCACCTGAGAACCCCCTCACTTTTTCTTCCCACCTTTCTTCAAACTCGCCACAAATGCATCGCGCTGGTCAGCAGGAGTATTGGAATAGTCGTAGATTATCTTTCCCATCTCCTCAAATGAGGTCTTGTCATTCTGAACAAGGTAGGAGAGGATTTCAGTTCTCCTGTCCAGCTCCTCGTAAACCTGCTTCTCGCTCAACCCGAACCTGTCACCAAACCGCTGCATAAGCACGGAATCCGCATCATTGTCAACGAATGATTTTGAGCGGTCATTGAATTCGTAAAGCGTGTTCAAATACGCAGCCTCCTCCCCCTCCTGCCACACCTTACCATAAAGGCTTGAGGGCAGATTCTTTGATTTGAGCGCACTCTCAATCTTGTCAGGCAGCTGCCCGCGCGAGCGCCATAGAATTTCAGAGCACTGCATAATTCTCCTCTTCTTGTCAACATCCGTTCCCAGAGTCAGAACCAGATCGAGCATTGTAATCATGTTCGTGGGTACTGACATTGGCGGGTTGCTGATTCTCTTTATAACAGCCGTACCCATCTCCTGCGAGTGAAGGGTGGTCATGAAAGGTATGCCCCAGTTGGCGCCTGAGAAGAGCTCCACAGCCTCCTCCCCCCTAGTCTCGCCAACCACCAGCCGGTCAGGCCTCATTCTCAATGCATTTGTAATCTGGTCCAATACAGTGCGAAGCATGCTCACCTCAATTCCGCGCTTCAAAGCCTCCTCCTTCTTCTCCTTGTAAACCCCTATGAGCGGAATCCAGTTTATGAACTTGTCGTAGAAGCGCAGCTCATTGATTTCCTCCTCAATGCTCACAACCCTTTCCCCGCGCGGAATGAATACGAGGAGCGAGCTGAGCATGCTGGTCTTGCCAGTAGCGGGCGCGCCAGTAACCACTATCTGCGCATTCTGCAGCTCTACAATCATCCACAAGAATGCTCCAATCTCAGGCGTTGCGGTTCCAAATTTGATCATCTTTGCAAAGGTCCATGGGTCTGTGCCAAGCAAGCGAATGTTTGCAGTTGCACCTGTTAGTGAAGCTGGGTAAATTTGTGCGTGCAGCCTTGAACCATCTGGTAGCTGTGCATCCACTACCGGGTGCATGGGGTCGAGCTGCTTGCCCAAAGGCCTCAAAATTGCATTCATTATTCTTCTGAACGAGCGCTCGTTTGCAAACCTCAAATTGGTAACGCACCTTCCATGCTTTCTGTGGTAAACGTAAATCTCACGTATTGGATGATCTACCTCGATTTCCTCCAAATTGTCCCTATCGTTAATCCATAAGTACTCAATTGGGCCAAAGCCAACTGTATCAGTTGCAATCACTTCAGAAATTATATTCTTCTTCTGCGCAGGCAGCTGCGGGTAGATCAGATTGCACATCTCAAGCGCAATCTCCTTAGCCTTGCTCAGAACTGCGGAACGCGTTTCAATGTCAAATTTTTCAGGATGAAGCTGCTCCACGTATTTCTCAGCAATCCGTGCAGTAGTGTAGTGCTTCACAACCTCGGCAGCCTGCCAGTCCTCCGGTATCATTTTAGGGAACAGTATGTAGTAGGTTCTTCCAACATCCTCTATATTGTAAATGGAAACCCTTCCATATTTGTCAAGCTCTTTGCTCTGCTTGTTGGGCGGAAGCTCAAGCGCGCGGAATGAGATGCTGGAAGGCGAGCCCATGCTGGAAAGTGCAGTCTCCTTGTAGATTACGGTGGGCACGCTCTTTCCATCACCCACATACCTCACATCTTCAACATTGCCCGGGGAATTTTGGTCTGCCGTCTGATCACCTGCTAGGTATTAAGGCGGAAGGTTTATAAGAAAATTGGAGTTGAAGAGCCGGAATGCAGGCCGTCTATTCCGAAGGCTGTTTAGTCCTTTTTGACTCCTCTCGATTCTTTTGAATAATAGCTATTAGTG
>Ga0180301_10001629_pt1 | contig 17688 bp, 12 predicted proteins | sample GuaBasSediGuay16_FD_121797 | JGI IMG/M metagenome (GOLD analysis project Ga0180301, IMG submission 121797) | Subseafloor sediment microbial communities from Guaymas Basin, Gulf of California, Mexico - Guay16, Core 4569-2, 12-15 cm | ecosystem: Environmental > Aquatic > Marine > Hydrothermal... | reverse complement strand
GGGACGTCATCGGAAACTTTCCAATCTTCAGTAGAGACTTGATGTATTTAAATATTTCCCACCCACCTCCCCTTGCGTATCCCCGCTCTGAAAAGCGAGGTTTTGCAAGCAACAATTTTATAAAAATCCGATACCCACTATAGCTCCTCCGAAAGTTCCAGATGCTGTTAAAGCGTAACCTATCGCAAGGACGAGTATTGCGAATGCAGACAGCACGATTCCGAGTGCATACGCAACGTTTCTCAATCTAAACCACCTAACCTAACTTTAGATTTTTGTCTTTAGTGTATGCAGTTATTCTAACTGTAGGTCTTGGAAATCTTGTCGTATCTACGCTAACACTTATTGCACACGGACACTTTGCTTTAAAAGACATCTCCGAACCAAGATCATGCATTTCGCCATTTACATCTCCAAAGAGTTTACCATATCCATCAATTACTATTTGCCCTTCAAAATCAACTGCAAAATCTGGTTTTCTTGGATACTTCTCTCCCAACTCCCAAGGCTGTTTAGTTCCAATAGCAGAAAGTTCTATGTGTCCATTTACATCTCTCTTCTTTGCAAATATGTGTATTCCTTCTATAACATCGCAAACATCGTCTTCTAATACACAATAGTATGTTTTCCAACTTTTCTCTAATTTACCGCCAATCCCTTTACACCAGTCCTTGAATTCATCAATTATTCTTTCTACATCCATGACCATCCCCCCATTTTTTTGATATATCTAAACTTTTAATAACTTTTCTCCAATTATAACCACTCTTCCTTTTCAGGTATTAACACTCTTACGATGTCGCCACTCTCATTTATGCAAATTCCAGCATTCTTTGCCCTAAAACAAGCAATGCGTTTCCCAAACCCTTTTATTGCAAATGCAGTCGGAGATAAATACTTACTCGGAAATACGACCCTATCAAAACCCGCTACATCCAAAATCGTTTCCCCTTTTTTCTCCAAAGAGATTGCCCTAAAGTCAGGGTATCCTACTAATTGGGCGTCGTCTTCTAAGTAGCATACTGGAAAACCCAATTCATCCTCAGAAAGTTTTCCTTCAAGCGTTTCACATATATCTTTAAACTCCTCCATAAACCCCATACGAATCACCCTCCTCCTTTATGGGCTGGAAGCCCTACTTTTGAATTATATTTATCATTTTTCTTATACTTTTATTTTTTTAACTTCCTCCCCAACCGTGTAAATAACGGGAACTCCCAAAATCTCCGCCAACTCTTTCATTTTTCTGTCCGCCGTGATGAGAGTAGCACCTTCCTGATATGCAAGTGCAACAGCTTTCATGTCCTGCTCCGAGATGTTTATTCCGTTCTTTCTCGCAACCCTAACGACGTCCATGAAGTATTCGTCCTTGACGGGCTTCACCTTTAATCTCGGTTTGAACAGCCTTCCAGCGTTTCTTGCCCTCCTGCCGTATCTTCTTATCATTTCCGTTTCGTCACCGTAAACGAGGAATTCAAGCTCATCCCTCATCTGCGGGTTTCTCATGAGTTCACGGCTTATGTCCGTCGGTATGATGCAAGTATTCACGTCGCAGTCGAGCAACAAATCCCTTGCATCGTGTTCCGACCTGAAACGCCTTCTTAGAAATCTCTTCACGTCGCATCTAATTTTCCCAGCACAATACATCACTGCCGAGCCGATGGCGTGTGTTAGGTCTTCGAAGGCATGACTTAGGCTGGAAGTATCCCAAACGAACTTCATAATACTTGTTTGTCGGGACAAAAAATAGTTTTTGCGGTCATCTACTCAAAAATAGTAAAATAGTAAAACTTAAATAGCTTGTGATGTCCATGTAATGTATGCGTGTTGAGCGAGATGTTTTCAGGAAAGAAGTAGTTGTTCTCCACAGAAACGTCGATTTGGATGCTATTATCTCAGCTTATTTATACGCTCTGAAGCGTGGAGTAGACACCTCTCGTCCGATTTCACCCCCAAGATACGTCTGGTTAGGTGACCTTATAGTCACGACAGAGGAATATTTTGCAGAGGTTGTTGATTTAGTCTTATTTTTGCCAAAGAAAGTTTCCAAGATTGTCGTTCTCGACATGCCGATGAAGGATGAAATCGCAAAGAAGGCTGAAGAGCTTGGAGTCGAAATCGAGCACTATGACCATCACGACGGATCAGCACCCTCGACAGCAAGAATCCTCTGGGAAAAGTTTGGGGATGAGCTACCAGAGTGGGCTAAGTATCTCGTGGAACTTGCAGATTACAGCGATACGGGAAAGGTTCTCAGACTGCCAGCACCTGTAAAGTATTTCCACCTCACAGGACTTATCAACGCTCTGAGGACATACGGATATGACGATTTGGTAATCATGCTAAAGGTTATCGAAATTCTGAACACATACATTCCAATGCTCCAAAAGCTCGTGGAAGCAGAAAAGCTCGTTAAAGACATACCTGTCATCGAAGTGGGGAATTACAGGATTGCTATTGTCGAGAACAAGTCTCAAGCAGTGAACCAGATTCTCTTCGAACACCAGAACGTGGATTTCATTATTTTCAAAGACAGTAACAATCTTGGAATTACGAGAAACGCTTTGATAGATAAGCCAGACCTCAATAAGCTCAAGTCAATCCTTGAAGAAGAATTAGCTGAAAAAGGAAAACCAGAGGAATTCAAGGAGTGGTTCTTCCATCCAGCAGGGTTCTTGGTTGCGAGAGGGACAAGGAAGCACCCAGCAGAAACACCCTCAGTCCTGACACCACAGGACTTGCTCGAACTCCTATCAACAATCCTCTAAATTTTTTTGACCATACTTTTCAGTTTCTTATGCTAAAAGGTTAAGATGCGGATACTATGGGCGAGGTCATCATCGGTGACGAAAAGTTTCCAATCCTATATAGCAGACCAGCGAGCAAAGGAGACACAATCTTCGGCACAAGAAACCAGTGGCTAATAGCCGTAAACCTGCCATGGGAAATCACAAACGAACACCTTGCAAACCCAGAAATCAGCGGTTTAGAATACGCAGTTTACGCAGAGAAAATCAAGGAAAATCCAGAGAGACATTACACTCTAATCAAGGTAACAAAAATCGAGAAAACTTACAGGAGAACAAGGGAAGAGATAGAGCACAAAGAACCAGAAACCTACGAGTTCTACGGAATCAGGGTTAAAACGGGAGCTACAACTGTTACGAAGATTAAGGAGGTAGTCAAGGAAGTCTGGACTCCTGAAACAGGGTTCAGAGAAGTCGAGGTTAAAGAAATAGACAGATGGAGCTACACTGACGAGAGAACAACATACGAAATCGTAGAAGAAAACGAAATAACAAAGCTCATAGAGAAATCTAAGGAATTTCATCTAACTGACATCATAAACGGATTCAGGCTATCAGAGTATTACGGAGCGAAGTTCAGGAAATTCGATGGGATTGATGAGCAGGTGCTTTTGGACTTATCCAAGTATTACGTAATAGCATACCCTTTCTTAACTTGTAGGTTTAATGACACATATTATCATATTATACATGTATATTACAACGGTAGAAAACTTGAGATTCCTTTAAACACCTTCGATTCTAAAGTCCCTCCACCGCTGGACTTCAGGACATCTCTGAGAAGACTGGCTCTAACGAGACACTACAAATCACTCTTACCTTACGGGGGTTATTTCAGCGAACCAGAGAAGTTCGTTGAATTTGCAAAGAAAGTCTACCTTGCAGTAAAGGGAATTAAAACAATAAACGAACCGATATTCGACGTTTTCAGAACCAAACCTCCTGCGATAAAGGTTAAAGAACTATCGCAGTTCGAGAAATTCCTCGAAATCTTCTTCCTGAGAACTCCAAAAAGGAAGTTCAAAGCAATCGAACAGCACTTAAAACTCTACGAAAAGCTCAGAGAAATGCTTAGAGACGAACCTGTGCTATACATTTCCTTTCCGAACAAATACGGCTCTCGAAGCTCTAACTACGCATGCTTCAGAATACAGGGAGATAACATTACCGTAGCTGGAATAGCCCAAGTTCCTATTACGGCAATTACAATCAAGGGTAGGTTCGAGGAAGCTTACAAGATGGCTCACAGACTTAAGAAACTCCTCAGCTATCAATTCGCTCCAAAAGAAAAGAAAATCCAGATGCTCAAGGAAGACGTTGAAGCTCTGAGAAGAGAGATTGAAGAGAAGTTTGGCAACGTAGCAGAGTTGCACCCAGAACACGACATAATGAAGTATCTATTCGACAGAGCGGAGAACTACGAAGGAGATAACCTCGTGTTGCTCTTATACAAAGCGAGAAACCTCGAAAGAGCACCAGAAAACGTAACTCTCTTGAAGCTTGCAGGATTAATTAAGAGCGGAAAGGACTACGATTATACGGTGGAAAGACTCAAAGACGTTCTCGAAGCTCTTAGAATAGCTGTAAAATACGAGATAAAGAGCAGGGGTTACAGCACCAAGCTCGGAGTAGTGTTCGGCGGAACTGCTCAAAACATAGCAAGAGCGGTCTTGGAGACAGTTCAGAGGATACAGGAATCGAGAGCAAGAGCACTTCTCGTAGAGATTCTAACAACTGAAGAAAAGGAAGTAGCAAAGGAGAACATTGAGCCTAAAGTGTCTGAAAGGCTTAAAGCTCTTATGCGGGAACTTGGGCTTTAAGGTTGTCTGAAGGGATGGCACATGCTAACAAGTAACATAGCAAGGTAAAAAAAATAAGACTAAACGTTCTTAATAATGCTCAAAGCGAACATGCGAACTGCAGTTTTTTGCATCGCTGGAGCTGGATTGCTCAAAATCTCGATTGCCCACTCGACCTCTGGTTTGTAGTCTTCAGGGAGTTTCTGTTCTGCTTTTTTGAGCTGTTCTATAAGCCACTCGTCGATCTCTTGTTCATCGACTATTTTGTGTTTTTGAACATTGATTTTATGACAACAGCGAGGACAAGTGGCGTAAGCACTAAGACCCCTGTAGTCCCAAATGTAGCCGCATTTACATTTTAGCAAGACCATTTTTATCATCTCCTTATTAAACTTTAAAAAGGAGGGAGATCTTCTTAAAAAAGAACATTGTGTGTTATAACTTTGGCAGACGAGTCTTTTAGGAGAAGTTCCTTGACATACTTGAAGTCATCGTTTCCACAGTTCCAGCATGCATCATAAGTGATTGATGGCTGTCCTCTTCCACACTTCTTGCACACCGCCATCTCTGAAAGCAACGGATAAACGAGGTCTCCTTGTGGTTTTTGAGCAACTGGAAATCTCTGCCTAAAGAATTCTACGTGGTCTGTTTTGTATCCGACATAATAAACATCTTCGTTTTTATCATAAGTCATCGAAACTATGCTTCCCGCTCTCAAGCTATATTTCTGCCCGTCAGCGAATTCAACCTTTACTCTGTCGTTTTTGTTCAAATACCTACCTATTTTCTTTACTTTGAGCCAAATCGATGGTTTCAATGCCTCTGCCTGCTTTACCAAGTCATTTAGAAGTTCGTCAATGCTGTTGTAGTTTATTTTCATTACCACGTTTGATTCGTCATAGACTCTATAAGTGCCCTGTTGTATGTTGGCTTTGCCGTCTCTAAGCTCAATGTCATAGGTCATGTATCCTTGCGGGATGCTAAGCTCGATATAAGCGTTTGGCACTTCTTTGAAGCTGTAGCTTCCTGCGTAAATGCTCAGTCTGTCAACGTTGTGCGGGTGTGCTTTCCACTCGTATCCAAGCGGCTTGTAATATTTTTCATATATTTCACCTACCCTACTTAATACCTCCAACATTTTACATCACCATTACCTACTATGTAGTAACTGATATAAATACTTTTCTATCTTTTTGTGCACCTCCCACTCAAATATATAGATATTAGTAGCACCTACTACATTTCGAACAAATCGAAAAAGGTTTAAAAAATAAAAAACGTTTAAACAAACCAGATTAGGTAAGCATTCGCAACAACAAAAACCAGCGTCAAAAACACCTGCCCCCAAGTCAGTCCCTTGAATATGCTGAGGACGTTTCTGATACCGAGGAGCAACGTAAACACTGCGATTATTACTGTAAACCAGTCCACGTTCGGGAATGCCGAAATTTCAGGTGCTAAAAGTGTCCAAGACCACCAGAGCATTATGACACCTATTGCTGTGAAGGCTATCCTCTGCAACAGCTCCCTGAACCCGTAACCAAGCGTGTCAGTTACACTCAGAACTGGTGGAGGATATCTGTAGCACCTGCTACTATTTCCCAACCTTCTAAAGAACCTATACCTGCTCATAAATAACACCTCAAGACCAAATAGATTAAAGTTAATTTAAAATTTTTTTATTACTGTTTTTTCTCCCATTCTTCAAACTCAGCTTATAAGAAGCTTTATTCGTTATAGCCTTTGGACTACCTTAAGTTAACGGAACTGCATAACCACAACCTTTATAGCTTTTTACTGGTTTACATAAGATTGCCCGAAGCCTGCGAGGCTCTATGCCGATGAGGGTTTTAGGGCTGGTTCAGCCCCGCCACCCCCGCCAGTTGCACGGGCTGGTTGGCTATGATGCACCCAATGACCCTAAGCACCTATATGGGGCTTGGGGTTACGGTGTTGAGCCGTAAAAAGGGGCACAGAAAACACGACAAATAGAAACAGTAAAGACGGGGTTGCAACTGAAAAACCTATACCTGCTACCACCCTATAAAAAATAAGTTAAAAATTACTTAAGCTTTCGGAAGAACCTGAACTTCTTGAAGCCCTTTTCCTCAGTAGTCAATCCAAATCTGTCCGAAACCTCTTCCTCTTTTTCGAGCCTCCTGAAGAACCTATATCTCGGTCTCGTTCTTTCCTTGACTGTCGTTAGCAGTGCATGCACCACTGCGAGGATGAAGATTATTATTATCAACAGTATTAGAAGCCACACCCACCAAGGTATGTTCCATATCGTCACCTGAATCCTCTGGTAGTCGTTCTCAGACCAGTAGTCAACTGTAGCGTGAGATACGTTCCACGTGTGTGTCTCGTAGACTCCGTTGAAGTTGAACTCCTGTGCTTCAACCGCTTGTCCGATTACGGGTGCTGTAGCCGTCAGCTTGACTTCCATCTCAGGCTCTGATATTTCCACGTGTGTCGTTCCTATTACATCCCCAACGTCCTCATCGTAAACACTAACAGTAGTTCCCCTGCCAATTGCATTTGACCTCAGCTTAACAGTAATGTCAACGTCTTGCCCGCTCTGGACAAGGAGTGCACCTATGGAAACATTACTTACTTCAGTATCTGGGAATATCTTAATCGTCGTGTTGATGTAGTTGTTCCAGCCCATGTATTCCCATGGATGATGGATTGAAGCGTTGACAACTATTTTATCCGTGAATGGAACTACAACTGTGGTGTTATACCAGATTGTGGTGTTGGGTTTGAACGATGCTACAACGTCTTCATGCCTTTCAAGCGGTCTCAGCTTCTTGGTGAAGAGGTCATGCATATTTACGTCTGCTTTGATTTCGATTTCTGAGAGCTTACACGGTATCATGAATCCTATGTCTATCTCAATTACGTCCTCTGGCAGAATTGCAAGTGGCGTCTTCTGCTTAACTGGTTTCCAGAGCACGGTCACCGATAGATCAATGAACGGTTTGATCACAACAATGTTACTCCTCATCCTGTTGTTTTCGAGGTTGGTATCCTGCTCGTAGCTCGTTATCTCGACATAAGTGGCAACTTTCTTCGTTTCGTTTCTTACTGCAAGGTATACCCAGTTCATTATATAATTCGTTCCTTTGTGAATGTCAACAGTAAGATCTGTTTCATTTAGGGTTTCGTTTGTATCCACATCGACAGCTCTGTAATGAAGCGTTATCGTCTGCGGAACGTTCGAGAACACCCACGTTTCGACGAGGTGGGCGGTTTCACCGTAATACCAACCCTGTCCCCAGTGAATCTTGAACGTCACGTTGCTTATCGCAACCTCTGGCGTAAAGTAGCTCGAATTCTCTGGAACTGTTGCCACAATCCTCTTATCCTTGTCCATCACTATTCCAGTGAAGTTGAACGTGTAGCTTCCTGCCGTTACGAAAACGTCAACAACTCTTCCGTATTCAATCACGAACCTCGCAAGACCCACAGTATCCGTCGTTTGTGTGAACAGGGTTGCAGAAGTCACGTTGTCCTTCACCGTTACAGAAGCTCCCTCGTATGGTGCTCCATCCTGATACTGGACAAGGACTTCAAGCTTGTAGAAGGTGACTTCCGTAATCTTCGTCAGACCGATTACAATTGTCGTGTCGTCGTATACCTTTATCACCGACTTGTAGCTGTTGTAACCGTCTGCAACCACTCTAATTTCGTAGTCTCCTGTGTTTACAGTTCCGTTAATCCATCCATTTGAGTCAGTGTATCCGAACAGCGTTCCGTTAAGGTATACTCCCGCATTCTGAATTGGTGCTTGAGTTCCGCTGTCCACGACTCTAACGTTCAGACTGACGGTTGTTGGCGTCGGTGGAGGAGTTACCGTTACTGGAATCAGGTTTGCTATGTAAGTCATATCTTCGAATACGCAGACCGTATCGTTGAACGTGTAGTAGCTCGGATGCTCCACTCTTATTTCATGGCATCTTGCTTGAACCGTCGTAGATGTTTCTCCACTCGCGTTGGTATCTCCGATGTAATTTCCATCGACGTATACGCTCGCTCCCTGTATCGACGTTCCGTTTATGGCGTCTCTTACCTTTATCGTTAGAGTATATTGCTCCGTTGGAGGTTCTGGAGGAGTTACAATCGTTCCCTCTGGAACTAACGTTACAACATACGTCATGTTGTCAAAGACGTTCAAATCGCTCTCGTAGGTCTGGTAACCGCTTTTCTCGACCTTTATCTTGTGTAATCCCGTGATTGTCGTTCCGTTTGCCCATCCGCCAGCGTTCGTTGTTCCGAATAGACTTCCATCCAAGTAAACGGTAGCACCTTCTACTGCCGTGAGATTTACTGCATCTACGACTTTAACCCTGAGAGCTACGAGAGTTTCAGTCGGTGGGAGCGTCGGTGGCGGGAAGTATGTAACTCTGCTAACATCGTCTGACATGACTTTGTTGTAAGTTGCTTCCGTAATTTCTCCTATCGCTTCGAAGAACCCTCTTGGAGCGTGTTCAATCGCTTCGGCTATGAACTTCTGAATGTCGTAGAATTGCACATGCGTTGAGTTCGGTGGAACTGTAACCGTAAACGTTCTCGTTTCGTTCATAGTGTAGATGGGTCTGTCCTCGCTGTCAAGGTATCCAGCCCTCATATTTACCTTAACAGATATCGTGTTGCTCTCGTTTCCAGTAGAGCCGACCCACACTACAAGCATCCTTGGAATTACGCTTGTGTTAGTCGTTCCGTTAAGATACAGTCCTATCCATGCGTTCCTGATTGCAGAGGTGTTATTCGTTGGAAGAGGTTGCGTTCCGTTTATCGGTATGGTTTCGTTGGGCTGTGGCTCATACGGTTGCGGAGGTGTAGTATACCAGTATCTGAAGGTGTATTCCTTACAGGTCTGCATTCTCGCTCCGTTGCTTGGGTCGAGGAACTTCGGGTCTTGCGTCACGTAGTAATACCTCTTACCGCTCGGAGAGTTTGCATCGTCTATTACCTGACTCAGCTCGAAGTAATTAGTGATTTCAAGGGGTTCAACCCTGCCGTATAGGAGCTTGATTTCTCTCTCCGCATATTCCATCGGATAAGGCATGTCAACGAATTCCATCCTCTTCGTGACGATTACGAGGTTGTTTTCTCCGTATTCCCAGTCGTAGTGGAAGTTTGCTTCGTAGTATCCTCCCTTATCGACCATAGGTGTTTTTACGAGCGTTGTTGCCTTTAGCTGAAGCCAAGCTCTCATGTGTTCTGCGTTCGGGAACTTCACAACGAGCTTGTCAGTTCCTACTGGCAATGCGAACTGAGTTACTGCCCCGTCCGTGCTCGGTGAAACGTCGTATTCCTGACCGTTTATCTCGACTTTCGGTATGAGCGATGCAATTTCCTCTGGGTCGTTTGTATCAAATTTTGGCATCGTTCCAGAAACCTGTATGCTGTTTCCGTAGACGATTGTTGCTATGGGTATTCTAAACCCTCCTGTAATCACATCAAACAGAGAAGTGTAACCTGTTGTAATAGTATCCACAACTATTATTATTTTCTCGATTTTTAGCCTTTCGATTGGAACGCCGACAATGTTATTCTTAACAAGCTCAAGCAGGTTAGGTCTTGGAAGCGTTCCGTTTTGTAGCATGTTCTCATAATCTTCCCACGTTTGCACTCCCGCTGGTGCTGTAAAAGTTACTCCAACATTTGAGCGATCGATTCCAACTCTTTCGAGATAAGATAATACGTGCTCTTTGAAATCATCCTTGTAATCCATAGCCTCTTGAGGAAGGTAGTATTTTACAACAGCATACTTTTCACCCGTTCTTGTGTCCACGATGATTGGTATGGTGTATATCGTTGTTCTGATGTTTTCCAAAGTTTGGTAATGAGCATACAATTCCACACCTGCATCGACTGCGAGGGCTACTCCCACTGCAAACAACCCTCTAGGACCCCATTTCGTCCCTACTTTTGCCCATTTCGAAATGGCATCATGGATTGCAAGTTCGTCAAGTCCTTTTTTGATGAGATAATTCCTAAGCCAGCCTTGTCCAAGAGATTTTGCTGTGTATAGACTTGCACCACTACCAATAATTTGACCACCCACACCCAGCAGTTCCTCTGTAATATTGAAGTGTGGTGCCACGATGGCAACTGCAAATTTCGGATCTAATGTTAGATTTGAATATGGAGTCAGTTTTGTGTCTAATGGAACTTCTATAATCACACCAGAATCTGCGGTTGATCCACCGAATATTGGTGCAGTGTATAACGGTTTATACAAAACATGCGTTCTTTCGAGAATTACTGTTCTCTCACCATTCGGGTCTTTGTCATTGGGATATCTATCGATACGAGCATCCTCCACGGATGCACCTTCCGCATAAATCACGTCGTATTTTACGAGACTTCTGTCGAGCATTTTTCCGAGCTTTCCGTTTACGATATCACTGTCGGTGATTAATTCTACGGGTCTCTCCTCAGCGGAAACATACGTGATTTTTATGCTTCCAGATTCGAAGTAGATGTGATAGGGCTTGTCCTTGGGAGCTTCGAGGACGAAAGCAGACGATAATTCCCAAGGATACGACTGAGTTGGGTTGTAAATCAAGTCACCCGAAAATCTTATTCTCGGTTCTCCGCTCTGAATGTCCTGCTTTACGAGCATGTATAGGGTTCTCCCAGCGAACAGATAGTTACCCTGTAAGCTGACTGCGGTAGCTTTACCGACACCGCTCCCGCTGTAAATCCAGTATCTTCCAGTATGGATGTCAACGAGAACTGAAACGTATGGGACGGTGTTTGTTGAGAAGGCAACAATGGTAACTTCTATAGGACTCCACCTGTTGTAGAACGGGTTGTAGAACCTTCCAGTCGTTCCCGTTTGCGTTGAGTTAAGGTGCAAAACAAGCTCTGGGTTTGAAATCCTCGTTCCGTCGTGGGTGTCGAAGATGTAGATGTGCCCGTTGTCCGTTCCGACGAGGATGTATCCAACCTTCCAAGGGTCTGTGCAAGTCAATGCACCGACTCCTCCTTCGAGAGGTATCTGAGCAATAACTGTATATGAGTCTCCGCTCTTCTCTGCTATATAGAGATTGTTGTGCCCCAAAGCTCCGTAAATGAGGTATTTAGCATCGAGTGTGAGAAACAGTCTTCTTATATCGCCTATCGGGTCGGAAGCCCAAATCTGCTCATAGGTGTCTCCATGCCTTTCGAAAACTACAACCCTTCCATTAGTTCCCATCTCGCCTACTGCAAAGATTGTTCCGTAGTAATCCATCTGAACACCATAGTAGTCCCCAGCAGTCCCTGTCCAATCGATTGTATAAGTGGTCTTAGTCTCCAAATCAACGACCTTTGCGTCAGTTCCATAGTCTCTTGGGTCTTCTACCAAGAATCTTCCATTTCCCGAAAAGACTCCTCCTCTACCCCAGATTTTCACACCTTCAACTGTGTAAGTTCCTTGTTTGGTGAGAGACATCAATAACTTTCCAGTCTTTATATCGTAAACGTATGCTGTTTGAACATCGCCATGCAATGTTAGCGAAATGTATCTTCCACCCAAGTCCACATCGCCGTGTGTTAGGAATACAACAACTTTGTCTTCCCCTATAAAGGATGCCGCATATGTGCTATGGCTGACACTCCAAAGCGGGATTGGAATTGCTGACGGTGTTTCGCCACTCACCGTTGCAGTTGCTGTTGCTATTAGCAACAGTATAGTCAATAACGCAGATGTAGCCAACCTTTTCATATTTCCCACCACCCATAGAAAATTAAATAAGGAAGTATTTAAGAATTATCTTGAGGGGGTAATTATGAAGTCGAGATTTGGATTGGCAATACTGGTTGTCCTAATAGCATTAGCAGTAGCACCTACTACTGCTACAGCACAAACCTTCGATAACAGTGGAGGAGGAAGCTGGAAGGAATACATGAGCTTCCTATTGACATCACCAATCACGGAATACGCTCAATACAAAATCGTAATCAACGGAACGACATGGGTGATTTACAACGTAACGGGAAGTCTGGAAGAAGCTTCTGGAACGAATAACAACTTCTGGAGTCTCGTAAATTCAAGCGGAGCTGACATAAGAGTATTTAACCAAAACGAAGAACAAAGATATTTCTGGATTGAAGAGTTTGACTACAGCAATCAAAAAGCAATAATGTGGGTCAAAGTAGAAACTGGAGACACAGAACTAAATATAGCATACGGTAATCCAAGTGCTACCAAATCAATTTACGAAAATCCAGAAAGAGTCTTCGAGTTTTTTGACGACTTTAGTACATTTATGACTCCAGATGTTTTTGTACGTAGCACAGGTGTTGCATTTCCGTTTCACCATAACAATAGACCTGTAGCTGTTTATGTACCAGAAGTTAACAAAATATATATTGCATACCAGTATGATGCAGGAAATCTAAATGCAGGTCGTAAAATACTAGAATATGATTGCAATACTAAAACTTTCAGTGCTCCTATCGATATTGGAGGAAGCATGCTAAATGATGATTCACATGGAGCACCGTCGATAGCCGTGGATAACGATGGTTATATTTGGGTCTTTTATGGGTCTCACTCTTCGACACAGTACTACAAGAGATCACTAAATCCTTACGATATAAGCTCGTGGAGTGAAGAAAAATCAATATCGGGATCATTTACATATCCACAGCTTTGGGTAGATCAAGATGGTAACATATGGGTTATAGCACGAACAGGTGATGGAACTACGTATGATATATACAAGTATGATCCGTCAACAGACTCTTTTACATATGTTCAGCGACTTCTCAACTTAAGCAACGATCCCTATGGAATCAGCTATTATTACAATGGAACTGTCTACTTTGTTTTCACAGCTTGTGGTGAGACATGCGAAGGATTGTATATAATAAAATCAAACGATTTCATGAACTGGACTAAGATGGACGGAACACCCGTATCCTTACCAATCACAGACCCTACTCAAGCAGATGTTATAGATAGTGGTGACTGTAGACCACATGGAGGAGATATAAAAGTCATAGATGGTAAAGTCCATGTAGTCTACGACAAAGTGGGTGAAGGTCAATTCATAGCCATATATAACCCTGACACAAATACATGGAGCATACACAAAGTAGCTAACTACACAACATATTCGGCATTTCCCAAGCTGATAAAAACATCTGATGGTAAACTTAAAGTTTTTCTGATATACAATAGAACTTCATCAGACAATGGAGAACTGTGGTGCTATGTTAGCGAAGATGGTGGTGCAACATGGACTTTAGAAAGTAAACTAGTTGATGTACCGAATGTCGGTCAAATAATGACAGTATATTACCCAAACAAGGATTATGTAGACACTGGTGAAATTGCACTACTATTTGCAGGTAATGCAAACGATACACGGTGCTTGTCAGCTTTAATGCTACCAGACAATATTGTTACTATTGACAAATGGTCTACTAATGACTTGGACAGTTCGTCTGACATAAACGTATCTAATGGAATTCTTACTTATTACAGAGGAAGCACCACATTTAGCAGTATTAAAACTCTGAAAACGTTTGCTCCGAATGTAATTCTGCATGCTAAAGTTTATTATGACACAAACTACGGGTATCCTGCGGAGTTTGGTTTTGCAGACACGCAAAAAACAGAACCTGATAACTCAGCAATGGCAACAAGAGGACTTGATAGAATTCAGGCATACGCTTCTTCTGGTGGGTCATACGGTGCATCATCAGAGTATATACCGCTGAGCACAGGGTGGAAAAAGTTTATGGTGAAATGGACAGATAACGAGGTTGTTGTGACGGATGGCGTCAATACTGTGAGCGTTACAAACAATATACCGACAATCGAGCTACCATTGCGTTTAGGAAATTTCCAAGGCGGTGGAACGGCGAGTGTTTACTTGCAATACGACTATGTATTTGTTACAAAGCTCGCTGACCCTACCGACTTCGGAACTCCGATTGTCAAATCCCTCCAGAAGCAATTCGGAACTAAAACCGTTTATGTGAACATCACTTACCTCGACACCGCAGTTACAGAAAGATACAATCCAACAGCCTACTACAATCTCGAAGACAAGCCACAGATAAACGTCACTTCAATGCTTTCCGTGAGCGGAGTCAACGCATCAGACGGAGCAAACATCTCAATTGAGCTAATCGATTTCGTTACTCTCGATAAAATTGTTTACAACGGAACTGAAGTCTCAGTTACTTATCAAGGAACGATAACAAACGCTACTACAGGATACGTTTACGACGTTTACAACTTCACGACCTACGAGAACGGAACTCTCGAAATCTACGGTCACATCGGAAACAAAGCTTATGAGGCTACGTTCAAGCTCGACGGAGAGACAGTAGATGTCTTTAACGTTACAGCAGTTGTGGGTGAAGCTCTCGAAATAACTTTACCTCATAGAGGAAACGTTACACTTGCATCTATAGAATATATAGGAGTTACATCTGTTTTTATTAACACGAAAGACTTGGGAACGGGTGCAAAAAGTCTTACAATCACGATAGAAGACCCAGAAAACTTCACCGTTGGATACAAATACGGAACTGTCAACATAGACTGGGGCAAGGTTTACTTCAACGTTACGGATTTGCAGAACAAGACTCTCGCAAGAACGACCTACGGATTCTTCAACAAGAACTTCAGCATAGTCTCCACAGACCCCATGAAGCTCTACGCTGGTGACATCGAAATCGATGTTTACTTCCACGGAGTTAAGCTGAAGAGCTTGGAAATCTACCTGAACCACACGAATAACGGTCTGACGCTTAATGTCTCCGTGAACGCAACGCAGTTCAAAGACTACAGAAACGTGACGAGGATAATCGCATCCCCGAACTACTTCGAAGTCGTGAATCTCTCGACGAAGTATCCGTTCTCGGTGATGAAGTTGGTTAACGTCAGCGGAACAATCGTGATTGATTTCGTCAGCAACGCTCCCACGTCTGTGAAGGTAGAAGGTGCTACCAGCTACACCTACGAAAAGCCAGTGTTGAAGATTACTGCCGACGGCAACGTCACGGTCATCGACCTCTACAAGCTTACCGCTAAGCTTAAAGATAGATTAAGCAACCCAGTGAACTTTTACGTGCTAATAAACGGAAGTAGAGTTGACGCTTCGAACGGTATTGCATCCAAGTTGCTTAAACCGAGCTGGTATGAAGTTGAAGTTCCAATTAGCATCTCAGGATTCGAGCTATGGAAATTCAACGATTCGAGCAACATTGTTCTGGTTGAGATAAATGCATCAGATAAAACCATACCTACAGCAGAATACAGAGTTCCGTCAAAGATTGAAACCAAGGAAGTTAGGATTCAGAAGACAAAGTTCCCATGGTTGCCGTTCCCAATCCCATTCCTCTCCGAAAGTAAGCCAGCACAGGAAGAAACCCCGATAGTAAGACTTCAGGGAAGTCTTAGAGACTTTTACAACGCTCCAGTTGCGAACAGAACGATTAAGATAGAAGTTGCATCTCCGAACTTCACGAGGATTTACAACGTTACAACGGATGAGTCAGGAAACTTCAAGATTGAAGTAGACATGGCAAAAGGGGTTGAATACAAGGTCACGTATAAGTTCGCTGGTGACGACGTTTACGTTGCAACGTCCACGACTAAAACATTCACGATTGAACAGTTGCTTCCAGCTCCTCCAGAGGAGATGACGATTGAAGAGATACTAATCTTCGTCGGAATTGCTGTCGGATTGGTTGCTGTAGTTGCTGGAGCAATCTATCTCGCAAAGAGGACAAAGGCTAAAACGCTTGCGAGGATGGAAAGCGAGTTCAGATTCTTCAGGAGATTGAAATAATCCTTTATTTTTTAATTTTATTAAAAATAAGTGAAATTAAGATAACACTTTAAGATAACACTTCTTTTGGGGGAAAACCAACTACATTCCACCAATCCCATTCTTTAACGCTGTGATAATACTCTACAGCTTCGTAGACGTTCTTGAAGACTTTTATGATTTTAAGATGGTGTTTGTCTGATTTGAAGATATGTGGCTTTCCAGAGGACATGTCAATGTAATAAGTAGCACCTGCTACTTTGACCTTGTTCCATGCATGAGTTCCTCTATTATCCCCTCCGAAGTCAACTTCTCCCAGAACGACATACGCATCGAATCCCGCATCCTCCAAAGCCCATTCCACGTAAGTCGAGATTTCCGAGCAGTCAAATACTCCTCTTTCGTATTTATGCGGAAGTTTTAGCTTTGATAGAAATGCTTTCAGGTCTTCCACGGTGTTTCGGTATTCGGGAAAAAAATTGGTAGAATAATAGCTGTGTGGGATTTGCTCGTATAATCTTAACTTGTCTTCGAGTTCCGATATTTTCACCAGCAACTCGCTTACCTGATTTCTCAGCTCCTCGTTCTCCCTTCTTAGCTTATCTATCTGCTGTATCAGTCTCCAGTTCTCGCTCTCAAGGTCTTGTATCTTCTTTCCGAGGGTTTCTTTCTCTGATTTTAGCTCTTTGATAGCAGTCTTGTTTGAATACACCTGCCACTTTAGACTCACTATTTCCTTTTCGAGTTTGTTGATGTTCTGATATTGCTGGTAAGCCACTACGGTGGCTAAGATTGCCCAAACAAGCAGAATTGCCACTACAACCTTCTTCATCGTCTCACCTCTGGCAGATTTTCAAGAGTTTTCAGCTCCTTCCAATCAATCACCTTGTAATCTCTGTTACCCTGCATGATGATCACTGGAACGCCCCTCTGGAAGACTATTGCAATCGGCTCTTTTGCATTGAGATGCGTTGCGTTCGTATACAGCTTGTAGAATTTGTAGTGCTTGCCGTCGGAAACGCTCACGGTTAGCACAAGACCATTTTCGTCGGGATACCAATCGAAGATAAGTGCTAACTTAACAACTGTTACATTCATCTCCTTGCCCATCTCGCTCATAACCCAACCTATAATTCCCAAAACCACCAGAGCAAGCAACACAACTACCCAAACCCACCTACCCATCTCGAACACCTCACTTTCACCAATCTTACCTCTTCCATCCAATTACACCTGCCAAAAATAACACTAAGTTACCGAGCACGAGAATTGAGCTATTTTCAGTCATTAAACCGT
>Ga0180301_10001627_pt1 | contig 17695 bp, 22 predicted proteins | sample GuaBasSediGuay16_FD_121797 | JGI IMG/M metagenome (GOLD analysis project Ga0180301, IMG submission 121797) | Subseafloor sediment microbial communities from Guaymas Basin, Gulf of California, Mexico - Guay16, Core 4569-2, 12-15 cm | ecosystem: Environmental > Aquatic > Marine > Hydrothermal... | reverse complement strand
CCTGTTGCAGCAACGCTCATAGTCGTTGCGCTTGCCTCGTCCCAGCTACTTGAGGCTTCATTCCAGGGCACAACCCTTAATTGCTTATCTTTTATATATGTTATTAAAACCCTCGATTTAGCCATATTTCACTCCTATTTATTATTTATATTATTTAATCATAAGGTATTTTTATAATATGCATACCTAATTTATTCGGGTCAACAATATTTTCCCATTTTCCTGTTGATTTATTTTTAAGTTGGATATTATAATTATCCCAGTATGAATAAGCAATATACAAACTAATCGTATTATTAGTATTATTTTTATATACTGTCCAATAATCTATATCATGATAATAACATATAGTTTTAATTTTTGCGAATGATTCTAATGGTTTACCCTTTATAACTTCACTCATAACAATATAATCCGAATTCTCCTTATCAACATTTCTCTTTACTAATCTAATATTCCTATCTGGTTCAAATAATATCAATATTAAATATTTAAATGTTTTATATTTTTCGTTTTCAGGTATTCCTGTATCAAATACTACTTTTATTTTTTGCCACCATGAAGACATATTATATACCTCTCTCTACATATCCGGTAATATTGGCAATATATCTTTTACGGCGAATGCTTGTAAGTCGCCTGTTATATCAAAGCTCAAATAATTTAGCGGAATGAATGGTTGCTGATAAATCTTCTTACTTATAAGCTCTATTTCGTAAGAATCATAACCTATATACCTATTGCCAAGATAAGTTGTATTAACATATTTTAAAACTGGCTTTACCTCAAGTGGCGCTCTGTGTTCATCACCTGGCGGATAATACATAATTTTTGTGTATTGTATTATTCCTGAAAAATCAAATTTATATTTAATATTCTCCATATAATAGCGCATTCTCTGGAACATTAACCATTTTTCTCTATCCGCAAAATTCATCTTTATATTGATATGGAAACGATAACCTTTCACATTAACTATTCGTTCATTATTAACAGTATCATATTCATAATTTTTTATGGGTTCAGGAAGCAAAGGGCTAACTGTAAACCAGGGACTATCTAAAACAAATGTTTCGATTCGTAACGATGTCGGAGTGTAGATATAAATAACCACCTTTGGCGGATATATATTCTCACTCCGTGAAGTTGCTATATCGCCTATGTAAAATTCAATTGACATAATTATCTCTATCTCCAAATATCAATTCTGTTGTCAAATGCCACACATTATCATTAGAATTATAATGTTTTTTAATCAAAAATCCACCCTTTTTATTATCAATATAAATATAATCGCCAATATTAATTGTTCGACCAATTTCATCTGGCACGGCAAATTCAAGTTTTATAAAATAATTTGCAAAATAATTTTTGAACCACTCTTTTACTGTATATTCATCCCATAAATATTTTAAATCATCAAATTCTATATCACCAAAATCAGGAGACATATCGAATTCATAAAATGTTTTGTCTAAATAAGAATATTTTAATTTATTAACAAAATATTGCGAACTAATATGTTGTATTCTTATAATATAATCAATCGGCACGAAATATAATGTATTATTATGAAACCAATATTTTGAACCTGTCACTATCGCCAATGATTTTAATAAATCTTTAAATTTTTTATCTTTATAATTGAAATAATAATATTTGTTGAAATCCGTATTCTCTATATAATATATTGCGTTTATATTAAATATTTTATTTGTAGGGAAACTATTAATTATCCCCGATGTTTCGGTTAATATATCGGAAACATCCTTCTTTTTATATTGCCTCATCCTTACCCAATGTGTTTCGGTTTCTAATTCAATATCATAATCTGTTAATTCTATGCCAATAGCCGTAGGATTATAACCTAAATATTCATGCCACCCCGTAGCGTTTTTACAAATACTTGTAGGAATTTTCATCATAATATATTTATAATGTATTCCTGTATCATCAGTATATTGATATTTTAATGCATAAATATATTTTTTAGCATATTCAGGAACATTAACATATCTCCACACTCTATCCCACATATTGGGACTTCCTTCTTCAGAATAATCCCAAGTTAAGATATACATATTTTTTTCACCACTAATAAGTCGTGAATTATCAGGATATCTGTCATTTAAATTTAATCTTAAAAACCCCACACGATTATTTTCTCCCCAAAAATCAGGATTAACATAGATTGATTTATAAGTTATAGGGTAACCATTTATTATTTTCATTATATGATATACTGTTAAATCGATTTTCTTCGTAGGATAAAGATATAATATTTTTTCGAACGGTATAACACCAGTATAAACTATATCATCACCATAATATTCCTTATAAACTATATAAAATTTAAACCATTTCCGAGCCAACATGGTTTTTATTTCGTGCCAAGCCATCATGTCGCCTTTTAATATCTGTTCTAATAATCCATATTTATCGAAAATATCTTTATTATATAATGGTGTTAGAATTTTCCGAATTTCACCAGTTATATCATTAATGGTCAAATTCAAATCCGAAAATTTAAGGGTAAGGTCAGTATTGTCCCATTGCTCGTCAAGTTCTGGCGGGGAATCGACCAAATCTGTTATTTCCCACCAATATCCGTTTAATATAAAATCACGGGCAGGAGCGGAAAGCCAAATTATATCTTTTCCTAAAACATTCATTAAAGCCCATCCTATATAATATCTTTTCTTCATAATTCCCTAAATTCTCTGTAAGAATAATATTCTTCTTGTGCTCTTAATAAATTATAATAATCGAGTGTCAACTGATTATTTATTATTATAGGATTATTTCCCGAAGCATTTGCCCTTCTGAAAGCCTCTGCCAATATATTTATACCCCGATTATCTAAAGGTATAACCGCCTCATTTCTGTTAATAAGAGCTACTTGTTCACGCATACTTATAGCCCCCTCGTGCATTCGGGAAATTGAGGCTCTTGCTGCAATTATTCCCGCTTCCGCAGAAAGTAAAAGGGCTAAATCTTTAGGAACAGAAGCCCCTGAAGTAAATATAGCTTTTAAGGCAGTTTGCGCTCTTGCCGTCCAAATCTCCGCCTCAAGGAAATTTAATATATGCAGTGCGATTGATTTAAAGAAATCCTTCGCAGCCTCTTCGGACTTTTTATCTGTCCACAAATCATACCATAATTGTTTTACATCCTCTACAAACGGTTTATACATATTATAGCGTTCTTCTAATGCCTGCCGCTCCTTTTCAGCCTCTTTTTTAGCTTGTTCCTCTATAAATTTTGTCCTCTCCTTGCGAATTTTTTCTAATTCTATATTTAATAATTTTTCTAACAGTATTTGAACTTCCTTCGAATCTTTCCACTGCTTTTTCAACCTTTCAAAATGCTCTTTTGTCTGTCTTTCTTTCTCATCGAAATATTCTAATGTTCCTTGTAATTCCTCAAGCCGTGCTTGATTTTCAAGATTTAGGATTTGCCCAGTAAGCTCCTTTATTTTATTTTTTATTTCCTGTGCCCTTCTCTCTTGTTCCCTTGCTGCTTTCTCTTGTGCCTTGCGTTCTTTATCAATTAATGCCTTCCGTTTCAACCATTCATCTTTCAAACCTTTACTTTCTATTAACTTCATCAAACTTTTGAATTCATCCGTATTCTTTTTATTTGCTCTATATAAAGCCTCCGCTTGTGCTAATAATTCCTCATTGGTTTTTTTATGTTTCTTTTTATTATCTAACTGTTCCTCAGTTTCACCCGTTATCTTTTTCTGATGTTCTTCGTGAACTTTTAAGGCATGATTAATTCGATATAATTCTTTGTATAATTTTTTCAAAGCGTAATCTGTATCTTTCATTTTATCATCCCATAATCCTACCGCCTTTAGATTTTCCCGTGTAGCTTTCGATATTTCTCCTTGAGGTTTTGAAAGTTCATGTAATGCATCCTTAATATATTCTTTCTGTTTCTTTAGCCAATTCTCATAATCAAGACCAGTTATTCTATTAATTTTCTCTACTCTTTTTTCTATCTTACTTATCCATAAATCAATTCCTTTATAAGCTATTGCTATCGCTGCGAGAGCTATAGACATATCTGTTAATGCAGATATGAATTTCCCTTTTCTGGCAGCCGTTGTTGATATTTCTTGATTAAAACTTTCCTGTTCTATTTTGGCGGTTTTAACCTTCTGCGCAAGATTCTTGAAATGCGTGGTCATCTCCCGAATCACTCCGCCTATATTAAGATTTTTAAGAAGCCTCATCGCCTGTTGCAAAGCTACAACATTCCGTGCTGCACCCCCCATTGTATTCAAAAATTTAGCGCCCGCATTTGTTGCCATGATTAAACCGCCAACGAAAAGGCGAGTTGAGCGTGGAGATTCATCCGCTATATGTTTCAAAAAGTCCGCTGCTGTTAATTTTAATTTAGCAAATATCGGCAACCACTCCTGACCAGTCTTTATAACTATAGCGTCTATACTGTTTCTCAATATTTGTGTGGCATTTTCATAAGTATTAGAGGCTTTTTGGAAAGCTTCTTCGGACGCACCAGTTGCAGCGGTTAAAGCCTTTAAATCTGATTCGGCAATTTTAGCATTATTAGCAAGCATTAAAACACCACGAGCAGCCCTCTGTTCCCATAAAGTCGAGAATTTTATACCCAATTCTTCGGCTTTTTTGGACATTTCAGCAAGCGCCCGTTGCAAGCCTAATTGTTTTACCGCTGCCTCCGCTGATTCAAACCCCATAGCCCGAACAATCTTTATCATTTCTTTTCCAGGACTCTGTATTTCTCTTAATATAGCATCCAAAGCAAACGCTGAACGAGCCGTATTAAGACCCTGTTTCGTCATAGTTGCCATCGCTGCTGCAACTTGCTCAATAGGTATATGTAAATTCGCCGCCGTTGCTGCAAATGTTCCCATATAAGAAGCTAATTCTCCGAATGTTGTCTTACCTAATTTTACTGTCTGAAATAATACATCGCTAACATATTGGGCTTTATCAGCAGACATTTTATAAGAATTCAGGATAGTCGTTATAACATCCACCGCAGTAAAGGTATCTGTTAATCCAGCAGTCGCTGCTTTTGCGGAAACTTTTAATACATCGAGAGCTTTTGAGGCGTCAACTCCCGCTGAAATAACCTGATATAAACCATCAGATAATTCTGTTGCAGTTTGTGGCACTTCAGTGGATAATTTTAATATATCCTCTCTATATTTATTTATCAATTCGCCTGAATCGGAGAGTAGAGTATTAACATTAGCTAAAGACGATTGAAATTCCGCAGCCATATCAACCATTTGTTCGGCAAGTTGATTTATAGGCGCTGATAACTGTTCCAAACTCATGGTAAGAACCTGAAGCTCCGCAAGAGTCTGCCCCATTGATTCCTTAAACTGTGTATTATCAGCAGTCAGAATTATTGATAATATTTCACTAAATTGTGCCATATTATGACAATCTTATTCTATATTTATCAGGAACTTTATATTTATCCCATTTCTCCTTCAATGATTCCTTCTTTTCTGTAAATATGTTGATATATTCGAATATTTCAGGAATAGTAAGCTTATTTTCAATTTTATATAAAGGCAAACCCAAGATAGGAACAAGCGATAGACAAACTTTCTCCAGATTTCGGATAAATTCTTTTTCAAAATATAAAAAGTCATTTACTGTTTCTCCGTCTGCAACATATTTTCCTTCAACCTCTTTATTTGTTGTTTGACGGAGGCAATAAATAAAATTATGTCCTCTTGTGTAAAAAAATCGTTTAATATCCTTATCTGCGTCCCTAACGGCAAATTATATTCCAAAAAATGTGTTAGCTCGTCAAGATTTTTATCTTCTTCTGTTTGCCCTACTGGACATATAATACAAGCTATAAATTTTGATATATTTTCAACACTTAATGCTCCTATCGTGTCGAGAAGGTGGAACAAAGATTGATTAATTTTCTTCTGTTTTATCTTCTCTACTTCTTCATCAGATAACTTGTTCAGGATATTTAATATTAACCTATATATATTCTTCTCAACGGCTGGTGTAAGGGGAGAGAGGTAAAACTCTCTCCCCTTTATTTTATATATTTTATCTCCCATTATTCAAACTCCTGCCAATAGAACACAACATCGCCGTTTATATCGCCCTCTATCATAAGTTCAAGAAATTCATTTGCTGTTCCACCAAATGTTATTTCATTGGTTCGTGTTGCATCGTCGAATTCCGCAATAATTCTACCCACGACTCCATCTGTATCACCAACGGCAAGCCAAGACACCATTCCGCCAAAATGTTTCGGGAACGATGTTGAAGATGGAGCTATTATTAAACCATCCGAAGCAGTGGTGCTTTCATAGACATATTTAATTTTAATTACTGTTCCATCAGATAAAGAATTAAATGTAAGTGTATTTCCGCTTAAAGTATATTCATCATCATCCGCAAGTGTATTTACTTCGTGAAAATAAGTATTCGTTGCTTCATTTATAACCGCTATAATTCTATAAGGAGTATTATCTAATGTTATAGCATTTGAAGAAACTGACTGTGTTTCTTCAACATATATCTTCAGTTTTAAGCTACTTGACGGCTCGTATATATTAGCTCCAGTCAGCATACTGAATAGAACGGGCTCTACTTGCTTTGTTTTTGCGGAGAATTTCCACTTTGCGGATTTATTTATAGTATAATCGCTACCTTTGCAAGAATTAGGCACTGTTACGGTTTCAATTGATTGCGTAAGATTCCAATCATCATTCAGGCAGCCAAGCTCAATCTTAACAGGGCGCAATGTTGGCTCTGAATCTGAACCTATTTTTGCTCTAACATACCCATTTATAAGTAGAAAACCCTGCTCTTTTACAAGCCTAACGGGCGCACGCTCCGAAACCTGCGCTATAAGCCCGTTAGTTCCCCAAGAAACAGAACCTGATTTTAGTTTTATATATGTTGACATATTAAACCTCCTTTATCTTTTTCGTTGTCTTTTTAATTAACCTTTCCCGCAGGCGAACTAAATAATCATAGTCGCCCACTTTACATTTTACATTGTCTATATACCTCTTTGTCCACTCATTTTTACGGACTATATCGTATTTATTATGTCCATCAATCTTTTCTAATAATAATATATACATAAAACCTCCTTACATAGTTAAACCGCCTGCCATAACAGAAACATCAATCCTCGCAGCATAATACGGCGGGTCAAGACTTATATTTACATCAAGCCTTTCAAACACATCCTGAAAACTAACACTTTTTATATCAAGATTAAACGGAGCATAATCAAATTTACAATATATTAGACTGTTCCACAATTTGCTTATAGCGTCCGAAACCTTATTAAATGCTAATGTATGGTCATCTTCGTATATTATAACAAATATACTAAAATCGACATTCAACCGTCCATTTATATTTTCCGCACGCTCGAACCATATACCGACCCCAGGGAGCTTTTCAGGTGTGAAATATTCAGGAAAAGGAAAACCTAATATAACAGATTTAAAATAATCAATATCCTCTATAAGCTTTTTAATTTCAGTCCCTATATTTTCAAGCTTGCTTGCCAAATAACTCCTCCATCCGTTGTGTTAACTTTTTATATAATTTACCTAATATCTTTTTACGTCCATCAAATGTCAAGCCCCAAAAATTATACCGTTCATGTTGACCACTCGCCTTTTTAGCTTCTTCAGAACGACTAAATGTTATCTTAACAGAATTTGTTCCATATACGGTTGAATATATAGAATTCAACATCTTCCCCGTAAAAATAAGTCTATCCGCATTCACACGGCGTCCCATATATTCTCTAAATTGACGATAACCTCTTGGAAAATAACGACATACAAGAGGTTTGCCAGATTTAAATTTTCTGCGTCCTGTCTTACCTAATGGTCTTATAGATTTTAATCCTGGGCGTCTTGAAGAAACATATATCGGTTTCTCACTATAAGGTTTAAATTTCCCCTTATCCTTATCAATACCCTTTGATATTCGTTTTATCATTTCAGGAATAAAACTAACAGATATTTTATATAGCTCACTTCTGAAATCTATATCAGACAACTGCTGGAACTTTTGCCTTATCTGATTTATGTTAAAAACCTCTACCATGTTATTCGGGGCTTTCCGTATATGTTAAGATAATATTCAACATCATCATCAAACTTTATCTGTTCACAGGCAACATCGAATGCCTCTTTAAATAAAAATTTATATTCTGCTGCCTTACGACTATATATATCATTTTCACTTATAGTCTGCGTTGAAAATACAAGATATAAATTATAATATATAGCTGCGGTTTTTAATACTTCAGGATTCTCTATATGGTCAACAATCAAAATATCCGAATCAGCATTTTTTATCCTATTCTGCAAATCCGAAAACCGTTTTAATAATATATTTTTAAACCGCTCTTTTACTAAATCATGCTTATTTCTACTGTCAGAATCCAATTCACCATAATATATTGGCTCATAGGGAATAACATCCGAATCCTCAAATAATGTTATATCCGCCCAATTGCTCATTTCTTTTTCCTGTTATAAGTTCTTTTTTGCGATATATCTTTCCCCTCTTTGGGCTTTATATCTTCTTTTATAGCTGCAACGGAAACGCAATTCTTCAGGAACTTTATAGTTTCTTTATCATCAGTCTCGAAAAATTCCCCTTCAAGTTTTACCCTTTCACCATTCGGTAAATATATTATCGTGTTCGGAATTATGATTTTGAATTTCATTTCGTCCTCCCTGTTAACAGGGGCGAGGCTATATGCTAAACCCCGCCCCTATCTATATCAATTAGCCAAGATTATAAAGCATACCGTGTGCTTCGTTCGGGTTTCTTATCTCAAGCGTATATTCGCCAAGAACAGAACGCACGATACCATCAAACCCTGGCGGTGTGGAATCGAAATCCTTCATAGCGCTACCCTCAAGCGGAACAAGAGCGAGTTTCGTAGAATCAATTAACAGTATCTTATCATCAGGCATATTCATATCAACGACTATATTAGCAATAGGGAAATTCGGAATCTCCGACTGGAACTGGGTCACGAAACTACCTGTAACTCTTGTATTCATATCAATCATCCTTACGATATTAGAACTTGCGTCCGCATTAAGCTTTGATATAGCTCTTGCCTGTTTTACACCACAAAGTATAGTGTCAGGATGTCCGCCAGCGTCCGCAATTTCAGCAATAAGGTTATTAAGAAGCGCAGATGTTAAGGTAGCTCCGCCAGCGTCTGACTTTATAGCTCCACTCTGTGATAGCCACCACAAAAGACCGCCCATAGTTCGTGGCACGCTCGAATCCGAGGTATTAGCATAGCGTCCACTATATATAACCGCCCCGACAAGCTCCCAATATATCTTGGTCAGCATATCGGAAACCGCCTTATTAACAAGATTGTTAATGCCATACTGTTTTATCTTGCTGGCGGTTCGGGTTATCTTTGCGTCCTGCCTGAATATCTGCGTGTAATTATAAAGAACAGTGGGCTGATGTATAGAATCAGGGTCTGCGGTTGTGCCTTCGGTCTTTGGACGGCTCACAAGTCTAACCTCTGTATTATCAGCATGAGCAGCAGCCGTTGTGCCTGCATAACCTCTTGTTATAGTAAGTGTATGTGAACTGGTATTAATCGCCGTGATTTTACAAAGTTCATAATTCGCATCATTAAAAGTTATAATATCGCCAACCTTAAATTTCGTCGAATCATCCACTACCGCTGATGTATCGGTATCAGCGATTGCACCATTAAGAGCATCCGCAACAGGCTCAAGAACCTCATTAAGCCACTCGTGCTTATAATGTGTTGCGGGCTTTCCTGTCTTTATAAGTGAAAGTATAGTTGGCTTCTGCTTCTTTATAACTTCAAACGCTTCGGAAAGGTCTCTAATCGTATTTTGTAAATCATATGAATAAGTGGTCGTTGCCATTATTTACCTCCTGTTTATATAAGGTTTCCTTCAATAGTCGGCGCACTTTCTATCGCCGACTCTAACTCATCCTCTTTGGTTGTTATTTGTTTCTTCTGTTCAGGAGTTGGTGGTGCTGGTATTGGCGAATGGTCAGTCTTTTTAGGCGTTGATTTTATCGCTGATTCGGTAAAAAATACAGGATATTTTTCCTTGTAACTGTTAATCGAATCAGCGATTGCCTTCTCGGCGTCTTCACCTTCGGGGACTTCGGGCTCTTCATAAAGTTTTAGAAAATCATCAACTTTATCAGGAGCAACCCCGTATTTTATCGCCAATACTTTTAACTCCGCCTTTCTTGCCTTCTCGGCAAGCTCCTGTAACTGAGCCTCACGCTCATATAATTCCTCTTCAACTTCTTCAGGAATATATTCTTCTTCCTCAAGTTCGTATTCGGGAACTAATTCCCCCGTCTCGGGGTCTTCTGTTAACAATAAATCCTCTGGCTCTAATTCGCCAGATTCAAGCATTTCCAATATTTCATCCTCATTCTCCGCTAAAAACTCCTCATAATGTTCAGGGTCAAACTCTCCGTCAGGGAATATATAATCTAAAATATCCATAACTTGGTCAAGCTCTGTCTTCGTGAGCGGTTCAATACCCATAAGTTTCCATAATTTTTCCAGCATAATTCGGCGTTGTGCTGCTTCAGCATTAGCCTTCTTATGCGCCTTTACATATTTTGCCAGCGCTTCAGGATTATTTAATAGATTCTTCACTTCTTTTTTTATCTCCTCATCTGTTATATAGGCGAGCGCCTCATCTTCACTCATCCCAGACTCCATGCGCTCAATAGTCTCGTTTAACTGTTCTTGTGTTTCCTCCTTGATTTCTTTGGTGTCCATCTCAGACCTCCTTTTAAATTATGTTTTATTTACGCCTTTTCGTTCGGCGCTTTTTTCGTCTTTTTGCCAACTTCATAAGTGTTAGAGCAAGCCTCGCACGCCGTCCAACATCATCATTTCGTTTAGCAGCAGCCCGAATTTTCGATATAGGTATCTTCTGTCCAGGTGGCACGCCTAAATCACGGTGAAGTTGCCCTTTCCGTTTTATCGCCTTTTGAATCCAATATTTGTCTTTTTTTCTTTTGCGTGCCATTTTGCCCTCTGTTTTTTAACCAAAATTTTATTATTTTTATAAGTTTACTTTTCATTATCTTCCCCGACCTAAAATACTTCTTATAGCCTTTCTTGCTGCGGAAGGCGAACGTAGTGGCTTTCTTCTGCGTCCAGCTTTATATTTTTTTCTCCATCTTTTAATATATGCTTTTCTTTCTGGACTTAATGTTGCTATTCTATTAAGTCTTTTTAATTGCGTTTTACTGTATGACGATAATGGGGCTTTACTTCTTGCCGCCCTTGTTATCCAATATGCTATTGCTCTTATTTGTTTCTGGTCTGCTATAAGTCTTTTTCTTACTCCCTTTTTTCTTCTTGCCATTTTTTCCTCCTTATATTTTCTAATTTACGGGATACCATCTGTGTCGGCATCCCCAACCACCACGATACCTCAATACGGGCAATCCCTGCCCGTTGTCTAATTGATTAATTTCCGATATATGCCAATAATTCGGATGACGCTTTTTTGTATTAGGATGACGCCCCTCTAATATATCTTTGCAAAAGCCTCTGTTCCTGCTATCGTGAGCGCCAATGTATTTATAATATTGATAACCCGCCAACTTTGCCGTCGTATTTAATATATCTTGTGAAAATGTATTCAACGCCGTATGCGCTATACTATAAGACCAATGTCCATATTTCCCTAATTTTTTATCAATAGCCTTCACAAGATTATCAAATGTCCGTTTACCTAATATAGCCTCATCGAATAAATCCTTTATCTCACGAGTTATATTAACTCTGTTACTATTCATTTCCTCATATACTTCTTTTTGTATAACCTCTAATTTAATATAATCATTAACCTCGCTAATGTCAACCCCAAATTTACGGATTATATCCTTTTGATATTTTATATATTTCTCGAAACCCCTTATAAATTCCCTTATCGTTCTCTCATCTCCCGAACGCTTTATCTTTGTTAACAAATCCGCTTTTATATTATTTATCAATCTTATATTCTTTTCCGAATCAATAATATATTTCCCCGATTCGTCAAGTGTAACTTTTGATAACATATCATAAAGTATATGTTTTACTAATTCCAGATTCCGTTTCGTGCGCCTCATAAACCATCTGTTATACTTGTCTATAAATTTCTGGGTCTTTTTGTAATAATCATTCATTCTTCAGGGTTCTCTTCTTCAGGGAATTTCAAAGGCGGTTCTTTTTTATATTTCGTTCCGAAACCGCCCTCATTCTCATCCCACCACTTCTTAATCTTTTCCCAATACTTTTGCGCTTCCTCCTCTGTCATACCCTTATATCGCATATAATATTCAACTGGAGTTGCCATTTTATTTGCAAACAACCAATCCCAACGGCTTCTCTCCTCATCGGGGCTTTCAGGAAATATTGGCGGATTTATAGTAACTTTTAATTTCGTGTTATCATCAAACTTGACGCCCTTAAATTCATGTCCAGAAGGCAAATAGTCCGAATGGTAGTTCCAAACCTTTTTTACAACCTCGAAAAGCTCCTCTTCTGCATCTTCATAATAAGGTAAAGCATTTTCCCTCTGTTCTATAAGCTTTAGATTTTCCATTTTAAGAGCAAATCCCGAACTTGGCGAACCCGTAAGTCTAAATTCACTTTCAGATATTCCGTAAACTCTCGCAATAGCGGTTATCTCTTTTTCTATCTGTTCCATAAGCGTGTTAATCTGCGGTGAAGGCGTCCTGAACTGCAAATCGGGCTGCGTTTCATCTTTTGCTGTTGGTGGCAACACATATGGACGCCCTGGATGTAAAACTATTTCCTCGTCCGAAGTAGGATTATATCCTATCAATATTGGAATTGAAAAAGATTGCATTTTTATCAAATAATTTAGTTGTGTTAACTTAACATTTATATTCTCCTGCGCATTGAGTAAATCTTCTCCTCTGTCAACGAAAACCCCTTGTAATGGCATCGTGTCCATAAATCGCACAAAAGGCAACACGCCGTAAGGATTAATGCCTTCCTCATTACCCTCTATTCTTAATATAGTTCCATCTACAAGAAACTGTCTGTAATTCTCGGCGTCCCAATAATGATAAATATATTGTAAATTAGTCTTATATTCCCCTACACGAATTAAATATGTGTCCGTAGCAATCCGAGCATATAAAACCGCTATATATTTTGTGGGGTCTTGCGGATGTTGTATTATATCAATTTCGTCAGGAGTCACAAGGTCAAGTGCCAATTTGTTATCATCTGTATTAAAATACGGACGCAAAAATGTCGTGCCCAATAACTTTACATATTTGTCCACAACACGCATATATCGTTCCCATTTGGTGGATTCGTATATGTATTGCCAAAGAGCATTCTCTTTATCGGAAACCTTCTTCTTATTATTATATAATTCCCTTTGCGCTCCCCATTTATATGTAACCGCCACCGTGTCTATAATCTGTTTCGTTATATTAACAAATCGTGGCTGGAGTTTCAAATGTTCGTAGTCAACGAATTGTTTCTTTAATATATCCTCTAAATATTCTAATTGCCGTCCCTCATAATAATCAATAAGCTTCCGAATACGCTCTTTAAATTTTATATTATTTTCCGCACGAACTTTCATAAGTAACCATTGAACCCACTGTTCCGCAGTATAATTTTTATTGCCAACTATATGGTTTGATATATTTAACACCATATTTTCTAATATATTAGCCAATGCTCCACCCCCTCGCTTTTAGAGGTGTTCTAAAGTTTATAACATATCTTTCCGCATCATTGGTGTGCGAATATTTATGATTAGCGGGCGACATATCAGGATAGTCCCCTATATAATCGCCCTCTTTTGTAGGATAGCCCCAATTCATCTTATCATTTATATATGTTTTACACGAACTGTCAACGAATAAATGCCGTGTTCCATCCGCAGATTTTATTTTCCCTCGAACCGACATTATACTCTCCACCATATTATGTTTGCTATATCTTATTTTGTGTCGGGGAATTCCGTATTGTGTTAAACTAACAAGCATAGAACGCCCATCCGCTTCCTGTCTTCTTTGCCCTACTTCATGCCCAGTTAAATAATATATAACTTTATCCATGCCTACTTTTGCCTTAAATTTGCCTTTTGATGTTTGCACTTCTTCACCTTTTAATATTTTCGCTAATGTTTCGGGACGCACATAAGACGACACGAACTCTTGAATAATATACCAATTCCCTGTTACCTTATCATACTGCATCCATAAAACCGCAGTCGGTTCGTTCCACCCGAAATCAATGCCAACATATGTTTCATAATCCGGATTATAATCAATTTTGTCTATAACATTCTCTTTAAGGTCAAAATCATTATATACAAGCCCTAAATGCGTTTCAAAAGAAGCCTCATACATCTGTCTAAAATATTTTTCGGGGAATATTTTTTTAGCGTGTTCTACTTCTTCACGGTCGATGAAGGGGTTCTCTACTGTCTTACAATGAATCATGCTGAATATCTTATCTAAAACGGCATGATAAACCCAATTTAAACCCCAGGGCGTCGTAGTAAGAAATATTATGCCTTTGTCTAATACTTGTGGCTTTAATATTCGGTCTTTAGCTATCCTAAATATATTCTCTGTCATAAGGGCTGCCTCATCCAGGTGAACCCAATCTAATGTCATCCCTTGTAAATGTTCAGGAATTTTAGCAGTCAGGAAAAATATCTGACTGCCGTTGTAAAATGTTAATATGTGTTCATTTTTGTTATATTTATGCGGAATCCGCCAATTATTTAACAATTGTAAATATAACCTAACTACAACATTCCGAACCATAGGGTATGTTGGAGCTATAACTGCACCTGTTATGTTAGGATGTTGAAGACTTATTAATATACCCTTTATAACACCAGCATAAGTCTTCCCACTACGGACGCCCGCTAAAAATAACAACATCCTATCTTTACTAAATATAAAGTCCGCTTGTTTCTTATGAAGTTGAATATTTATATTATTTATCTTCATTGGTCGGAACGATTTCAATTTTAAGCTTATGTAGGGTTTCCTCGTGTGGTATATCCTTCCTGTCAAGCCCCGTGATTTTTTCATATATAGGCAATAATATTCGGGCAAGCCTAATAATCTGTTCGTCGGTGTAACATCCTTGCTCAATGCCTTTAAGTGCGTTCCGTGCAAAAATACAAATAAATTTAATAATATACTTACGAGTTTGAGAAATTTCATTGTCTGTTTCACTATTTGCTTGATTTTCTTCTTTGCTATTTTTTTTGCTTTTAGCAAATGCCTCAAAATATTCCTTTTTATTTCGCCATTTATATATTAAACTAAAATTTATTCCTAATTTTTCACTGGCAGCTTTGACACCAATTGTTTCGGCAAGTTTAATAGCCTCAAGCTTCTCTTTGATACTGTAACTTCTACGACCATTTCTCATTATTTTATAATAGGCTTCTTAATGCCTTTTATAATTAATAATTATCCTTCTCATCATCTTAATATTATATATTTACTCTAAATTGTCAAGTGGAAATAATGTTGGCAATTCAAATTCGGATATATAATTTACCCAAACACAATCTGTTCTATAATCCTCTTCATTATATACCCCTTCACCAATAAAATTAGAATTATATGTTGTGGCTTTTGCAAAGCAAGGTATTTTTTTACAATATCTTTTCCACCCCGCCTTATCAAGTTCATTATATAATTCATTCGGATAACCTGATAACATAACATTAACTTTAGCTTTATTTAAGCACCAATCAATGAGTTCTTCATGGTCTTGTTCTGTCATCGTATATTCATAATCATTTTGGAGTTTTTTCACCGAAGGATAATATGGTGGGTCTAAATAAAATACTCCTTCTTTTTCCCAATCATTATAATAATCTAATATTTCTCGCCAGTCTTTATTTTCTATAAATATACCCTGTAACCTCTTTGCATATATTAATAATTCTTTAATTGTATTTTTATAAATTTCAGCACTGTTATGTTTTCCACTTCCTGAATGCCCAAATTTTTCCACTACCCATGATTTTGCTGTTAATCTACCACCAAAAGCTTGTTTAACCGCAACGAAAAACATCCTCGCTTTTTCAACGGGGTCTTCAGCGTTTTTATAATTTTCTGAACAATATTTATATTCTTCATGGGAAAACGGAGTTAGCCAAAGTTTTCTCCATAATTCTTTAGGTTTATCCCTTAAAACCCTAAAAAAATTTACAAGGTTACTGTCTATATCATTATAAACCTCAAATTCCGCACGCTTCTTTGCAAATAGCAAAGTTGCCGAACCGCCGAAAGCCTCTAAATAATATCTATGTCGTGGCAATAATTTCAATAATAAATTCAACATATAATATTTCCCACCATACCAAGACAGCAATTTAGGCATAATTTCTACTCCTATTTCTTATTATTTAGCCAATATAACCCTATTCTGTAAGCATCCCGTGCATGTTCACTTACTTCTCTACCTAATGTTAGTCCAATATACCGTTTTACCGCATAATCCTGTAAACTATCATAATCTTTTATTCGGGGTTTACTTATTTCATCTGCATTTATATAATCAATATCTTTAACCACTGGTGAAATATATTCAACAATCCGTGTTATAAGGCGCTGGAGCTTCATTAGGGCTTCATGGTTTCTTCGTCCCCGTGTCCATTTTGGATTCGGTTCTTCTATGACAGCATAATCGCAATCTTCAGAAAGTTTCCGTAAAGTTGAACATATATATTCTGCTCTTGTTTCCCAATCATCTTTTCTTCTTGCCCTTATAGTGCCTACATCATATATTTCCCCATCATCCGTTAAAATGCACCATCCTGTAGCATTGATGCCAGGGTCAATCGCTATTATCATCACTTAACTCCTTTAAATTAATATATCTTCTTGTTATTAAATATACAAGCATTTTAGCATCTAAATTCGGTTTATAAACATCTGCTAATGTTATAAGACATTTACCTGTATCACTATTCACATAAGATAACAAATTTTGCGTATCATCAGGAGTATCATACTGTTTAAAATATTTATCCTTGCCCTTATAAATAAAACAAGGTAAATATTTATCAAGCTCCACACTTGTCGGAGCTTTTATTATAACTCCTTGTCGAACCATTCGCTTTACTACACTAATATAAGGTATATAATCTACTTTCCACCCATCCTTAAATTTTCGCCAGTAGAAACCGCCTGTTTCTTGTGGAAAACCTAATCTTTTTAACTGTTGACATAAATCTAATCTTGGCACTTCTTTTGTTAGATCAAACACTATTCACCTCCCTTATTATTTTACTTTTTTCCAAGCCCACTTTGTTATTTTATCCCTTAATTTTTCTAACTGTCTTTTAGCTTCATCAGAAACCGTTATAATTAATAAACCACCAGGTAAATATAATGAATCCCATTGTATAAAACTCCATATAAACGATTCCCAAAGCGCACTCAATAAAGCCTCATTCCCCGACCATCCACCTGTTGCAAATACAAAGAAACCATTGCCTTCTCCACACCTACCATAATGTATATTCCATAAATCCTTTATATAACGCAAACATCCTTCAACATCATTAAAATCCCAATTTTTAATTCTATCTAACTGCTCATCTGTCGGATAATTTGCTTTAATCATTCTT
>Ga0180301_10001626_pt1 | contig 17710 bp, 16 predicted proteins | sample GuaBasSediGuay16_FD_121797 | JGI IMG/M metagenome (GOLD analysis project Ga0180301, IMG submission 121797) | Subseafloor sediment microbial communities from Guaymas Basin, Gulf of California, Mexico - Guay16, Core 4569-2, 12-15 cm | ecosystem: Environmental > Aquatic > Marine > Hydrothermal... | reverse complement strand
GTTCCTAAAGCATGGGAAGCACACATAAAATACCATAACAACTACATTTACGATAGACAATTAACCCCAGGTATGCTTTACAAAGTAGTTAACGGATCACTTGTACCTGTTGAAATATCGATACCCGAGGAAATAAGGAGAAATGTTGAGGAGCTTTTCAAAGACGAGGAGGACGAAATTAAACGATATGTTAAAGATTGGCTACCGCTTTTCCAGCTACCTCCACCTGATCTGAAAAGAGTAGCCATAGATATTGAAGTTTTCACCGAAGCGAGAAATAGAATACCTGATCCTAGAAAGGCAAAAAATGAAATCATAAGCGTATCTATGGTATCTAACGATGGTTTAAAGAAAGTGCTCATACTTGCTAGAGAAGGAATAGTTTTCGGAAATAAACCACCAAACTACCCTGAAGATGCAGAAATAGAAGTTTTTGACAGTGAAAGACACTTAATAGCCGAGGTATTTAGGGTTCTAAATAGCTATCCTGTTATCTTAACTTTTAACGGAGATAACTTCGACCTACCATACCTTCAAAATAGAGCTAAAAACCTAGGATTTCCAGACAAGTATTTACCATTTATAATAACTGAGGAAGAAGTTAGACATAAGGTGAACATTCACATAGACTTATACAGGTTCTTCAACAACAAAGCAATCCAGGTATACGCGTTCGGCGGTAAATATAAGGAGTTCACGTTAGACGCTATTGCCTCAGCTCTGCTAGGTGTTTCAAAGATAGCTCTTGAAGCTGTAGTAAGCGAGCTAACATATAGTGAATTAATAGCGTATAACTTTAGAGATGCATGGCTTACATTAAACTTAACCACATTTGACGATAATCTGGTTATGAAACTTATAATTCTGATGATGCGTATTTCTAAGCTATCAATGGAGGAACTAACTAGGCATGCTGTTTCACACTGGATTAAAAACCTGTTCTACTGGGAGCATAGGAGGAGAGGATACCTAATACCTTTATCTGAAGACATTCTAAACATGAAGGGTGAAGCTGTAACTGAAGCTACAATTAAAGGTAAAAAGTATGCTGGAGCAATAGTTGTACAGCCTCCAGCAGGAGTATTCTTCAACGTTCTGGTTCTAGATTTTGCATCACTATATCCAAGCATAATTAAGAAGTGGAATTTAAGCTATGAAACTGTTAGATGCCCCCATCCCGAATGTAGAAGCAATATTATTCCTGAAACAAAACATTGGGTATGTAGGAAGAGAAGGGGAATAACATCCGTTATAACTGGTTTGCTTAGAGACTTCAGAGTTAAAATATACAAGAAGGCAGCTAAAAACAAGAACCTACCTGAAACCGAGAGGGCATGGTATAGTGTTGTTGAAAAAGCTATGAAGGTATTCATAAATGCGTCATACGGTGTTTTCGGAGCATCAACGTTCCCACTATATTGTCCGCCAGCTGCTGAAAGCGTTACCGCAATAGGAAGATACGCTATTAAGAAAACCATAGAGAAAGCGAGAGAACTAGGCTTAGAGGTTCTCTACGGCGATACGGACAGCTTATTCCTACACAATCCACCTCAAGACAAAATAGAGGAGCTCATAAGGTTTGTTGAAGAAGAACTTGGTTTAGAAATTGAAGTGGACAAAATATACAGATACGTTGCTTTCTCCGGTAGGAAAAAGAACTACGTAGGAATATATCCTGACGGATCTGTTGATGTCAAAGGTCTTGTCGGCAAGAAGAGAAACACGCCAGAATTCATTAAGAAAGCATTTTATGAAGTACTAAAAGCTATAGGGAACGTTAAAGACGAAGCTGAATTTGAAAAGGTAAAGTATGTAATTAGAGATATTGTCTTAGACATTTACAAGAGACTTAAGAATAAGGAGTTAACATTGGACGAGGTAGCTTTCAAAGTTTCCCTATCTAAGCCTCTCGAATCCTATGTTAAAACTATTCCGCAGCATGTTAGAGCAGCAAAAATGCTTAAGGAAGTAGGTATTGACGTTCAAAAGGGTGACGTTATAGCATATGTTAAGGTCAGATCAAAGTATGGTGTGAAGCCTGTTCAGTTAGCTAAGATAGATGAAATAGATGTTGACAAATATGTTGATCAAATAGAAAGCACTTTCGAACAACTACTTGACGCATTCAACATAGACTTTAAAGAAATAATTGGTGTAACAAAGCTTGAGAGCTTCTTCGGCTAAACAGTAACATATTTTAATACTTTCTCGTTCGGAACCGTCCTCCTTAAATCCTCAATACTGGTGAAGGGTCTCTTCTTAACTATGGCTAACGCTTCTGCTCTAGTAATACCAGGTAATAAGCTAATAAGCTTAAAAGATGCTCTGTTAATGTTTAATGGATAAGGTATTCCATAGACCGATCTATGATCGTGATCTACTACTGTAAAGTCCATGAACACTCCGAGCCTTATTTTCTCAGGAATCTTTATCATTAAGGGGTAGCTTCCTACAGGTCTAGCGTAAGTGTATTTGCCAATGTGTTTTTCAGTATAGACGTCCTTTACTACTGTTCCTACTGGGACGAGTCTTCTCATAAGCGGTAACTCTATTTCCCTCTTAACTCTCTCCTTAAATGCTTTGAAATACTTCTTATGCTTCCTAATTACCTTATCGCCTACACTCCACATTTTAGTTGCTGGAAAAACCATTACCTGCCTAATGTTTATTCTCCTAATGAGCAAGCCTTCTTCAACTATTTTCTTTAAAAATTCGAAGTTTATTTCGTAAGTATACTTTGTTTCCCCTTTGAGTCCGAAGAGGAAGTTTATTCCGGGTAAAAGCTCAGGTAACCCATTGTATCCTCTTTGAGCACCAACCCTATTTATTATCCTTACGGCTTCTAAAGCTTCCTCCATAGTTACCTTTAAATTGTTTAGCTTAACAACTCTTGGATCAACTGATTCAACACCGAATGCGGCTACATCGCCTGGTGTATGGTATTTAATTATTATTTTCGCTACTTCCAATGATTCCTTAGGGTTATGTGCTACAGTACCTGGGTTAACATTGTCTATGTGAAGTGTTCTTAAATTAGGAGCTACTGTTCTTATTCCCCTAAACAGCTTTTCTATTTCCTCAGGGTTTGGTTTTGGAAATTCTTTCTCTCCGATTTCCTTTGATTTATATGCGAATATGTCTGGTTGCCTTCCTATTCTGAAGAATTTTACGCCAAGTTTATAGAGCTCCTCTATTTCTCTCACAATGTCCTTTTGATCTCTGAACACTGGTAAGCCATATAGTGGTTCTATGCAGAAGGAGCATCCGCCAGTAATTACTCTTGGACATCCCCTGTACGTTTCTATTTCTACTATGAGGTTTTTACCGTAGTTTGGATGTTGAGTTACAATATGTGATCCTTTAAGTATGAACTCCTCTATTTCCTTATAACTTCTTCTCGTAGCGTAAGGGTCTGCTTTCTCTAAGCTATCTTCTCTAATAACTTCATGTATTACTACTTCTGGATCTCCCTTAACTAGTAGGTCGAAGTTTTCCTTTATTTTCGTAGGTAATTCCGCTACTCTTCCTCCTTCAATACCTATTCCGAATTTAGCTGCCGGTCCAACAAGTACTTTCAGAGGCTTACTTATTATTCTGAACCACTCACTTAGCTCATTGATTGTTATCGGTTTTCCTCCGAGATATTTTCCTGGAACAGTAACTCCCGCTACCACTATTACTAAGTCATACCTGTTTGCTTCATTGAAAAATTCGTAATCCATTTTTCTAGCTTCATCAACTGTTAAGTACCTTACTCTAACATCTTTTCTTGCAGACCAGACGGCTCCAGCAATGTATCTTGGGTAAACGTCTATATATGGTGGAACACCTAGTCCTGCTGGTTCGTCAGTGTATCCGTCGAGTATGAGTACTCTGTTTATTCTTGAAATATTCCCATCCCCTACTTTCCACTTTCACTAACCTTCCCTTCTTGCGGATATAAACGTTTGCTGTAGCTGTGACTTTACCTACTATTTTGAATTCGCTAAATTCCCTTAAAACATCTCTTAGCTTATTTAGGCATTTCCTGGAAATTACGAGTATTGGGTAAAATTCCTCTCCACCGTAGAGTGCTAGGTTTTCGGGGTCTAAACCGTATGTTTTAGCGTACTCTACTGCTTCGGAATCTACTGGTATGTTTTCCACTATGAAGCCTACTTTGTTTATTTTTGAAAGTTCAAGTAGTGATTGTGCAAGTCCATCGCTACTATCTATTGATGATAGAATGCATTTCCTACCTAACTTATCTATGAACTCCAAGGTTTCCAAGGGAGCCATGGGTTTCCGTGTTGCTTCAATAATTCTCCTCCAAGGCTTAATGTTGATTCTGCTATAGTGTGCGTGAAGTGCTGCACCTGTTAATCCGTATTTACCATAGGTTAGTACTATGTCGTTTTCCTTTATTCTCGATTTTCGAGGTATTGGCTTCATGCTGGAGAATCCTATGCATACTGTAGAAACCCATTCGTCGATCGCTTCGTTTAGGTCTCCGCCTAAATATTTTGCTCCATGATGTTTTGCTGAATCTCTAAGTCCGAAAATGAATTCTTTAAAGCGCTTAAGTGAGGCTGACTTCTTAAAGCCTACTGATGAAGCAACCGCTTTGGGAACGCCTCCTTTAACAACAACATCGCTTATAGCAAGGGTTGAAGCTTTCCATCCCAAATCATAGTAGCTAAGCCAGTAATATTTAGAGTAGCGAAACGCGAAACCATCAATATTTAAAATGAGATACTTCCTATCCAGCTTGAAAGCTAATGCATCATCATTAAACCCTAAAACACTAAGCCCTAAAAGTTCTCTGCCAAGAAACCTACCGATATACTCGATAGCTCCTTTCTCCCCTACATCCCTAAGTTTAACCATAATTTTTAAACCCCCAAACAAGCAATACAGTAGATGCGGAAGCGCCGCCGTAGCTCAGCTCGGTAGAGCGCCAGCCTCGTAGGGTAAACACAAACTCCCATACCTCCCCCGAGAGAGCTGGTGGTCGCGGGTTCAAATCCCGCCGGCGGCTCCAAAACAAAACCATCATAGCTCATCAGTTAAAACTTATAAGCAGAGTAAATAAACACTATTCGTGAAAGCGCGGGGGTGCCCGAGCTAGGACAAAGGGGTCGGGCTTAGGCCCCGATGGCGTAGGCCTGCGTGGGTTCAAATCCCACCCCCCGCACCAACAAGGCTCTTTCAAAATAAGCTTTCGTGATGTTGTAAAAAAGTTCCATACAGCCGTGCAGTTCGGCTGTATGGAACTTTTTATTCTCCTAGGAATATAGCGTAAAGTAGCTGTAATCTGCCGGAAACTGTTGGGTATTTTTCTAAGTATTGTCCATATAGTTCTATAAGTTTTTGAGTTGCTTCAGAGGATATTCTCGGAATACCTCTTGAAACCAATGATTTGCTATGAAGCTTAAAGTACGCTTTTTCAATAGCATTAAGTTCCTTTGCTATCTCACCGCTGGCTCCCGATTTCTCAAGAAACTCTTTATAATTGTCCTTTGTCATATTATTTTCGTTCATGATTTTCGAAATACCATCTACACTATACCTGCTCATATTAACCTCGTTATTAAGCCAGCTTAGAACATCGTTTTCAATATTGATTACATTTCGTATATCTTCCCATCGATCCCTTATTTTAGGTAATAACCCATAGTATCCTCTAGTAACTAAGAAGTGTTCTCCTTCATAAGCATCGGCGAAAGGCATAGTTGAAAGAGGTTCTATGTACAGCAGTGGTGCACCGCTTTCATTTAACGATGTAATAAGGTAGCTAATATCTACTTCATCGAAATATGCTGAATAATCCTCCATTTGAACACTTAAATCACTTACACCATATCATTTAAAGCTTAAGGGGAAAGATCCCTTACCATCGTCCCAAATAACTTCTTTGCTAGTTAAGCTAAAATCTGTCGTGAAAACTAAAGCTTCATCGTATTCATCATAGTAATCATTGCAAAGGTATAGATAAGAACCCACATATAGTTTCCCTTTGATCACTCTTAACCTTAAGTAGTTCCAATAATAAACATATGAGGCATAGCCAACACTTGGTAAAGCAGTTGATTCAACAACTACAGCACTATGAAGCTCTCCAGTGTTTGGATTTATTGAATAAATAGTTAGATTCTCATTAACGTTAGTGTAATCCCAACGGTTTGCTGCAAAGTATAGTTCATCGTCACGTATGTCAAACGAATACATGTATAGGAAGTCATTCATTCCCCAGTCAGGTATATGATACACGTAAAAGTTTTCCATGTTAAGCTCGCTATCAACCTTAACAATACCCCACATGTTATACTGGTTTCTTCTGGATGTTACATTGTATAGGCTAGTGCCAGTTGTAAAGAATACTTCACCATTATCCTTAACTCTGACAGTATGTATGTAATCACTGGAAGAAGCTAATAGTTCGGGATTCGACGAATTATAAGCTACAGCTTTCGCTACTGTACCATTACTATTTATTTTCATAAGTGAAAATAAATAGTACCAATTACCGTTAGTTCTCATTCCAAAATATATTCCAGCATAAACATTTCCTTGAGAATCTACGTCAAAAGGTCTAATGAAATAATCCCATGGTATTTCAGCGTAAACATCTGTACTTCCTATAATTTCTTTGCCTCACTTGTAGTTTAACTCGGTATCAAACTTCAGAACATAAGCTCCTATAATCCGTCGGCTACCAGAGTAATAGTCCATCCAATCCGTAACGTATATGTTCCCTTTTCCATCAGAAGCTATGGTTGATGGCCAATGATGTACTGTGGTTGTCCAAAGTGTTAAAAGGGCTTTTTCGAAGTTTCCATTATCTGCATTTAGCCTAGCTATAAATCCGTGCCAATGTCCGTTGAAGTAATGTTCCCCTGTAATGAAGACTTTATTTGAGTATTCATCGTACGCTATGAAATAAATATAGGTGTAATCTTCAGAGATCCTCCTAGCCCATAATACTTGGCCTTTCGGATCCAGCTTAACTACGTAATACTCACAAACGTCTTCATCGTATAATATGATGTATGTATTGCCTTGAGAGTCAAATGCGACATCGTAAGGCTCTAGGTATTCGTCGTTTTCTGGGTGCGTTAAAACAACAACATACTGCTTATATTCCTGGGCTAATGTTATTACTGGTGTTGAAACCGCTATTAAGAACGTCGCTATTACGATTGAAGCTATTAGTTTAGTTTTAAAATTCATCTTATACACAAACTTTTACTTGTTAGTTAGTTCCCTTTTGAGTCGAAAATATAAGGTTTGTGTAAGATTAGGTATTGAGGTTTTTAGTGAAAACCTAGTAAACACATTATTCATCTTTTAACACGCTATTTTCATAAACCCTTATGTGCGCTGATTCTAAACTATTCCGCGTGAAATTATGAAAGTATTTAAATTCTTCAAATATGACGAAGGCATGATTAGAACCCTAAAGAGAGTTTATGGTAACAAATTTCTCGTTTTTCTTGAATCCATTAGAGAACCTGGTAAAAGGCTTTATGTTAGAGTTAACACTTTAGTCCGCGACATTTATGAGGTTCTTAGTTCTTTAAGGGGAAGAGGAGTTAATGTTTTTAAGGATGAGCATGTTGGAGAGGCAATATTTTTCCCTATTAGAGGACCTTTTAAGGTGCCTATTGAGGACGGTATTGTTATCGTTGATAAGAGAACTGCTGAAAGCGTTTATTTAGGTTCGCATGTCTATGCTCCAGGGGTTTTAAAGGCTGTTGGGTCTGTTAGGAAGAATTCTCCTGTAACAGTGGTTTCTCCTCTTCTAGAGCCCGTTGCTTGGGGTTATTTTAGGATCGATCCTGGAGATGTAGGTAAGATTAGGAGGGGATTGGTTGTTGAAGTTGCTGTTTCCAGGTTTAAGGCACCCAAGATTAGGGAATTTCCAGAATTCGCCGAGGGAGCATTGTATGAGCAAAGCCTTCCTGCAATGTTAGTTTCTAAAATTCTCGATCCACAGCCGGGGGAATTAATTATTGACATGTGTGCGGCACCAGGTGGGAAGGCTTCCCACATATACCAACTTACTGAAGGTAAAGCAAGGATTTTGGCTTTCGACCATTCCAAGAAAAGAGTTTCTAAAATGATTAGGGAATTTAAGAGAATGAGAATTAATATTGAAGTTCGCTTGGCGGATTCAAGATACTTGCATATTGATTATCCCTCATTACGTGGAAAAGTAGATAAGGTACTTATTGATCCACCATGTTCATCATTAGGTGTTAGACCTAAACTTTATGATTCTAAGAAGTACAAAGACATTATTGATTTAAGGAACTACCAGATACAGTTTTTTAAGCCAGCATATGAGCTTCTAAGGAAAGGAGGCATACTGGTCTATTCAACATGTACTGTTACTTTAGAGGAGAATGAGGAGGTAGTAGAGGAAGCTATTGAAAGATACGGGTTCGAACTTGTAGAAGTGAAATATGGTTCTCTTGGATCAAAGGGATTAGGTGATAAAGGTGATTTCTTTATGAGATTTCACCCGCATATACATGATGTTACAGGATATTTTATTGCGAAGCTCATTAAGAAATAGGTTTTCTAGAAAGTCTATGTCCACATCTCGGACAGATTTTCTCGTTTTCACTAGAAGCTACATAGCCGCATGCTGGACAAAAAACCATGTACTTTCTCTTCCTAACTATGCCACGTGTTCTTATAGGATGAAATGTTATTCCTAAGCTTTTGGCTAAATTCTGCAAAGAGTAGTCGTCAGTGTAAATTACGGGTTCTAATCCTCTGTTTTTAAAATCAAGAGCTAAAGCGGCTACGGCTAAGTCCGTTTTTGACAGGTTTGCTAATTCCCCTATTTTCCTAGCTACTTCCCTAACTTTCCTAAGAGATTCCTCACTAGGTTTAACTATGGATAGTTTTCCTGTTTCCAAAGCTATTCTTAATGCTTTTCTACTTTCTTCATCTCTAACTTCATTTAAGACTTCGGCTACAGTATATTGCTTGGTAGGTATTTGGAGAATTATTTTTGTAATAAGTGCTGCTGTATCTAGAACTGGAACCTTATTTTCACACATGGTCTCTCCGCATTATCTTATCATAATACTGTCTTTTCTCTCTAAAGAAACCTACTCTATCCCAAAACACTATTCTAACTCTTTCACCTTCAGCGATCCTGCAGCATAAGAACCCGTCAGAATACACTTCAACCTCCCTATCAAGAACCTCTACTTCCAATTCTTCATCAATGCTGAAAACAACAGGCCTTGCTCTTAACTGCATAGGATTCATAGGTATGGTCACTATTGCTGAAAGGTCTTCATCAACAACCGGTCCGCCGGCGCTTAGAGAGTAGCCTGTTGATCCAGATGTTGGAGAAACTATTATTCCATCAGCATATATGTTGTACACTGTTTCCCCTGTTCTTACCTTTGTAAGTTTTAAATGAACCATTTTTAATCTTGGAGCTAAAATTACGTAGTCGTTAAGTACGGGAGGTAACTTTCTGTTTCCAACATAACCTACTATTCTAGGCTTATAAACAACTTCAACTCTTCTATTTTCCCTAAGGATTTCCCTGAGAAGGTTCATTGAGTTTTCAGGGGAGATTTCGGAGAGGAAACCGTATCTTCCCATATTTATGCTGAAAATGTATGGTGGATTTTTCTCTCTAAAGTAATGTAGTAGTCTAAGTATTGATCCGTCGCCGCCAATAACTACTGCAATATTCACCTTTAAACTTCCAAAACTCTCTATGTCAAAGAACTCTATCTTACTATGTTTAAAACCTATGTGAGGCTTGAGTGACACATCTACATATAGCTTATCTACGTCATCGATAATTTCTGAAGCTAGCTTCCTAGCTAGAGATAGTGCTTCAGCTTTATCTATTCTTGACGTTAGCGCTATAGCTACCATACTTTCTTAACCTCACAAAACCAGTTATATGTCGAATCTTAAATTTGTTTAGAGCGGAGAAGGTTAATACTATGACGTATTGCTTGAAGATAAGAAAGGAGTATGGAGAATATGCTCTTAAAATTCTTAGGAAGTTAGGTTTAGTTAATAGTTTATATGAAATAGTTAGGGAGAAAGAGTACATTCTAATTCCCTTAGCAGAGCCTAAAATTCCTTCCTCACTTATGCATATAAACCCTGTGATTGTTGAATGTAGCCCTAGAAGGAGAAGCCATATTAGAACATACAGGGATTTTCTTGTGAATAAATTGCCTCAGAAAGTGTATGAGAAACTACCTTCATCATATGATATAGTTGGTGACGTCATCTTTATACGTTTAAACAATGTTCCCGAGAAATACTGGGGGAAAATAGGAAATGCCCTCCTAAAATTCCATAGGGGTAAGAAAGCAGTCTATGCTATCATAGGTGAAACTTCTGGTACGGAAAGAGTCCTTCCTTTAAAACTTATCGCAGGAGTTCATGTTGACAAGACATTACATGTTGAGTATGGTTGCAAATTTATCGTTTACATTGGCAAAGTATTCATTAATCCTTCGTTCAGCTACGAGCATAAGAGGATTAGTGAGCTTGTATCTGATGGGGAAAGAATATTGGATATGTTTGCGGGAATAGGGGGCTTCTCCATAATTACCGCTAAGCATAGGAACGTAGAGGTGGTGGCTCTCGACATAAACCCCTATGCTGTTAAGTCAATCAATGAAAGCTTGAAAATAAATAGGTTAAGAGGAGTGGTTATGCCTATTCATGCCGATTCCTCTAGGTCGGAACGTCTTCTTAACAAGAAATTTAGCAGGATAATAATGAATTTACCTGGTCTATCCCACATGTTCGTTAAGAACGCTGTTAAGCTAATAAGTGATGAAGGAGGAATAATTCATTACTATCGCTTTTCTCAAACATCAGTTGAACCTCTATATGAGCTTATAAACGAGGTTGCTAAGCATGGTAGAAGAATAGTTAAGATACTAGGTGTAAGAAGGGTTCTAGAAGTTTCACCTACAAAGAAACTATATGTTGTTGATGCCTACGTTATGTAGGGGTTTAGCGCTAAAATTATTACGTCAAGTCTTGATCCTTTCTTTAAATCCTCTATAAGATCTCTTCTCAAGTCTTTAGCGGCTTTATTCATTAATATAGCTACAGTGTTTGGTGAAGTAAAGTTGCTTTTCCTAAAAATGCTTCTCGTATCATCAGTTAACGTAAGTTTTGATGAGCCATAGCCTAATGCGTAATCACAGCTGTTTTCTGTTAGTAAAACCACTATGACTAAGGTGTTGTCTTTCATGAGAAGATCTTTTAGCTCACTATTGAATTCTCTGGGGGATTTCGAAGCGTTTATACCTATTATACAGTCTCCTCTAGGTGTTAGCCATGACTCCTTAGTTATTTCGAAAGTTGTTTTATGGGTTGCTCTAACGTTGGGATGACCGTAAGCAACTACTCTTTCCATAGCTACCTTCATTGCAAACACCATGTTAGGTTAAGGATGTTACGTGATAAGTATAAGAGTTAATGTTGTAATAAGGTATTTTAGGGAGTTAGGTTTTGCTTGGTGAAATAGATTTTGCTAGCGAGAGAAGGAAGCTTGTAAGACAGCTTGAGCTTGAGGGAGTAATACGTTCTGAAAAAGTGAGGAAAGCTATGCTTAAGGTTCCTAGGGAAGAGTTCGTACTTCCTGAGTATAGGAAGTACGCGTATGTTGATTCCCCTCTTCCAATACTTAAGGGACAAACAATTAGCGCCCCCCACATGGTTGCTCTCATGTGTGAGGTAGCCGACTTGAATGTGGGCCATAAGGTTTTAGAGATAGGTACTGGCTCCGGATATCATGCAGCGGTAATTGCGGAAATAGTTGCTCCAGAGGAATCGCCAGTAAAAGGACATGTATACACTATAGAGAGAATTCCTGAGCTTGCAGAATTTGCTAGAAGGAATCTTGAGAAAACAGGGTATTCTGATAGGGTTACAGTAATAGTTGGCGACGGAACATTAGGTTATCCCGAGAAAGCACCCTATGATAGAATAATTGTGACTGCTGCCGCCCCTAAGCCTCCAGAACCCCTTCTTGAACAGCTTAAGGTGGGAGGTAAGCTAGTAATACCTGTTGGTTCGAGATATTTTCAACACCTATATGTTATAGAAAAGAAGGGTGCTAAGGAGTTTAGAAGAGACGTTGTTACACCCTGTGTTTTCGTCCCCCTCGTTGGGGAATACGGTTGGGCTGAGGGCTAATAACTTTGCTATCTAAACCACATGTCAAGTCCTAGCTGTCTTGTCTTTATATGTTCTCTATATGCTTTCTCCAGTCTGTTTAACGCGTTTTTAACTCGTGTTTCTGAGAAGTCATACTCGTAAACCAATATTTTGATTACCTCTTCTCTATCTGGTTCTTTCCACTCTATCTTGTAGTTATCTGTCACTGGAGGGTTAAGGAAATACTCTTTTATCTTCAATGGATCAACAGGAAATTCTGCTCTAATAACTTTAAGTACCTTTTCTAAAGAACCATAAGTCTTAATGTATCTTAATGCTGTCTTGGGCCCTATGCCTTTAACTCCTTCAGGATTATAGTCTGTTCCTAAAAGGATAGCTATGTCTATGAGCTGTTCTCTAGTTATACCTAAGGCTTTCAATAGTTCATCTAAAATTATTACTTCGGGCTTTATTTCTATGTAAACATCTTTTCTTGGAAGCTTTCTCTTACCTGTTATTGTTATGTTTCTCACAAGCCTAGGTGCTCCGAAGAGTAATGAGTCATAGTCTTGGCTTCCAGCTGCCCAAACGTCTCCTTTAGCGGCCATATGTGCTGCTTGGGCTTCTCCTTCGGCTGGGGCTTGAACCCATGGAATACCCATTGCTGTAAGTAGTTTCTTAGCTGCATCAACCATGTCTTCTGTTAGTTTAGAAGCCATTTGCGCATATCTTTTTGCTGCTTCTAAATCCCCCTTAGCTAATGCTTCCTCATACTTCTTTACAGCTTCCTCCTTGATTCTTTTTCTCCTAGCTATTTCCATAGCCTTAAGTTCCGGAGGTTTTCCATCAAAAACATATACTGGCTTAATTCCATGTTCCAGAAGGTTTATTGTTCTATAGAATAGTCCGCTTAGGTGGCTCGTTATTCTACCTTTACTATCTTTTAGAGGGGTTCCGTCCGGCTGCCTTATTGCTGTTAAGAACTGATACAGGGCATTGTAGCCGTCTATGCTTACAACCTTACCTTTTAGTTCGGTAAGTTCAAGGGTTTTCTTTGCTTGTTCAGGTATTAGTTCTTTAAGATTTACACCCATTACCTATCTCCCATAGGTAATGTAGGGTGTTTTCACTCTTTTATTTCTTATCTAGGTTCCTTAGTCTTCCCTAACGAGTTCGGCTACTAACAGGTTTTCCTTTGCCATTACAACTCTAATAAGTCCTCTAATCTCTAAGAGCATAAGTGTTTTGAGAAGTTCTTTTCTGGATATTTCAGAATAGGTGTATTTAAGCATCCTAAGTATTTCGTCTTCTCTTAGCTTTCCATCTCTGGAAACTTTCAGTAATGCTAAAACTATGTTTACTAAAGGCTCTGGATTCCATATGGGCATTCCTATTTCATCTCGTATAACGCTGTCTAGGGCATTAATAATGCTCAGCAATTTAGTGTTTTTGAGAATTAACCTTACATCTAAACAATGTTTATTGGAAATTGTATTAAAAGGTTTTCGTATTTTAAACAAAAGTGCTTAGCTGTGTTCTTCCACGTGGAAGTATTTGTCTTGCCCTATCCATCCAAGCCTTGTACATTTTAACCATATCCTCGGTTATCGATGGTCTAATAATCTTTAATGCTTCAAGGAAGTGCTTCATTTTCACATTCTTAGCATTTATGTCCTCTCTAAGAGCCATCAGCGCAGCTTCTCTACATACTGCTTCAATATCTGCTCCAGTATATCCCTCAGTTAATTCGGCAAGTCTCCATAAGTCTACGTCTTCCGCTAAAGGCATTTTCCTAGTGTGGACCTTGAAAATCTCATATCTACCCTTGATGTCCGGTGGTGGTACGTAGATTAGTTTGTCGAATCTTCCTGGTCTTAGTAGTGCTGGGTCTAATATGTCCGGTCTGTTCGTAGCGGCAATAACAACAACATTCTCCAACTTCTCAATACCATCCATTTCGGTAAGAAGCTGGCTAACTACTCTCTCGGTGACGTGGCTGTCTCCTAAACCTATTCCTCTCATGGGCGCTATTGCGTCTATTTCGTCGAAGAATATTATGCATGGTGCTGCCTGCCTAGCCCTCCTAAATGTTTCCCTGATTGCTCTTTCTGATTCACCAACCCACTTACTAAGAACTTCAGGTCCCTTAATTGATATGAAGTTGGCGCCGCTTTCAGTAGCTACTGCTTTAGCTACCAGTGTTTTACCGCAGCCTGGCGGACCGAACAAGAGAATGCCCTTAGGCGGCTTAATTCCCAATCTTCTGAACGACTCTGGGTGTTTCAGGGGCCATTCAACAGCTTCCCTTAGTTGTTGCTTTACTTCTTCGAGGTCTCCTACGTCATCCCATTTCACTTCTGGGACTTCAACATAAACTTCTCTTAGACCTGAAGGAACAATTTCCTTGTAGGCGTTTAAGAAGTCTTCCATTCTAACTTCCATTTTCTCAAGTACTTCTGGAGGTATTCGGTCCATTGTTAAATCTATTTGTGGTAAATATCTTCTCAGAGCATTCATTGCTGCTTCCCTGCATAGTGCTGCTAGGTCTGCTCCAGTGTAACCATGGGTTATTTCTGCGAGCTTTTTGAGATCAACATCTTTAGCTAACGGCATGTTTCTAGTGTGTATTTGTAGTATTTCGTATCTACCTTGCTTATCAGGTAATGGAACCTCTATTTCCCTATCGAATCTTCCAGGTCTCCTAAGCGCTGGGTCAAGGGCTTGAGGCCTATTTGTTGCTGCAATAACTATTACGTCTCCTCTCGATTCCAGCCCATCCATTAGCGCTAGTAATTGTGCAACAACTCTTCTCTCAACCTCACCTACTACTTCGTCTCTCTTAGGTGCTATTGCGTCTATTTCGTCTATGAATATTATTGCTGGAGCATGTTTTTTGGCCTCCTCGAAAATTTCTCTTAGTCTTTGCTCGCTTTCACCATAGAATTTACTCATAATCTCAGGACCATTAATAGCTATGAAGTAAGCATCTGTTTCATTAGCTACCGCCTTTGCGAGCAACGTTTTACCTGTACCTGGAGGACCGTAGAGGAGAACACCTTTGGGAGGTTCTATTCCGAGTCTTCTGAAAAGTTCTGGGTGTTTAAGTGGGAGTTCGACGAGTTCCCTTATTTTCTCTATAACGTGCTTTAGTCCTCCTATGTCTTCGTATGTTACTCTAGGTACTCTTGCTTGTTCAGCAGGTTTCTCTAAGATTATAACATTCGTGTCTGGTGTTACTATTACTACCCCGTAAGGCTTGGTTGCTACGACGGTGAATGGTATTGCTTGTCCAAGTACGGGTATTAGGATTGTGTCTCCTTCAACTAACGGGTAGTCTATGAGTCTTCTTTTAACGTAGCTTGCGAATCCCGCGTCAGCTGTTATGCTGAACGAGGAAGGTGCTAGTTTAACCATTGTTGCTGGTCTTGCTTTCGCTTTCCTCACTATTACCTTGTCTCCTATGCTTACTCCGGCGTTTTTCCTTATGAGACCGTCCATTCTTATAATGTTTAATCCCTGGTCTTCGGCATAGGATGGCCATGCTATTGCTGCTGTTTTCCTTCTACCTTCAATTTCAACAATATCTCCAGGTCCAATACCAAGTTTTTTCATAACGTTAATATCGATCCTAACTTTCCCCCTACCAACATCTTTCTGTCTAGCTTCCATGACTTTCAGGACTACTTCTTTTTTCTCTCCCTCTCTTTTCTCGTTAACCGCCATGCTTAAGAACCACCTAGTATTTTCTGGTTTAGAATGTACTCTACTCTGCTCCCTTTTAATGTCTCTTAGAATTGGGAGTTTTTAAATGATTGGTCTCACTCTTCAAGCCGACTAAATAGTGAGTGTAATAAGTGTAGGAGGTTTAAGAAATTCTGCTAACGTATTCAACACTTACTTCTCCGACTCCTGAAACTCCAGCTATTATTTTTTCTAGCTCTTCTGTTCCTCCCTCAACGTTTTCGGGCATTCTCACACTTATTAGTAATGCTTGAAGGCCGAAGGCTATGGGTTCTTTCCTATAATCCTTTAGCTCATATTTTTCAGGCAATTTCTCCTTAATTTTACTCACTAGCTCATCTAGGTTAACGTTGATGTCTTCAGGCAATACTTTCACTATTACAGCTAGCTTAGCCATTTCCCAAACAACCTCCTAAGGGCCTTCAAAACCGCAATTAACGCATTTGTAGGGGACTGAAAGCTTCCTGCACCTATAGCATCTCCAGATAGTCACCATTCCGCAGTTAGGGCATGTGAATTTTACTGCTTTCTCAGTAGGTGGGATGGGTCTTTTACAGCTTGAGCATATTGGTGTTGTTATACCTACAGCGCTAATTTTCAACCTTGTAGTTGAAGCCAAATCTTTCACCACTACAGTTACTACTTGTGCTTAAACACGACCTGTATTATTTAAGTTTGACGTTGTGTAAAGGAATAAGTTAGGAAGAGAAGTAATGTTGGGGAGGCAAAAAGGGAAATGGAAGGATCTGATGTAAAGCAAGTTATCGTTGTGAGAACGGATTTAAAAATGGGTAAGGGAAAGCTTGCAACACAAGTTGCACATGCAGCTGTTGAAGGATTCGTCAGAGTTCTAAATGAGAAGCCTGAAATCGCGAGAAAATGGCTTAGTCAAGGGCAAAAGAAGGTTGTTCTTAAGGTTTCCAGCCTAAACGAGTTACTTGAAACATATGAGAAAGCACTTAGAGAAGGTCTTATCGCCGTATTGATAAGAGATGCTGGATTAACACAGCTAGAACCTGGTACAATAACATGCGTTGGAATAGGGCCAGATTACTCATCAAAAATAGACAAGGTAACTGGCAAACTAAAGCTTCTTTAGGTTGTTTATGTATGAGTAAACCTCCCGAAACCGAGGAAACTATAGGTTTAAAACATTATCAAACAGAAACTCGTGGATTAGGAGGTAAAACTAGGCTTAAATATGATGATTTCATTGTCGAAGAAGTTCTCCAAGGTTTCAAAGCATCTCCTAAGAGAGTATGTAAAGGAAACGTATCATGTGATAAATACTACATTTATATTCTCGAGAAAAAAGGTGTAGATACCTTAGAAGCCATTAGAAAAATTAGCAGAAATCTAAATATCAAAGCTTATGATATAGGCTTCGCGGGACTTAAGGACGCTAATGCGTTAACATTCCAGTTCATAAGTTTAAAAGGTCCCAAGACTTTACCATGCATTTTAAACATAGATGATTCCATTAAGCTATACTTTTTCAGCTGTAGTAGTAAACGTATTGTTAAAGGTGAAAACTGGGGTAATTGCTTTCTAATCAAAATAAGAGATACTGATGTTAATACAGATAACGCATGCTACGAAGTTTTCGAAGAAATACTTAGCGAGATATGCTCCATAGGTGGGCTTTACCCCTACTTTGGCCATCAAAGATTCGGAACTATTAGGCCAAATACACATAGGGTTGGTGAGAAAATAGTTAGAAGAGACTGGTTCGGTGCTGTTCTAGAGCTTATCGGAAACCCTTATCCTAAAGAGGATCCTCAGGTTTACGAAGCTAGAAAGGTGTTTTCTGAAACTCTTGACC
>Ga0180301_10001625_pt1 | contig 17711 bp, 14 predicted proteins | sample GuaBasSediGuay16_FD_121797 | JGI IMG/M metagenome (GOLD analysis project Ga0180301, IMG submission 121797) | Subseafloor sediment microbial communities from Guaymas Basin, Gulf of California, Mexico - Guay16, Core 4569-2, 12-15 cm | ecosystem: Environmental > Aquatic > Marine > Hydrothermal... | reverse complement strand
TTTCACACCTTGTTTTTAATCCGGTTGCTTTTGTTAAATCATCGGCAACAACCTCCCATCCGGGGCCATGTAATACAATTTCGCCTAACTGTCGTCCGGGATAATATCCGCTATAAAAATCAAGGGTATTATGCAAGTTGCGCTCTATCTTTTCCGAGATCTTTGCAGGATCAAACATTTCTTCATCAATAATCACATCAGCCATGGTGAAACTATTGGAGAATTCGAACCTTTCACCGTGAACAAAATCGATTACCGCCTCTAAATCTCCCCAATGTATCAAAATATTGGTAACACCACCAGGCATCAATTTTCCGGGAATACTTTTGCTAAAAGCCAAAGGTGAGGGAATAACTCCAAGCAGTTTATCCCCGAGAAAAGAAAAATCATCAATAGATGATTTTAGATTAACAACAACATAAGTATATATCCCTTCTTCGGTTTTTTCGATATTCAAGATATTGATATAAGCGTCATCGACTGAATAAGGTATCAGCTTGTCGCATTCCCATTTAATAGCTTTAAGAAAGTCATCTCCTTTTAAATCGGGAACTTTTACCCTACGCAAGAAGAAATCAAACCCTGAAATAATCAATAATATCTTTACATCTTTAAGATTTAATTCCTCTGAAAGTTTCTTTACGCCTTCGGAGACAAGCCTGTCGTGTGAACTGGTTTGATATGTTAGTCCAAATAGTTTTCCTGCCCTTAGCCATTCGACCGACTTTCGAGTTCTGGAAAAAAGAGCATATTTAAAATGTTTGTCAGTTAAATCAACACACAATATTTTTCTAGTTAAAAAAGACACCGATATCTTTTCATCCAGAATAAAAACATCCGCTGGCCTTTCTAAAGCAATGTCCTCATTTTGGGCAAACGGAGTCTTCTGTATTACACCGGTACCGTCTTTCTCCATTTTATCTATTGTCATGGCGTCTCCGGAGTTCCTGGTATAACAAATGTCGAGGGGCTGTTCTGATTATTGTATTCAGCTCCTAACCAGCTATCAGAGCGTCTCACAGATGACACCCGGACCTCGTCCAAACGACCTTTCATCTGCCTACTGCCGGATGGGTTATCTCCAAGGTAATTATGTATCGTTGAACTTGTGTCTATATTTCCGGATTTAGGAGTAGAAGCTACGTTTTGATTATTAATCCATATTCTCATTGTACTGCCATCATAAGTGCAGGCAAAGAAATACCAGGTTTTTTTTGAAAGATTAGTACTATATTGTAAGTGAGTGGTGTTGCTGTTGGTTTTTAAACGGAATGCAGGATTTTCGCTATTGTGAAAACCTGTCATTATCCAATGATTATCCACTGCAGTTCCAGTCGCTCTGGAAAAGCATCTTCCGTTGTTGCTGGCGTTGTTTTCATAATAAACCCAATGCTGAACAGTCAACTGGTTACCACTAACATCCCAGATTCCTAGGTCGATATCATCATCCGAATTACCATCAAATTCAATCCCATCTCCGATGACACAATTTTTCAAATCTGTACTTTTTAGACCTCCATTATTGGTTCCATCATGGTCATTATTGGTAGCATCAACAAACTGAGGAGCCGAACCTGTTGGATCCTCATCCATATGTTGAACCATCAAATAATTAACATCCCACACCGATTCAGAACCGTATGACTCGTTTTCAGCCGGTTGTGTCTCGCCAGCCTTATCATACCATACCCATATCGATGTATTTGAGCTACTTGAAATAGAAGGGACCTTCACCCATATTTCAGCTTTAGCACTGTTCGGATTATTGTGAGTAATGTATGTAACAATTTCACAGGATAAACGGTTGTTGCCATCCTGATCGCTGGAAAACCTTATATCTCCACCACCATCTAAAGCAGGATGACTGCCATTTTTATCAAGCATCTCCGAAGGTAAGTTAGATTCGGTTAAAAGCACAGGAAAATCGGTCAAGTTCCCAGGAACCTGACTGGCCTGAATAACCAATTCACATCTCCTGCCCCACCCGGTAAATCCTCCTCCACCTCCACCGCCACCACTGAACCAGCTACCACTCAAACGTAATTCACAATAAGCCCCGGAAACAGGCGGAACCGAAACATACATCGATGTTGTATCGTTTTCAGTACTATAAACACCCCTTATAATATGATTTCCAATCGGAATGGAGCCGACAAATGAAAATCCTCCCGATGAGCTGGGATTCGTCGATGAGGAGGTTGTTCCACCAGAGCCATCTGGATAGAATATAGTAACTGTAACTTTTGAGACACTATCTCCCGGAACAGCCCCTAACCCATCATAAATATTTCCTGTCACCGTATTCGAGGTTAAATCCGAAACATTCTGAGCAAATTGCTTGGTTATAGTTGAACCACCACCGCTGGACGTGATAGTTACACCACCGCTATAAGTGTATAAATTTCCCCAAGCATCCTTTTTATAATCATCTGCATCCTCGGTAAAATCACTCCGGATATACGGACCATTCCAGGTAGAATAACCACCCGGGTTGGTCACAAGTGCGTCAAGGTCAGGCGGTAGTGAACCCACATCGCCAACATAACCATAATCAGTGCGGATTCCATCCTCGATCAGGTTCTTGTTACCGATTATGGCTTCCGCTAATAGTTCCATCTCGTTAATGGTGGCAGTTTCTCTCGCCTGTTCCATTGTTGGTGTTAATGACTTTATCGCTATAGTGCTCATTATAGCAATAACCACAATTACCAATAGAACCTCTATCAGCGAGAATCCTTTACAATTATTTTTTCCCATTCCTAACTTAATACATCACCACAGGTCACCCGCAAAACGCAATTCGGTATAAATAGTTTTACCGGGATAAACAGCAACATATTTTGAAATAGTATCTGCATCTATAATGGCTTGCAAGCGGTGTAATCCTATCGGAATTGAATTAGAAAACGAGAATTCACCTGAAGCGCTTGGTGAGGTTGATGAGATGGTCAAAGAACCGGTTCCATTGGGATATTGAACTGTGACAGTGATACTTGAAGCGCTGTCTCCTGGTGGCGACAAGTCCGAATCACGGACAATTCCTTTAATTGTATTCGAGGTTAAATCGTTTACAGAACTGGCAAACTGTTTGGTTATAGTATTACCTCCACCGTTTGAGGTAATAATTACACCTCCATTGTAAGTATAGGGTTCATTCCAGGCATCGCGTTTATAATCCTCAGTATTTTCACTGAAGTCAGAGCGGATATATGGTCCGTTCCAAGTTGAATAGCCACCGGGATTTGTCACCAAAGCATCAAGATTGGAAGGCAATGCACCTACATCACCAACATAGCCAAAATCTGTTCGAACACCAGCTGATACCAGTCTCTCATCGCCAATAATCGCCCGAGCCAACCTCTCCATTTCCTCGGTTGTAATATCAAAACGGCTCTGGTCGGTAAAGGATTTCAAAGATTTCATAGCTACAGTTGCCAGAATACCAAGGATAACCATCACCAGAACCATCTCAATTAACGTAAAGCCTTTTCTGTGTTCAATAAGGCTCATTAAAAATTAATTGTTATGGTATCACCCGAACCAACGCTTTTTATAGTCCGTGAAACGGCGCTGTAAATATAGTTTACATCCCATGAATCCTTGAGGTAATCACCATCGTTATCCTCGATATACGGACCATTCCAGCCGGTTTTGGTAAATCTGTTCCAATCTGAAACGCCTGCAGGTTTAGTCACCAGATCGGTCAGATTTGATGGTAGAGAACCAACATCATTCTCATAGCCCCTGACGCCGCTTTTAGCCGACCCAACCAAGGCAATTTTTAAACGTCGCATCTCTTCCTTGGTGGCAGCGACTTTAGACGTTTCCATTATATCACCCATCCTCGGAATGCCAACGATTGCCATTATCCCCACCACCAAAACTACAATAATTAGTTCAATTAATGTAAAACCACCGCTACCGAATTTTGGTTTTTCAAGCATTAATGATCTCTATACAAGATCACCAGTCATTTTCACCGACAGTGTTTGTATTGGGCCATATTTCACCAGTGGAGGCTTTATAAGCCCAACCACCGCGAGTGCCAACTATGGTTCCTTTTGTAACACCGGTGACGATTGAATCAGGAGCGTTAGTCTGGTATGGGTTATCCGGTATATCCTGTTCCAGAACAACGCCAACCGTTCTAACACTGTCAATAGGTGGCCAGGTGGCTGTGCCGGTAGTAACCGCAGTATTGGCATAATAAATACTTATAGCCGACCTGAGGCTACCAAGAGCACCTTTGCAGGCTGCCTCTTTTGACTCGGCCACAATACTTCTGTACTTGGGAATAGCTACCGAAGCCAGAATACCAAGTATCACGATGATTATCACCAGCTCAATAAGGGTGAATCCTTTTTGGTTAGTGAAGCGCATACATCCCTCCTTAGCTTATTATTTTTTAAACACCTGTATCATATTCCACATCGGTAAAAATATAGCCAAAGCCAGCATCAATACTATCCCGCCAATAAATAATGTCATTATCGGCTCCAATCGAGAGGCAAGCTTTTTAGATTGATATTCGACCGACTCATCGTAGTGACGAGCCACTTCAAACAACATATTATCTATATTCCCCGATTCCATTCCAATGGCAAACATCTGAATCACCAACGGCTTAAAATATTTTGATCTCCTCATAGGACTAAACATATCACCACCCCCCCTAACGTTATCGCCAATTGATGCTATTACTTTAGCAATTATAGAGTTACCAACAGTTGTCCCTACCAGACCTAAGGACTCAACCAAAGGCAAACCAGACCTTATTAGTGTGGCTAAGACATAGCAGAATCTGGAGATAGTAAGTTGTAAAAAGATATTTCCCAATATCGGCATCTCAAGTTTTATCCAATCGAATATTTTTTGACCGATGCTACTCTTGCTAAACCTTTTAAACGAAAAAACCATCACACCCACCATAAATACAACAACATACCAAAAAGATGAGACGAAATTGCTAAACTCGGACAACATTCGGGTCGGCAATGGTAAATCAGATTGATAAAACTTATAAAAATCTGCAAATTTAGGCACCACTATAGTCACAATCACAGTAATTGCCAGCATGATTGTAATCATCACGTATATTGGATAACGTATAGCAGATTTAATCATCTCCTTCGTTTTCATTTCTCTTTCAATGAGTTCGCACATCCGGTCAAGAACAATATCCATTTGCCCTGAGGCTTCACCTGCCCTAATAGTGTTTATATAAAGCGATGAGAAATATTCAGGAAACTGTTGCATCGCTTGAGACAGAGCCATCCCACTTTCGACTAATCGCCTTATCTCTTGTAAGACTGAGCCGAATTTGATATTTTCCTGCTCATTTTCAATAACATCTAAAGCTCTAAGCATAGGTATGCCAGCTTTTAAAAGGGTATTATATTTTTTGGTAAATTCTAAAAGTACTTCGAGATTTACAGATGGTTTGAAATATTTTTTAAAAATACTCTTATAACCTTCATCAGCTTCCACATTTATAGGGATCAAACCTTTAAGATCAAGATTCTTCTTGGCCGTCTGGATATCCTCGGCTTCAAAATATCCTTTCTGGATATCACCTTTCGGAGAGACAGCTTTATATTTGAATCGGTATGGCATCTTTCTTTAATGAAACGTTATGAGATTGCTCCAGCTTACTATCTTCATTATGGCAAACACGCAGAACCTCCTCCACTGTTGTAATCCCTTTAGAAGCTTTTTGCAGACCATCGTCAAGTAGGGAAACCATACCAGCTCTTAAAGCGGCTCTACGTATATCCGTATGGGATGCCTTTCTACTGATAATATCCTTAAGAACAGGATTTAAAACCATCAGTTCATGAATAGCTGTCCGTCCCTCAAAACCGGTGTTATTACAACGCGGGCAACCCTTACCACGATAAAATGTAACATCAGGTAAATTCCACCGCTCCATATATTCTTTGACTAGGGCTAAATCTGGAAGGGTTTCTTCCCGGCAGTTTGGGCAGATGACACGCACAAGACGTTGCGCTAATATAGCAGTCATCGAAGTTGAAACCATATATGGTTCGACGCCCATGTCGATAAGCCTTACCGCTGCCACAGGAGCGTCGGAAGTATGAAGTGTTGAAAGCACAAGGTGGCCCGTTAATGAGGCTCTTATGGAAATCTCGGCTGTAGCTAAATCCCGTATTTCGCCCACCATTATGATATCAGGATCTTGTCTGACAATTGACCGCAAGGCATTGGCAAAAATAAGGCCAGTCTTTTCGCTTACCTGAACCTGATTTATCATAGGCAGGTTATATTCCACCGGGTCTTCAACTGTAACGATATTTTTCTCCGGCGCATTCAACTCGCTTAATACAGCATATAATGTCGTAGTTTTACCACTACCTGTGGGACCAGTAATAAGGATTAATCCTTCTGGTCTGTTTATAACATCAAGCCACTTGCTATAATTACTTTCAGAAAAACCCATTTGATTGAGGTTAAGCATAAGATTACTCTTATCCAGAATTCTTATAACAACTTTTTCTCCAAAAACAGTTGGCATGGTGGAAACCCTGAAATCGATAGGGTTATTTCTAAAAATCATTCTGAATCGGCCATCCTGAGGGAGCCGTTTTTCTGAAATGTCTATCTTTGACATCACCTTCAGCCGTGAAACTACAGGTTGATGTATATGCAGTTCCAAAGCGGCTACTTCTCGCATAAGGCCATCAATGCGAAATCTGATTCTAAAATTTCGCTCATCCGGTTCAAAATGGATATCCGAAGCCTTACTTTTAACAGCCTGACCAATAATTGCATCAACCAGCTCCACTGCCGGCATATCAGCTGAAATATCCTCCTTTTTCTCCAAGTCCACGATTTTATCTTCCGCATGTGTAGTTATGGGTGCTTCAAGTCTGTCCATCGTTTTGCTCATGGTATCAGTGATCGAGTAATATTTATCAATAGCCGCTTCAATCTCACTTTTGGTCGCAACCACTCTTTTAACTTCCATCTTGGTATTGTAAACTATCTCATCGATCGCTACAAAATTCAAAGGATCATCCATAGTGACAGTAAGAACATTACCTATAAGAAATATGGGAATAACCGTATATCTTCGAGCAACCTCGGCAGGCAATAACTTGACAACGTTTACATCAATTTCAAGGTCAGCTAAGGATAACTTGGGAAGATTAAGCTTTTCAGCGATGACCTCCTGAAGACGATCCTCGGTGATATAGCCAAGCTCTACCAGAATGCTCCCTATCCGCCCACCCGAACGCCTTTGATGTTCAAGAGCGTTTTCAAGCTGGCTTTTAGAGATTAAACCTGATTGGATAAGTAACTCACCCAATTTTTGGAAATTATGTTTGTCTAACATTTATTAATCTCAAGTATATCCATTAGTTACAATATTTATCGGCATCTAAAAGAATTTAAAAAAACAATCAGCATTAAGATCAACCCCGCTTTCATACTGAAACAGCAGTCTATATAACGATTATTTCCCTATCAAAATATCTCCATTTAACAGCCTACGATCATATAAAAAAAACATGCTCTTCAATCTATGCTAAAAAATATATAACTTATAATCCAATACCATTACAACTTAATTACGAACCACTTTTTTAACATTTGTGGCTTCATGGGTAAGCACTTCCCTTATAGCTTTACCCAAAATCTGCATCGTATAGGGTTTCCTAATATATTTCCCCACACCCAATTTCTCAGCCTCCTTGACTCGACTTGTCTCCGAGAAGCCACTAACTATAATAGCCTTTTGTTCAGGACGAAGTTTTATAATTTCTTTATAAGTATCCAGCCCATCAAAACCATCTTCCATTATCATATCCAACACCACTATATCAGCGTCATTATTTTTTAAGTATTCCACAGCTCTTCTTCCATCGGCTACCGTTGTAACATTATAACCCAAACTTGATAATATGCTGGTTGCCAACTCTCTTTGCTCTTCGAGGTCATCGACAACAAGAATTTTTTCGCATCCTCTTATATCTACAACCTCTTTCCTGTCGTCATCGGGACTACCCTCTATTACCGGTAAATAAATAATAAAATCACTTCCGTGACCTACCCTACTTTTAACATCGATATAACCATTATGGTCTTTAATAACTCCATAAACTATTGCCAATCCCAAGCCACTCCCACTCTTACCCATCTCCTTTTTTGTATAGAAAGGTTCAAACAGGCGTTTATAGTCTCTTTCGCTTATTCCCACACCGTCGTCTCTTGTTGTCAATATGACATATTTCCCTTTATCGATATTGTCATAACCACCTATAAGTTTTTCCACATATTCGCATTTTGTCTCAATCACAAGTTGCCCGCCATGAGGCATGGCATCGAAAGCATTTAAGATCAAGTTCATAATCACCTTGGATAGATGAGGCATGGAACCGTGTATTTTGGGTATATTTTTATCAAGATTAACTTTTAATTTAACCGTAGGACATTTTAATTTAAGGTTAAAGAAATCCGGTGATTGTAAGTAGGTTTCAACAACTTCATTAAGGTTAACCGGAACCATTTCGTACCGCCCTCTTCTGGCCATGGTTAAAAGGTCCTGAACAACCTCGGATGCCCTCTGGGCAGAATTCTCAATTTTTGAAATTTTATCTCTAATCGGGCTATCAGGTGGTAAATTCATCTTAATCAACTCGGGGTAAGCTACCAACGGTCCAAGGATATTATTTAAATCATGGGCTACTCCTCCAGCGAGTATGCCCAATGATTCCATACGTTGAGAGCGAGACAGTTTCTCACGTAGCTCCTGTTTTTCTCTTTCGATTTCCTTAAGCTCCGATATATCTGTGAATACAGCGATCGTGCCAAGCACAACCCCGTTGTTGTCTAAAAGCGGTGTCGCCGAAACAAAAACACGTCGGCGATTTCCGTCTTTCCTGACTATGGTTAGTTCATATTGACCATCTTCTTTATTTCTTCTTTTTTGATTTTCCCTGTTTACCTTATTCAGTTCATCCTTGATAACAATATCCTTAAGGTTCATTCCTATTAATTCATCCAACAAATAACCAAATATTTTGACAGAAGCCCTGTTGGCAAATAGTATCTTTTCATCAAGGTCGGTCGTAAGAACTCCATCGGAAATATTTTCAACCAATGAACGATATTTTTCCTCTGATTGCCGAAGCATCTGCTCCGCACGTTCACGTTCAGTGATATTTTTGTCTACACCACGATATCCAAGTAAATTACCACAATCATCCAGGATAGGGACTCCACTTGTTTGAAGGCATACCAACTGGCCATTTTTGTGAACATTCCAATTGATTAAATCAACGATATTATCTTTGCGCGTCGTTATCTTATCAAAGGCTTCTTTTATTTTTTCAGCCTCTTTCTCGGGCATTATATCAAATGGTGTTTTGCCCAAAAGTTCCTCTGGTTTGTATCCAAGAACATCTATTACATTTTCACTTACATACGTATACTTCCCCTCTTCGTCGACCTCCCATATCCAATCCGAACTGCTGATAGCAATATCCCGGAATCTCTTCTCGGAGATGCGCAGGGCTTTCTCTGCCTGCTTGCTTTTAATCGAATAACGGATGGAACGTTCAAGCGAAGATGCGTCAAGCTGACCCTTGACCAAATAATCCATCGCCCCGACTTTCATCGCCTCGATATCGACCTCGGAGTCACCCTGCCCGGTAAGCAAAATCATTGGCACCGAACAGCCATTTCCAATAGCAGTCCGAATCAGGTCAAGCCCACTGAATTCTCCTAAGCGATAGTCAATAAGATAGACATCATGCTGATTGCGAGCGATTATCTTTAAGGCCTCATCGTATGTCGAAGCCCAATCCAGTTTGTAATTTGCTCTCTTAATTTCCGAAAGCAGATCTTTAGTTATAAAATAATCGTCTTCGTCGTCATCGACTAGCAGCGTTTTGATGATATCGTTTTGCATTTGACTCACTACCATATCCAGGTGGTAATTGCACTATCTCAAACCAGTATATTCTTAAGGTTTTCATAATTTCTACAAGGGATTCAAATGATACTGGCTTGGTGATAAATGAATTCACTCCAAGATCATATGTGCGATAGATATCTTCCTCTTCCGTTGATGTGGTTAACACTACAATCGGGATACGCCTTAGATTCGTATCGGCTTTTATCTCCCTAAGTGCTTCACGTCCATCTTTTTTGGGCATATTTAAATCTAAAAGAATCAATCCTGGTAATGTCCAATTTGGTATATTTGAAAACTTTCCCCGATGGTATAAATAGTCCATCAGTTCCTCACCGTCTTCGACAATTTGTAAATCGTTGGCCAAACGGTTTTCATCAAGTGCTTCAGTTGTCATTAATCTATCATCAGGATCGTCCTCTGCCAATAATATCGTAATTGGTTTCCCATGTCTATCCATCAAGGCTCTCTCCTTTTTTATTTTTATAGGGTCAGGTAACCGGTTGTATTATACTGGGCTCATGACCCCTATAAACGGTTTTTTCCATAATTTCTCTGCTCTTCTTCACTCCCCGTTTTCCCAGGTCTTTTTTCATTCCTCCATCACTCTTTTCTACATGGTGCTGTTTTATAGGAATGCTCACGATAAACTTTGCCCCCTTGCCAGGTGCGCTTTCGGCTGTTATAGTCCCCCCATGACGTTCAACAATCTTACGGCAAACCGCTAACCCTACACCTGTTCCTTCATATTCACTCCGACCATGCAACCGTTGAAAAACAGCAAATATTCTATCAATATATTTTTCATCAAAACCGATGCCATTATCCTGCACTACTATTTTACAGAGATCTTTACTTTGGGCCTTACCCATGATAACTCGATGAGGTTTCTTCACAGCCTCACTATATATCTTCACCATTGGAGTCTGGCCTTTTTTATGGAACTTAAGGCCATTACTAATGAGGTTCTGCAACAACTGTCGCATCTGTAATGGATCAGCCTCAATCGTCGGTAGTTCCAATAGTTCCACATGGGCATTCATTCTTTCAATGGTTGTTTCCAGATCAGACAATACCTCTTTTGCTACTTTATGAAGATTAACTTCTACAAACGGTTGAGCCTTAGAGGTTACACGAGAAAAAGTCAGAAGGTCTTTTATCAATATCTGCATACGCTCAGCTGCTGACTGCATACGCTCAAGATAATTCCGACCTTTTTCGGAAAGTTCATCACCACAGACAACTTTCAACCGTTCCCCGAAAGCCTGGACTTTTCGGAGAGGTTCCTGCAGGTCATGCGAGGCTACAAAGGCGAAATCCTGAAGTTCGCGATTACTCTGTTCAAGCTTAGCCGTAAACAGTTTTAATTCTTCCTCTGCTTTCTTGCGTTCATTTATTTCCTCCTGCAACTCCAGAGTCCTCTCCCCCACCCGCTCTTCCAGACTACGGTTCAAATTTCCCCACTCTTGTTGAGCAACCTCCCAAATATCAATCATGTTATTGAATGATTTTGCCAGATGACCAATTTCATCATTTGAAGCAACTGATACCCTCTGGGTTAAATCACCTCTAGCGATAGCATCTATAACTTGCGATATTTGAGTTAAAGGTTTGGTAAATGATTTACAGATGAGTGATGCTACTGTTATTCCTATTAGCAAGATTAAAAAGCTTACCATCGCCAATATCATTTCGGTTTTTAATAGATAAGCATGGATTTCCTCAAATGAAAATCCGATGTAAAGCTTGCCTATTTCATGACCATCAATAACTACAGGAGTTATGGAACAATAAACCTTCTTATCTTGTGAGACATGGCTATCCTGAGTTGAAAAAATATACTTGGCTTTATCAGCATTATCCTTATCCAGAGAAGCATACATCTTACCGGATTGATCGATTGCAGCTATGTAGACAAGTTTATAATCTTGCTTTATATCTTCAAAGAAATCTTTAACAGCATCATGATCCTCGGATAACAATGCCGGGCTAATTTCATCAGCTATCATATTAGCACCGGTTCGCGCCTTTTTTTCAATAGCTCTAATCGCTTGTTTCTCCAAATGGCTACGAAAGAAGAAGAAAATGAATAGAGAATATCCACCAATTAATAATACAATGAATATTATAAGCTTTGTTTTAACGTTATAAATTCTCACATCCGTAACGGGCTTTTTACGACCCTCAACCACTTGGTTTTATTCTCCTCATTTAACGATCATTAAAAGATTTCACTTATATTCTTAAAAAAGTTTATCAATAAACACCTATATTGTTATGTTAAATTTTATCGGCATTAAATGTGCACATTATTAGAAATACTTATGACCTGTTTAAGAACGGTTTTCTAACTGTTAGAAAAAGACAAATATTATGATTCAACATGAAAAGGATGGATAAGATACGGTAATATAACTTTCTTCTTTTACAATCCCTTTAACAAATTTTATCGGTAGAGTCAGATTAAGCCTTAGCTTTTTCATTTTATCCCAGCTTGTTTAATTTTGCACCACGTTACGGGTTATCAGTTCAACACCAACTACTAAAATAAACCATGGTATAAATTTTTGATTTTGCTCTCCGATACTTTGTTAAAAGGCCAGATTGGCCAAGGAGGGAAGATGCTGATATGGTGTATTACTCTGTTTGTTATTGGAACATTCGCACTGCTGGATGCTGTTTTCAATTATGGTGATATATTCCGTCTTCTTATATCCTTTTCAGTAATGGCTCTATCAATATGGATTTACGCCAAAAACAGAACCTTGGTAAATCTAAAAAACATGGAAAAGCTTAAAACCCAAAACACTGAACATAAAAGTCAGACCATTCAAATCGATCAATCTCCAGCCCCCAAAGAAAAAGTGCCGGAGAAAGTATCTTAACCAATAACAATTAATCAGGATTCTCTATACTAAACGATTGCTTCCTCGAGAGCAATACGAATCGGGGTGTAGGTTATGCCTAATTCCCTTTCCACCTTGCTTCCGTCAACACAGAAACCCTCCTTCATCACTTTCATTTGATCCATGGACATTTCCCATAATGGTGGTTTCTTTATTATGTCAGCCAACCATGTTAAAATCCTGGCGTTTATGAAAACCATAAATTCGGGAAGGTGTATTTTGGGTAAAGATACTCCCGAGACTTCTCTAATCATTTCGTTGATTTCTCTAAACGACAACTGTTGTTTGCCTATAAGGTATTTCTCACCGAGGTTGTTTTCCTTCTCTACCGCTTTAACAATAGCCTCAGCTACGTCCCTCACATGCACCCAGGTCAGGACGGAATCGTGAAATATTGTTGCTGGTAAACTGCGGTTAATAAGATTCTTGATATACCGGCCGGTGGCTTTCGTATCTCCAGACCCCAGAACGGCGCTGGGATATATCATGACCAGGGGAAGTCCCTTTTTCTCATATAACTCCCAGGCGATCAGATCCCCTTCGTATTTTGTTTTAAAATATTCACAGAAGCGAACAGGCCCAACCTGACTTTCCTCGTTGAAAGGGCAGTCTTTTGGTTTGCCATAGATTCCCGCTGTGCTCACATGAACAACCTTGGAAATACCTGTCTCCAACGCACATTCCATGACATTCCGCGTACCCCCGACATTGACTTCTTCAAAAATTTGCCTGTTAGGTTCCCAGAAAGAATATATATTGGCCAAGTTAATCACCCAATCGCAACCTTTCATACCTTCACGCAAAGAGTTTTTATCAGTCACGTTACCGATGATGAGCGTAGCTCCTGATTCTTCAATCGCACTAACCTTACTGCTTTTTCTAACCAGACAATATAGCTTATGCTCAGTTTGTGACAACCGCTTGATCAGGTGTTTTCCAATAAAACCTGTAGCCCCTGTGATAAATATTTTCATAAATCCCTTCCGGTTCCATACATATCAAAACAACATTGACACATTACCAAACCGATATCCTTTAATACTACATTCATTTGAATTATAATTCTACACCGTTTTAGATGCAAATAAAATACTCCCCGGGCCGGACTCGAACCAGCGACAGGGTGGTTAACAGCCACCTGCTCTACCAACTGAGCTACCGGGGAATATTTAATCCATCGGTAAATTATAATAGCGGTTTATAACCCCTTGTCAAGAATATTTATTGAAAACTTAACCCTTATTAAAAGGTGGTTAATCCTGACTATCGGTCGGACTCTACTAACTGATTTATCAATAAATAAACCTTCCTCCACGTACTTGACTATCACTCCCGTGTAGCTTATTATTATGATATGAAAACGATAACCTTCAATGAAAAATTCATCAAGGCTTTAAAGAACACAAAAAGAGTAGCGGTTCTTACTGGAGCTGGTGTTTCGGCAGAATCAGGAGTGCCCACTTTCAGGGGCGCTGATGGTATCTGGAAAAAATATAATCCCATGGAGCTAGCAACATTCGAGGCTTTTAACGCCAACCCCAAGCTCGTCTGGGAATGGTATAACTACAGGAGAGAGATAATCCGAAATATCAAACCCAATCCTGGTCATTATGCTTTAGTCGAGATGTCCAAGATTTTCGATGATTTCACACTTATAACCCAGAATGTCGATGGTCTTCATCGTCTGGCTGGCTCGCCTACAGTATATGAGCTCCATGGCAATATCCACCGTAACCGATGCCTTGACTGCGGAAAGTTCGACTATACTGAAGAATTCGATCAACTGCCCCCGATTTGTGATTGCGGGGGCCGTCTAAGACCTGATGTTGTCTGGTTCGGCGAGATTCTTCCCAAAGAGGTTTTGGATAAATCAATGGCATCAGCCACTCATGCTGAACTTTTCTTCACCATTGGCACATCCGGAGCGGTTCAACCTGCCGCCTCATTGCCTGTAATCGCCAAACAAAACGGCGCACTGGTGGTAGAAATTAATCTCGAGCCAAGCGAGATATCATATATCTGTGACATTAAATACTATGGTAAATCAGGGGAGATATTGCCTCAAATAGTGGCTAAGACAAAAGAACTAAAAGACCTTCATAAAGAAAAGGGGAAATAATTATGCAGTCAAAAACTGATGATGAAGAGAAATTATCCCATCTTCCTGAAAAGATCCGTATTCTTGTTAATAGATTCACCAAAGCTTTAGTAAATGAATTCGGTGAAAACTTGTATTCAGTGATATTGTTTGGTTCAGCGGCTCGTGTGATGCATCAGGCAGACCTGGCAAGCCAGGCATCTTCAGATGATTTCAAAGAGGGGAAATCGGATATCAATATAACCATTATCCTCGAGCAGGTCGGTACAAATGAGCTAAATATGATTCTAAATATTGGTCGCAAGTTTAAAAAGAGCGGTCTGGCAATACCACTGGTGTTCAAGCATGGACATATTCCCACATCTCTTGATACATTTCCGCTTGAGTTTTCCGATATGAAACAAAACCATATCGTTCTTTATGGCGCTGACCCACTTGCAGAGGCTCAAATCGAAACTAAAAACCTGCGCCATCAATGCGAGGTAGAGTTCAAGGGCAAGTTGATTCAACTCAGGTGTGGTTATCTTGTGGCCGGCGAAAATAAAGACAACCTGACCGAGCTTATCTCCGCCTCAGTGTCTTCGATTTTAACCGCCTGTCGGGGGATGGCTCGAATCTCAGGGAAAACGCCGCCAGATAGCGGGAGTGAGCTTCTAAAGTTAGTACATGACGAATACGGCATCGACACCAAAGCCATCGATGAAGCCTGGCGATTGAAACGGGGAGAGGTCGAGGAGTCAACCGCCACACTTGAGATGTTATTTGATAATTATATGACAGCAATCGAGAAGCTAGCGGAGGCAGTGGATAGGTTGTAGGTTAAAAATCCTTGCGGTTTTAACAATAATAATAGTCAAGAGCACAATGCTCTTGATCTACTGATTAAAAAATTTCCTGCTTGACTGTTTTCGGTAATCGGCTTGAGAAGGCTTTAAGATTTGTCTTTAATTTCTCCGCCTCTTTTAGATTAAACGCATAGAACGAAACGACATCATAGGCACAAACCTCATTGTTAAAAATCCTCCACTGGCCAGCTTTTATCCATTGTTTAGGTAGCCCTCCTACCGTTCCTCTATTAAATAGCTCATCATAGACAACAGCAATTTTTGCCCTCTCTGATTTTGTCGTTTCGTAAATTTGCCGTGTATTATAACATCCCTCAATTCTTGTTTTTCCGATCCGCCTATTACCTAAACCCCATAAATCCAAACATTTGATATCCGCAAGATAGTTAATGGCACCGATGTCATTTGCCGCAACCACGTCATTCTGATAGAACTCTTTTAAGAACAACCCCATCTGGTATTGTTGTTCATAAATGTTGGTCATAGCCCGGGGCGTCTTCATCAATGAGACAAGTCCTCTTTCTACAAGAGGCAAAATAGTGATAATAACTATAAGCGCCAGCGTTACATATCGAATAAAAGACTTATTATCTGATTTGCAATGAAATATATCATGCAGATAACTATTAAACGATACCGACACAACGAACACACCCAGACCTATAAGATATGCCTCATATCTGTAAAACCAGTTGGTTCTTGCAAATTGCAGATGTAAAAGAGCGGTAGCTATAAAAACAATCAGCATAACTGAACGTTCTTCCCATATGGTATTTTTCTTCACACATTGAAAGTACAATACTACCAGAGCAATAAGTAAAAGTATCAATATTTGAGGATTGTGAACCAACTGGTAACCTAGGATTGTAATAAAGAAGAAAGCCGTTTTTAACGATGAAAAGTCAGGCATATTTCCTTTTAGAAGAATCGAATTTGGTATAAAATACCATCCTCTGGATATGGAAATCAATCCATATATAACAACCGGAAGCGCTCCAAGCCCGCCTAAAAGCAAAGAATATAAATACTTTTTCCGCAAAAAAAATAAAAGGCAGACAATAATAATTAAAAAAATTCCCTCATAACGAGCCATTATTACAAGCGGAGAAATCAACAATAACCATATGGCACGGTATTTACTCCCCCGCCTGAAATCCTCAGACGTATCACCAAGTACTTTTCCGGCAAGGTAAACAAATATAACAGTTAAAATCGTATGCAGAATATGTTCCTGACCGCAAAATATGAGGGAATACAGAGGTGTGAAAAATATTATCGATATGAGTATAACGATTTTTAAAGATGGTATTATTTTATATTTCTGCAAGATACCATATATTAGCCAAATCAGAACAGTAGCCAAGATAAGATTTATTACCATCGGCGCTGTTTCGTTAACACCGAATAATAAGTAATCCAAAGACAACAACAACGTCCAGAGCAACGAAGACGATGACGAGGAAAAACTATGCCTGGTTACTCCCCACGTGCCATTCTGAGCGACATTCTTGGCCATGGCCATATGGATATATGAGTCATCAAGCGCATAAACCAGATGGCCTTGATTCTGTTTTAAGGATATTAACAGCAATATCACTACTACCAGCCATAAAACTAATGTGGCAATAATAACAGGCCAGTTATTTTTAAGTTTCAATTTTCCATATCCTTTTAAAATTTCTATTCAATCACCCCAAATGCAAATACAACTTCCATATAAGCAGAATCAATATATTAACGAAATATCTCAAGTCAAATATATTAAACTCCTGTCGATTGACTGCTGATTTTACGGCATCCGACCTGTACTGAACGCTGGGGTTACACTCACACCGTGATAACGTTTAACCAGAAATACAAATCATTGTTTCATAAATGTTGACTTAAGGCTCAAACTGATATAATATTCAAAAAGATATATGAAGATT